>JACXTT010006709.1_pt1 | contig 16392 bp, 9 predicted proteins | sample 9270951 | NCBI WGS metagenome assembly JACXTT01 (sample SAMN15532306, study PRJNA645909) | rock metagenome | isolation source: weathered quartz diorite | place: Puerto Rico | collected 2017-06-21 | reverse complement strand
GACTGGCTGACGTATATGGCGCGGCGGCGGGAGCCAGCCAAGTTGATGATCCTGGGGACCTATCGCCCGACGGACGTGTTGGCCAGCAATCTTCCGCTACGCGCAGTGGTGCAAGAGCTCACCGCGCGCAATCGCTGTGAGGAGCTACGCGTGGGACCGTTATCCGAACATGCAGTGAGTGAATACCTCGCTTGCCGCTTTAGTCAATCCATCGCGGCCACGGCCCTGCCTGGTCTTATTCATCGGCGCACGGGAGGCAATCCGTTATTCGTTGTCAATGTGGCGGGTGATCTGCTGCAGCAAGGGATCGTCCGCGAAGAAGCGGGGCTGTGGCAGGTCTATGGCGACCAGCTCAGCATCACAGAAAGTGTTCCGGACAGCCTGCGACAAGTAATCGGGCGACAGGTGGAGCGGTTGCCTGCAACGGCGCAGCAACTGCTGGAAGTCGCCAGCATCGTGGGAGTAGAATTCTCAGCAGCCGCATTAGCAGCCGGCCTGCAAGCGCCGGTAGAGGAAGTGGACCAACAGTGTGAGTCGCTGGCGCGTCAAGGGCTGTTCATTCAGGCGCAAGGGACTGAAGAGTGGCCCGATAATACGCTGAGTGAACGCTACAGTTTTCAACACGCCTTGTACCAGGCCGTGCTCTCGGAACGCGTGACCGAAACGCAGAAGGTTCGCGTGCACCGGCGGGTGGGCGAACGCAAAGCCCTGGCGTATGGAGAGCGCGCGCGGGAGATCGCCGCTGAGTTAGCCGTGCATTTCGTAGAGGGAAGATACTACCGCAAAGCGGTACAGTATCTCCAGCAAGCAGGGAAGAATGCCGCGCAGCGCAGCGCCCACCAGGAAGCCATCGCTCACTTCACGCGGGGGTTGGACTTACTAACGACGTTCCCAGATACGCCTGAGCGTAGGCAGTACGAACTCGCGTTGCAAGTGGCGCTGGGCGTACCGCTCGTCAGGACCAAGGGGTATGGAGCCTCAGAGATTGCCCACGCCTATGGCCGGGCGCGAGAATTGTGTCAACAGATTGGGGAACAGCCGGAACTCTTCACCGCCTTAGCAGGGTTGTGCTCGTTTTATCTGGTGCGGGCGGAGTTGCAGACGGCGCGCGCCTTAGCGGAGCAGTGCGTACGCCTCGCCCAGCACGCACAAGATCCTGCCCTTTTGGTGGAGGCTCACTTCACTCTGGGAGTCACGTTATTCTACAGTGGTGAATTGACGTCCGCCCACGCGATTTTAGAGCAAGGGAGAGCCTTCTATGATCCCCAGGCGCACGGCTCTTTGACAGTGACCTATGGGCAAGATCCAGGGGTGGGATGTGGTAGTTATGCTTCCTTGGCGTTGTGGTTGCTGGGCTATCCAGACCAGGCGCTTGGGAAAAACCAGGATGCCCTCTCGCGAGCGCGGGGGTTGTCTCATCCCTTTAGTGTGGGGGCCGCCTTACACACCGCCGCCTGGTTACGTCAATATCGTCAAGAAAGGTCCATGGTCCAAGCGCATGCAGAGGAGGAGATCAAATTATCTGAGGAAGAGGGGTTCGCACTGTGGTTGACCGTCGGAATGATCCAGCGGGGGTGGGCGCTGAGCGAGCAAGGAGATGCAGGAACGGGGCTCCAGCAGCTGCGTGAGGGGATGAGCGCTTTTGACACGACAGGGGCAAAGCTTGCCCAACCGTATCATCTTGCCTTACTGGCTCAGACTTACGGGAAGAACGGACAGCCACACGAGGGATTGACGTTGCTGGATCAGGCGCTCGCAGCAGTAGACAAAACCGGCGAACGTTACTATGAAGCGGAGTTGTATCGAATTAAAGGCGCGCTTACGCTTGAGTCACAAGTCAAAGGTCACAAGTCAAAAGTCGAAGAGGCAGAGGAAAGTTTTCTAAAGGCCATTGAAGTTGCTCGACGTCAGCAAGCCAAGTCACTAGAGCTGCGGGCCGCGATGAGCCTAGCGCGGCTATGGCAGTGCCAGGGCAAGATCCCCGAAGCACGGAAAGTACTTGAGGAAATTTACCACTGGTTCACTGAAGGCTTTGACACCAAGGATTTACGAGACGCAGAAGCACTCTTGACAGCCTTAGGGGGAGCGATAAGGAGGACCCAAGACTGTAGACCGCAAACCAGAGAGAACAGGAGACAGGAAAGAGTGAACGGGGGACGAGCAGAAGGCGCTGAGCAGGAGATAGAAAGGGCGCCAGCAATACTGGAGGTTCAAGGATCCAAGTTCCAGGTTCAAGGTCCTCAACTGATCCCGAATTCCCAATCCCCGATCCCTGATGCTCAGGACTCGACGCTTAGGACTCAGGACTTTGCTCTGTTTTGCCCTGAAGGCGACTACTGGACGGTGAGCTTTGCAGGCGCGACCTGTCGTCTCAAAGACGCTCGCGGCCTGCACTACATTGCCTATTTGTTGCAACATCCTCACCAGGAGATCCATGTCATTACCCTGATCACAGTTAGTGCAGATCTGAACGAGGAACCCGCTGAAGTTCAGCTCTTTCAGGACCCTGGCTTACCGTTCGATCACATTGAGGGGTTCAGCGACGCCGGAGAAATCCTTGATCCACAAGCGCGAGCGGCCTACAAGCAGCGGTTGAGCGAGCTACGGGAGGAACTGGTCGAGGCGCAGCAATTTCATGACCTGGGCCGGAGCGAACAACTGGCCACTGAGATCGACTTTCTCACCCACGAACTGACCAGTGCAGTTGGTCTTGGGGGGCGGACGCGACGGGTAGGATCACCTGGGGAACGCGCACGGGTGAACATTACCCGCGCCATCAAGCTCGTCCTGCGCAAGATCAGCGAACATCATCCTGCCTTGGGACAGCATCTTGCCACCACCATCAAAACCGGCGCCTATTGTTCTTACACACCCGATGTTCGCATGCCAATTACGTGGCAAGGAATGGCCTCATGAAAGCGAAGCTGCAGAAGATTGTCGGTCTGACGGCTCTGAGCGCGAACCTATGACAGCAGCCCGGAGACGTTTGGAACAGAAAGTGTCCCTTCCGTTGCGGATGTGTTCTACAAGACCCTCGCTGGCGTGGGGGCTGCGGCTCGCGTGCAGTCTCACGCTGGTCGTGGCGTTGAGAGGCGTAGGATATGGAGGGTCACTCTCCCCTCTACACGTAGCCCTGTCCGAGAGAGGAACCCACGAGCCACTGTCGCCGATTCTCCTCCCGATCGTGGAGGATGGGCCGCAAACTCGGTTGGGGGAACGGCTGTTTCATGACCCCCAACTCTCGCATGACAACCGGCGGTCGTGCGCCACCTGCCATCCACTCGACCGCGGCGGCATGGATGGACAGCCCCGCGCCGTGGCCGTGGATGGTCTGCCGCGCCTGCGAAATACCCCAACGATTTTCAACGTCGGGCTGAGCTTTTGGTTCAACTGGGACGGAACCGTGCATACACTCGAGGCCCATGCAGAGCGACTGCTGCGCAACCCTGCGGTCATGAACACCACATGGCCGGAAGTGCAAGGAAAGCTTGGGCGAGAGGCGACCTACGTGTCGGCATTTCGTGCGGCCTATATCGACGGCTTAACGTGGAACAACGTCATCGCCGCCCTCGTCAGCTTCGAGCGTTCCCTCGTGACCCCACACGCTCGCTTTGATCGCTATCTCCGCGGGGAGCAGCAGGCGCTGACGGCGGAAGAACAACAGGGGTATAGTCTCTTCAAGTCTTACGGCTGCGTCGCCTGTCACCAAGGAGCGAATGTTGGCGGTAATATGTTTGCCAAATTCGGCGTCTTCCAACCGCCAGATGGCGCTAGCGGGGAGGACATTGATAGTGGGCGTTATAATGTGACGCACAGGCCACAGGACGTTCAAGTGTTCCGGGTGCCGAGTCTACGCAATGTCGCGATGACGGCTCCCTATTTCCACGATGGACGAGCCCCCACGTTGGCTGTCGCCGTGGACACGATGGCGCGGGTTCAGTTGGGCAAGGAACTCACCCCCGAGGAGATCGGGCTGATCGTTCAGTTCCTGCAAACGCTGACCGGCAATTACCGTGGCGCGCCGGTTGGCGCGCCGATCCCCGGAGCAGGCTGATGCGGACGACATGGCCGTCTATTACAATTGTAGTGGGGTTACTGGGACTGCTCACATACTTGTTACAGGAGAGTCGCAGTCATGACCTTTCCGTACGAGGACGGATGCAAGAGGAAATCCAAACGTTGGCGCTGCATGATGCTGAACTCACTCGAGACGTCTTGCTTGCACGCGCCGGCTTACTCTCTAATTATGACCCCGTGGCGCAGACCAGCCAGGAATTGTCTCAGGACAGTGAGGCGCTACGCCAGGAGACGGTGACCGTCTCAGACACTACAGCAAAGGCTCTGCTTGACGAGCGGGTTGCGGCGCTGGCAACTATGCTGCAGGACAAGAGAAACGCGGTAGAGGACTTTAAATCCGCCAACGCCGTCCTGCGTAACTCCCTCATGTACCTCACGCACATTCCAGTGAGCCTGTCTGGGCAGGGGGAAGCAGAAGCAGCACAAGCGTGGAGTCGCTTCGCGCCCATGCTACTGCGCTATCTCCAGCTGTCTGAACCCGGCCTCGGCCACGAGCTGCACGCTGTGCTCGATCAGTTGTCGCCCACCGCTGCGGCGGATAGGGAGGTTCAAACGGCGGTGCGACATCTCCGGCTCGTTGTCACCCTGCTGCCGCAAGTGGATACAGCTGTGCACGAGATTATCGACGCGCCGACGCCACAGCTAATCAGGGCGCTGCAGGACGCCGTCCAACGATACGCAACGCAGGTCGAGGCCCGGGCGCAAGTATTTCGCCTGTTGCTCTACCTCGTTGCGGTGACCCTCGTCGGGTATGTGGTGGCGCAAGTCGTGCGTCTGCGCGCCCGCGCGCGCGACCTCCACCGGATCAATGCCGACCTCCACTGCGCCATGGGAGAGCGGCAGGCGGCAGAGACGGCCCTGCGCACGAGCGAAGAACGCCTACGCGCCATTACCGAATCCGCCAATGAAGCGATCGTCTCCGTTGACAGCGTCGGGAATGTAGTGTCCTGGAACGCGGGAGCCACAATCCTATTCGGCTACGCGCCCGACGAGATTCTGGGCACGCCGTTTACACGACTCCTCCCCGCCCGTCACCGTGAGACCCAGGCGCAGTCGCTTACTGAGTGGGTCGCCACCGGGCACTCTCCACTCGTCGGAAGAATCAGGGAAGTGGTGGGACTACGCAAGGACGCCCAGGAATTTCCACTGGAGCTCTCACTCTCTAGTTGGGCAACACACGAGGGTCATTATCTCACCGGCATTATCCGTGATCTGACGGAACGCAAACGCCTCGAAGAAACAACGCGGCAGCAGGAGATGCAGCTCATTCAGGCCAATAAGATGAGCGCACTCGGTATGCTGGTCTCCGGTGTAGCGCACGAGATCAATAATCCCAACCAACTCGTGTTACTCAACGCTCAAGTGCTTGCGAACGCCTGGGCGGACGCGATAGAGATACTGGACGGATACGCGCAGCATGAGAGCGGGTTAATGCTGGCGGGACTCCCTCTCTCTGAAATGCGCGACACTATCCCCACGTTGGTGCGAGATATTCATGAGAGCGCCCGACGTATCGAACGCATTGTCAACGACCTTAAGGATTTTGCGCGTCCAGGTCCGCCTGGAGGGCTCGGAAGCGTCAATGTCAATACGGCGGCGCAACGGGCGCTCCGCTTACTCACGCATCTGATCGTGCGGCGCACGACGCAGTTCCACACGCATTTCGGGACCGAGGTGCCGCCGGTCCATGGCGACGCCCAACAGGTGGAGCAAGTGGTGGTGAATCTAGTGGTCAATGCTCTGGAGGCGCTGCCTAACGCGACGTGTGGCGTCTCGCTGTCGACGTGCTTCGACGCAGATGAAGGATGCGTCATCCTGGAGGTGGAGGATGAAGGCAGCGGCATTCCGGCGGAACATTTGTCGCGGTTGACTGAGCCCTTTTTCACCACGAAGCACGACCGCGGCGGGACCGGCCTCGGCTTGGCCATCACCTCCTCGTTAGTGCGCGCGCATGGGGGCTCCCTCAGTTTCACGTCCGAACCCGGCGCCGGCACGCGGGCGCGGGTGACGCTGCCGTACGCCGCTACCCGGCCGGAGTGGGAAGAGGAGCGCAACGCCGGCTAGCGAAGAAAGGTGAGCCCGTGGCCCTTAATGACGTCTCTACCCTCCCAGTGCTGCTCGTGGACGACGAACCCCAACTGCTCCATAGTGTGAGCGTGGTGCTTCGCTCCGCCGGCATGACGCAAATACTCACTCAAAGTGACAGCCGTGAAGTCTTGCCCATGCTGGCGGTGCACGAGGTGGGAGTGCTGGTTCTAGACCTGACCATGCCCCATCTCTCCGGCTCGGCGCTGTTAGAACAGGTTGCCGCCGACCACCCGGACGTCCCGGTGCTTGTGATGACCGCCACCAACGACCTTGAGACAGCCGTCCAGTGTATGCAGGCTGGCGCTGTTGATTATCTGTTGAAGCCCGTTGACCACCGCCGCCTCGTGTCGGCGGTAAAGCGGGCGTTCGAGCTGCGCGGTTGGCGCGCAGAGGTGTTGTCGCTGTCGGAGAGGCTGCTGAGCGACGAGCCGCACCAACATGAGGCGTTCGCCGAGATCGTGACCCAGAGTCGCGCGATGAAAGCGATTTTTCGTTACCTCGAAGCGATTGCACCCTCGCCCCAACCGGTGTTAATCACTGGGGAAACCGGGACCGGGAAGGAACTGATCGCCGGCGCCCTGCATCGGCTGTCAGGCCGCTCAGGCGCATTGGTCGCGGTCAATGTGGCGGGACTGGACGATACTATGTTCTCCGACACCTTGTTTGGGCATACGCGCGGATCGTTTACTGGCGCCGACCGGCCTCGGGAAGGGCTCATCACGCGTGCAGCAGGGGGAACGCTCTTCCTGGATGAGATTGGCGATCTAACCGTGACGTCGCAAGTAAAGCTGCTCCGGCTTCTTCAGGACGGCAGTTTTTATCCGCTGGGCGCCGATCGACCCGGGCAAAGTCGGGCGCGCATCGTGGTGGCCACGAATTGCGATGTAGAGGGAAGCGTCAGCGCGGGAACGTTCCGCAAAGACTTGTACTATCGCCTGCGCACCCACCATGTCTCACTGCCGCCCTTGCGTGAGCGGTTAGGCGATCTCCCTCTTTTGGTTCATCATTTCGTGGAGAAAGCCGCCCAAGCTCTCGGCAAACCGGTCCCCGTCGTACCGCGCGCCTTGTTCCAGCTTCTCAAGACTTACCGTTTTCCCGGCAACGTGCGCGAATTAGAAGCGCTTGTCTTCGACGCAGTGGCCTGCCACCAGGGAGCCACACTGTCCCTACATAGCTTCAAAGAGGCCACTGCTGGCGCGCCACAGCTTCCGGAGAGCCAGTTGCAGGCAGATGGCTCCGGCGGCGCCCTGGCCGCATTATTCCCCGACCCGCTCCCTACACTCAGAGAGACGGAAGAGGCGCTGGTTGCGGAAGCTTTGCGCCGAGCCGACGGCAATCAAGGGGTGGCGGCTGGACTTCTCGGCATCTCGCGACAGGCATTGAACAAGCGACTGTCTCGCCGGAAACCCACAACCCCGTCAGTGGACCTCGATCCCTATGGGGAATGATACCCGCCCCGATCTCCGAGATGCGCGCGTATAGACGCCAATGTTACGGTACGGCGTTACGTCGGAGACCGTGCAAACAAGAGTTGTCTCTTCTGGCGGAGGGAGCAACTTTTGTCGCACCTGGCGGAGGAGGCGCAGGCGTAATATCCTGTCATTTCCGCCACCTATACGCACCCGCCTGCACCGCGCTGTTCGCGTGACAACAGATGTCGCAGCCCCACCGCTATATGACGCGCCCACATCTACGTCCTAATGTTGTGACGCTATACGCCTTTACTATGGACCATGATGTCTGGCCTAACGTTTGCTCATTATCCGCCTGCGGGGGCGCAAGGTCGGAGCAGTGCGCCCTCCAGTGTTTCCTAAAGTGATGGAAAAGTAGAGAGACTCTGGAATCGCAAGAAAAGGGGCGAGCACGCATGAACGTTTCAACCTTACATAGATCGCAAACCCAGCGACCGACAATCATGCCAGAGATCACCGCTGGTTCTTCAGCCTGTGGCCATCGCAATCCGCCCGAGGCAGCCTTCTGTTTTGAATGTGGGTCCTCCCTCAGCCGCCAGCAGGGACCTTGTGCAACCTGTGGCTGGCCTACACCGGCGCACCTCAGATTCTGTCGCAATTGTGGCGCAGAGCAATCCGCTACGGCTCGAATGCTTGCCTTACGGCCATCGCTTATCGCTCCGCATTTCCCCTCTCGTCCCTCTATGCCAGCGTCGAGCGCCCGGCATCTAGAAATTAGTAGTGGAGAGTTCTCCGGGGTCCGGGGTCCGAGGTCCGAGGTCCGTACTGTCCAATCTCCTGTTCCCAGTTCTCAATCCCCGGCTCCCCTTCTGGTGGGGCGTGAAGCGGAGCTTTCTCAGCTCCAGACTTTGTTCGAGACAGCCATGCAAGGCGAGCGCCAGGTGGTATTCGTCACAGGCGAATCAGGGATTGGTAAGACCACACTGGTCGACGCGTTTCTAGCGCAGCTCCGCGAGCGCCCTGATGTCCGCCTTACTTCCGGTCAGTGTGTGGAACAATACGGCCCGGGTGAAGCCTATCTGCCCTTGCTGGAAGCCACCGCGCAACTTTGTCGCGGACCAGGCCGGGAGCGACGCATTGAGGCCCTCAAGCGCTACGCGCCAAGTTGGCTTGTCCAACTGCCCGGATTGCTCGACCCTGAAGACTGCACCCTCTTGCAGCAGCACCTTCAAGAGACAAGCCGGGAGCGCATGCTCCGGGAGATGGCTGAAGCGGCGGAGCTGTTTACCCTCCAGCGAGGGCTCGTCGTCGTTCTCGAAGATTTGCACTGGAGCGATGTGGCCACGCTGGACTGGCTGACGTATATGGCGCGGCGGCGCGAGCCCACTAAGCTTATGCTTCTGGCCACTTATCGCTCGACAGAGGCGGCGGCCTCCAATCATCCGCTGCGCGCCGTGGTCCAAGAGCTCACCGCGCGCAACTGCTGTGAGGAGGTGCGGGTAACGCCGTTCTCCGAACCTGCGGTGAGTGAATACCTTGCCTGTCGCTTAAGTCCATCCATTGCAGCCTCGCCTTTGCCCGGGCTCATTCACCAACGTACAGGAGGCAATCCCTTATTCGTCGTGAACCTGGTGGATGATCTGCTGCAGCAAGGGATAGTCCGTGAGGAAGCGGGACTGTGGCAGGTGCACGGCGATCAGCTCAGGATTGCAACCCATGTGCCAGACATCCTCCGCCAGGTGATCGCGCGACAGCTAGAGCGGCTGCCTGTAGCAACCCAGCACCTGCTGGAGGTCGCCAGCATCATAGGCGTCGAATTCTCAGCTGCGACGGTCGCAGCTGGCCTGCAAACAGCAGTCGAGGAGGTCGACCAGCAGTGTGAGGCGCTGGCGCGGCAAGGGCAGTTCCTCCAGGCGCACGGGAGCGAAGAGTGGCCCGATCACACGCTGAGCGAACGCTACAGTTTTCAGCTGGCCTTGTACCAAACCGTGCTAGCAGAACGCATGACCGACACGCAGAAGGTCCGCATCCACCGGCAGGTGGGCGAGCGTAAAGCCCAGGCGTATGGCGAGCGAGCGACGGAAATCGCGGCGGAATTGGCTGTCCATTTTGAGGCGGGACGGGAGTATGGCAAGGCGGTCCAGTATCATCGGCAGGCTGGCGAGGCGGCCGCCCGTTATCGCGCACCTCAGCAAGCGCTGAGTCACCTGCAGCGGGGGCGAGAACTGCTCACCTTTCTCCCAGAGAACCCCGAGCGCCGGCAACAAGAGGAAGGGCTGACCCCATTCTCCCCCGCTAGTCTACAGTCTGCGACCTACAGCCTTTCTGACGCAGTTTTCAGCCCTCCCTCCTTGTCTTCCACAATCCCTAGGCCTCAGTCCCCAACCCCTAACATCTTCCGCCTCGAAGGCGAGTACTGGACGGTGAGTTTTGCGGGCGCGACCTGTCGTCTCAAAGAAGCTCGCGGCCTGCACTACATTGCTCACCTGTTGCAACATCCTCACCAGGAGGTCCATGTCCTCACCTTGATCGCTGTCAGGGCAGACCTGAGCGAGGAAGCTGTTGAAGTTCAGCTCTTTCAGGACCCCAGCTTACCGTTCGATCGCATCGAGGGGTGCAGCGACGCCGGAGAAATCCTCGATCCACAGGCGCGAGCGGCCTATAAGCAGCGCTTGCACGAGCTACAGGAAGAACTGGCTGAGGCGGGGCGTTGTCATGATCTGGGCCGCAGTGAGCAGCTGGCCGCGGAGATCGACTTTCTCACGCACGAACTGAGCAGAGCAGTTGGGCTGGGCGGGCGGGTGCGGCAGATGGGGGCGCCAGCGGAACGGGCGCGGGTGAGCATTACCCGGGCCATCAAACTGGCGCTGCGCAAGATCGGCAAGCATCATGCCCCCTTATGCCAGCATCTGGCCACTACCCTCAAGACAGGCGTCTACTGCTCCTACACCCCCGATGTCCGCATGCCAAGCACGTGGCAGATGTAGACGTGGAAAGCGAGAGAGAGGAGACCGCCTCACTCCTCTCTCTCGCTATATGTGTCTCCCTTCGCTATTTCCCTCCTCACAGTGAACAATTGTTCCCTTCTTTCCTGACTTCTCTCCTCATTGCCTTTTAGTCACACGTTCCAGTGAACAATTGTTCCATCATTTGTTACGCCTTTCTCTGCAGAGAACAGCATTCACGTAAACGGAAGAGGAGGGCGCAGTTATGCACAGTGTACGCAGTGATTAGGCAAGGAAAAACAAGACGGAAGACAACCCACGAATTCAAATAAGGAGTGTCTGTCATGCGAAGAAGTATGGTTTTTATCTACGGTGTGGCCTGTTACCTAATTTTCCTCGTTACGTTCCTTTATGCCGGTGGTTTTGTTGGCAACTTTCTCGTCCCGAAGTCCTTGGATTCAGCTCCGGAGATGACCTTTGGTCTGGCGCTGCTTGTCAACGTTGGGTTACTAGGCCTGTTTGCGCTGCAACATAGCATCATGGCGCGGCCAGCCTTCAAGCGGTGGTGGACCAAATTTGTGCCTCCGCCGGCCGAACGCAGCACCTATGTCCTGTTCTCTAGTCTCGCTTTGCTGCTGCTGTTCTGGCAGTGGCAACCAATGGGAGGCATTGTGTGGCAGGTCGAGAATTCGATGGGGCGCCTGCTACTGTATAGTCTATTCGCTTTTGGTTGGCTGCTCGTACTGGTCTCGACTTTCCTGATCAATCACTTTGATCTCTTTGGCTTGCGGCAAGTCTACCTCTATCTGCGAGGGAAAGAATACACGCCGCTAAGCTTTGGAACCCCAGGGCCTTATAAACTGGTGCGGCACCCGCTGTACGTCGGTTGGTTCTTCGCCTTTTGGGCGACGCCGACGATGACCGCGGCGCATCTGGTGTTTGCGTTGTTGACTACCGCCTACATCCTGATCGCCATTCAGCTTGAAGAACGGGATTTGCTCGCGGCGCATGGGGAGGCGTATGCGGAGTACCGCCGACAAGTGCCAATGCTCGTCCCCCGGTTCCTCGCCAAGAAGGAGATGCCCCAGCATGCCGCTCAGGAGGTGATGACCAAAACTGCCGCGTAGAAAGCTTTTGCCGACACTAAACCTGCTCATATAGGAAACAATTTTTCGCACATGAAGGAGATCAACATGACTATGACAAAAACGCTGCGAAGGCTCGGAAGCATCTTAGCGATGGTAATAGGAATGGGAACGATAGGGGCAGCTGAAGCCCAGGACCACAGCCAACAGGTTATCATCCTCGACGAGTGTGATCCCACAAGCTTCAACACGCAATTTGGTCCTGGCACCTGCCTCAATGTCGTCAGCTTAGGGGGCGTCCCGCTTGCGGACTTTCTAGGGGCATTGCCAACGGGCCATCCGGCTTGGCTCTTCTATCCCACCAACCCGGTCACCATCAAAAAGAAGGACTCGCTACGCGTGGTCAATCAAGGCGGTGAGATCCATACCTTTACCGAAGTCGATGAGTTCGGCGGCGGTTTCCTCCCTGTCCTCAACAATCCCCCCAATTCGCCTGCCATACAGGCATGCGCGGGAGGGTACGCGAACAATACCGAGCTGGCGAGCACGCGCGTGCTGCAGGGGAGCAGCTTAGAAATCAGCGGCTTGAAGAAGGGTCTGCACCGCTTTCAGTGCTGCGTCCATCCCTGGATGCGGATGGAGATCGAGGTGAAATAGAACAGCATCAGTCCTGTCTACATAGTTAATCATGACAATTGTGAGGCGGAACTTAGATCGTCTATTTTCTGCCTCTCTTTTAGAAATCCATTGAACTGAATGGGGAGGAATGTACATGGCGATCAATGAAACGGCCACTGGACAAAACAGCGTTGCTATCACGGGCGCCGCCACGGGAGGTGAATCCATTGGGGTGCTTGGTAAGGGCGATACGAATGGAATACAAGCCGAAGGGGGCGCTAATGGCGTGTTTGCCAAGGGCAAGGGTTGGTGCGGCGTCGTCGGCATTAGCGAAAGTACGTCTGGTGGATTTGGCGTCTATGGCGCCAATACCGCCGGGGGCACTGGTGTTGTGGGAACAAGCTCGAAGTGGATTGGCGTGTATGGTGAGACCGCGGGTTTAGAAAATGGTCCTGCTGGCGTGTGGGGTGAGCACAAGGGCGCTGGCATTGGGGTAAAGGCCGTAAGCAACACGGGCGTGGGTCTCGTGGCTTTTAGTCATGGGACAGCAGCAATTTTTCAGGGCGATGTCGAAGTGACCGGTGACATTCGACTCAACAATGCAGACTGCGCCGAGGATTTCACCATTGGCGCCGATGCAGCGGTCGAGCCCGGCACAGTCATGGTGCTGGGTGAAGACGGCGCGCTCTTTCCGAGCCAGCAAGCCTACGACAAACGTGTGACCGGGGTGGTCTCTGGCGCCGGTGAGTACAAACCGGGGATCGTGCTCGATAAGCGCCCGTCGGAACACATTAGACAGCCCATAGCACTCCTGGGCAAAGTGTATTGCAAAGTTGATGCGCAGTATGGCGCGATTGCCGTAGGTGATTTGTTGACTACCTCTCCTACGCCGGGGCACGCCATGAAAGCTATTGATCGCGACAAGGCGTTTGGCGCAGTGATGGGGAAAGCGTTGCGTCCTCTCCAAGAGGGCCAAGGACTCATTCCTGTACTGATTGCCTTGCAATAGATTTTCTGGAATCAGCTTCGCGAGTTTTGCTGGATACACGATCAATAACCCTAACATCAGAGGAGATCACGAAAATGGCCATCAATCTACAAGTTGAGAAAGCAGTGAATGGAACAGCACAGCCGGTGAAGGATCAGACTGGCAAGACTAGTCCACTGACTTTATCCGCTGATAAGGTGGGCGTCGGGACCGCAGCTCCGATCTCGAAACTGCATATTCTTTCCGTCGCCAATGATCCCCCACCGCGCCTCCAGTCGTCTCCAGGCAACACAGGTTGTTTCGCAGCCGGTTGGGATTTCTATCCGGAAGGAGCCGGGAAAGGCTATGTCGGCGTGCCCGATGCGAGAGCCGGGTTTGGCGCAGGGGAGATGTTACTGCTCGGAGGGACAGGAACCAAGACGTCGATTTGGGCAGGGTACACTAGAGGTATCACGGTAGACACCAGCGGTAACGTTGGCATCGGGACCTCAGATCCGGGGGCGAAACTGGATGTTGCCGGCGAATTGCAAATTCTTACCGGCTCCAATGCGGTTCATTTCACCTCACAATGGAGGGGATGGCCCGATGTTGGGGGAAATCAGGCAGAGATCTCGAATGACACTAACCAATACAAGACCCTCATGATTGTCGGCAACCGATCCGCGGGGTTGGGAAGACGAGTCTCGGTGTGGGATCGCCTGGAGGTCAACGGGATCCTGAGTGTCAGTGGTGATGTTGAAGTCGCTGGCGACATCCGCCTAACCAACGCCGACTGCGCTGAAGATTTCAACATCGGGACGGAGCTCTTGGTGGAACCTGGCACGGTCATGGTGCTGGGCGACGACGGCACGCTGTATCCCTGCCAGCATGCGAGCGACAAGCGGGTGGTGGGCGTCGTTTCCGGGGCTGGCGATTACAAACCGGGAATCGTGCTGGATAAGCAGCAGTCCGCCCGCAATCGGCAACCCATCGCGCTCCTGGGCAAAGTGTACTGCAAAGTCGATGCACAGTATGGCGCGATTGAAGTAGGCGATCTGCTGACCACTTCCTCCACCCCGGGGCATGCCATGAGATGTGGCGATCCCGCAAAGGCGTCCGGTGCGGTGATCGGGAAAGCGTTGCGCGCTCAGAAGGAAGGGACGGGACTCATTCCCGTACTTATCGCCTTGCAATAACCATTCGAACAAAAGGAGAACCATAATGACTAGCGTTCGTGAATCTCTAGATGTGGTGAGCCGATCAGTGAGCATCAAAGAATTGGCTTACCAGCGCAATGAGTCGTTCCCGCTCTCGTTGCGCGAATTCGTCGGGGCTCCCCCGTCCGGTCGTATGCTGAGGAAAGTGATCTCGTTGGACTTTTTGCAGCGCAAGTTCGACGTGTTTTTCAATGAGCGAGTCCGACCGTTATTCCAAATTCGCCTGGATAGCAAGGAAAGAAAATATGGACAGAGCGCGCTGACTGTAGCCATGCTTGATTCTGTCGCCATGTCTGATCCGAACAGGGCGGAATATGACCACGATCATCCAGTTGTATTAAAGGAGCTAGCGGGGCCAGGAGAGGTATTGGAACTTCCTGGTGTGATCTATGGAACACACCGTTTTTATTTTCAAGATGTCAACAGCGATGGGCTCGCGCTCAATGTTGTTCCTGGACAATTGGTAGGAATAGAGATTGCGATTCATTTCGAGACCGAAGGAGGAATAGAAATAAAGGTTGAGGATTTCAATGCTCATGACATTGATTTCGATGCGTTCAATATCAAATTGAAAATGGAATTCGGTAGTCGTAACGGTTTGATAGACCTCGTGGGTTTTATAGAGGAGATAGAACAGGCGATAAACTCAGCAACGATAACCAGTACAGGCTTAAACCAGGTCATGCTCACCGTGCATTTTAGGGGCGAAGTAATTCGGTTGAATGGGCCAAGCCCTTCGAGCATTAAGGGATTGGTTAAGGAGGGGCTGATCAAAAGATTCATCAATACCGATGTGAGTGTCAATGTGGATTTTTTGCCTGATGGCGTGGTGGCGAACAAAGTTGAGAAGAATCTCAACTCAAAAATACTTGAGGCGTTGAAATCATCGGACAATCGTGACGCCCTCAATCGTATGGTGACGCGATGGCTAGTGGGGGGAGACTTCTATGTCGTGGGAGTCGCTAGCGATGATCAGTCGCTGATTATCGATTACATCATCCCGCCCGGCCAGCTCGAACCATTCCCGGAAAATCCGCAGCCGCCGCTTAATCAGGGGCTCCTCGCCAACATCGACCATATTGTAGTGCTCATGATGGAAAACCGCTCCTTCGATCACATGCTCGGCTATTTGAGCAAAGAGGGTGGCGGCGATGGCAAGAAGCGGACGGACATTGACGGGTTGCTCGGTGGCGAGACGAATGCCGACGGCAAGGGGCGCAACTACTCATCCTTTCCGCTCTCCAACACCACGTTTAATGAGAGCCCCGATCACAGTCACCAACCTGTTGAGAACCAGATCAACGGCGGCAAGATGAATGGCTTCGTGACAAGTTTTGCAGCCAAGTTTCCCGAGATTGATAACCCCGGCAAGGTCATGGGCTATCACACGGCTGCCCATGTCCCGGTCTATGACGCCTTAGCCCGGGAGTTCTTGATCTGCCAGCGCTGGTTTGCCGCGCACCCCGGACCGACCTTCTGCAATCGGTTCTATACGTTGACTGGCCGGCTTAACCGCGATGCATTTGGAAGGTTCGAGTTTGACAATTTCACGGGAAATGATTTCAAACCCGTCCCCACCCGAACACTTTTCGATCATCTCTCCGATCACGGCGTGTCCTGGCATTTCTATGAACACCGCTATTGCTCGCTGCGTTTGTACGCGCGTTACACCACCGACACCACCTTTATCGTTGATGCGAACGACCCCGCGAAGGGGTTTTTCGCCAGTGCGCAGGCGGGAACGTTACCGGCCGTGTCGTTCATTGATCCCAACTTCATTGATGAACCCGACGGCCAAGACAATGACGACGGAGCACCCTCCGATATTGCGGCGGGGCAGAATCTGATCGGGAGGGTGGTGAACGCAGGGAAATTGCGCTTCAAGTGCTGGAAAAACCGAGGAGTTGGGCCAGGTAGGAAAGATGCCAGCCAGCGCGTTTCCGTTTGACTTTCAGGGAACTCTTCCCGGTATCGCCCCGTAAT
>JACXTT010006708.1_pt1 | contig 16392 bp, 18 predicted proteins | sample 9270951 | NCBI WGS metagenome assembly JACXTT01 (sample SAMN15532306, study PRJNA645909) | rock metagenome | isolation source: weathered quartz diorite | place: Puerto Rico | collected 2017-06-21 | reverse complement strand
CTGGGCGTGACCTACGAGATCAAGCGCTACCCGCGCGATCCGAAGACGAGCCTCGCGCCGCCGGAGCTCCTGCGCGTGCATCCGCTCGGCAAGTCGCCCGTCGTTACCGACGGAGACCTCACGCTCGCCGAATCCGGCGCGATCGTCGAATACCTCGTCGACCGATACGGAAAGGGCGCACTCATTCCGCCGCCGGGCTCGCCCGAGCGCCTGCGCTATACGTACTGGCTGCACTTCGCCGAGGGCACGGCGATGCCGCCGCTCGTGATGAAGCTCGTGTTCAATCGCATCGAAAACGGTCCGATGCCGTTTTTCGCACGGCCGATCGCCCGCGGCATCGCGCGAAAGGTGAAGGGCGGCTTCATCGATCCGAACCTCGAGCGCATCGTGGCCCACATCGAAAGCGAGCTCGGGCGCCACGCCTGGTTCGCGGGCGACGAGTTCACCGCGGCCGATATCCAGATGAGCTTTCCGGTCGCGGCCGCCGCGGCCCGCGTCCGCGCCATGCCGAACATGGCGCTCTTCCTCGAGCGCGTTCAGGCTCGTCCCGCTTATCGGCGAGCAGTCGAAAAGGGCGGCGAGGTGAGGATCATCAGCTAGCGAGCCGGTCGCCCTCAGAGGTCCACGACCGTCTTGAAGCCTCCCCAGAACATGCGCTTGCCGTCGAAGGGCATTTTCCCGGGTTCCATGTAAGGCTTGAAGCGCGGGTCCTTCATCACCTTCGCGTTGACGGCGTCGCGGTGCTTGCGCGAGCGGTACGTCGCCCACGACATGAAGACGACCTCGCCGCGCTTGAGCTTCACGCTCTGCGGAAACGACGTGTGCTTGCCGGGCTTCACGTCGTCGGCGATGTTCTCCGTGTACTCCAACGCGCCGTGCTCGCGCCAGATCCTGCCCGCCAGGCGGGCGAGCTTGAGATACGCGGCAAGCTTCCTCCGCGGCACCGGAACGACGAAACCATCCACATAGCGAGCCATGAGCCCTCCTTCGCGGTTGTCTACGAAGGATAGTCGAACCGCGAGGCGCCTTTTCGACAGACGACGCTCGAGCGCACAATGCAACGGACGAACGCGACTGAAGGAGCACAAATGAAAAGAACCTTTCTCGGCCTGGCGTTTGCCCTGATCCTGTCCGGTTGCCATGCGGTGACCACGGAACCGGGCTCGGAATCCGTGATCGTCGATAATCCGTGGTTCTTCGGGCATGGCGGCGTGCGCGACGAGACCCAGAAGCCGGGGCTCTCGTGGTACTGGTGGACGACGTCGGCGGTCCAGGTATCGCTCGTTCCAAGGAAATACGACGAGCCGCTCGAGCATCTCGCGACGGGGGACAACAACTTCATCAACTACGCGAGCTATATCGTGCTGCAGTGGAAGGATCCGGCGCCGATGGTGAAGAAGTTCGGCTATGAAAAGTGGTACGAGAACAACCTGAAGGAGCAGTACCGGACCATCGTTCGCGACGTGACGAAGAAGTACCAGATGACTCCGATCATGACCGATCCGCCGACGCTCGCGTCCATCGAGAAGGAGATCGCCGAGCAGTTCCGCAAGCACATCGAGACGACCGGCCTCCACGTGACCCTGGTGAACGTCAACATGGGAAAGGCGCTTCCCGACGCGCCGGTGGTCGCGGAGATGAACAATACCGCCGTCCAGCAGCAGCGCAGGAAGACGGAGATGCAGCGCAAGCTCGCGGAGGATTCGAGGCTGGAAGCCGAGCAGAGCCGCGCCAAGGCGGACAACGCCTATCGGGAATCGATGCGGCTCGATGCGGCGCAGTTCGTGCAGCTGGAGGCGATCAAGCGCTAATCCGAGGCGTGCCGGGAAACCAAGAGCTGTGTCATCGTGCAGGGCAATGCGCCGGTGCTCGTGGGCCGCTGAATCGCCCCCGTCAGCCAGCTTTCCAGTACACGCCCGCCTCTCGCTTCATCAGGCGATGGTTGATCAGCTGACGGCGCAGCGTTGCGTAATCGTCGAAGAAGCGCTTGAGGATCGTGCTGATCTCGCGCTCCGCGTAGCGCCGGTCCTCGAGCTGGTCGACGATCCACTTCAGCACAACCTGCCGCTTGGCGTGAGCTTCGGGGAGCTTCCGGATGCGGCCGTCCTCGACGAAAGACCGCAGGATTCGCCCTGCCGGCGTGTCGGCCATGGCGCTGGGCGGCGCGCGCATGAGCCTCGCGGGCCTGAGCAGGCTCTTGTTGATCGCCTGAAGCGCGGCGACATTCAGCCGGTAGAAGTGGCTCGTACCTTCGACGCGCATCTTCAGCAGCTCCGCGTCCATGAGCTTGGAGAGATGATGCGACATCGTGGCTTCCGTCACCTCGAGCCGGCGGGCGAGGCTGACTGCGCTGTACTCCGCGTCGGCGACCAGGCCGATCAATCGGAGCCGTGTCTCGTTGGCGAGAAGTTTCAGGATCGGCAGGACCGATTCGATCGATTCGGACGCCATGGCTGAACTTAGACGCTTATCAAAGTTTGATGATAATCTAAGTTATAGGCCCGTGCAAGCGCGGGGGTCAGACCCCTGCGTCTGCGGCTGCAACGCCGATCTACCCTGGGAGCTCAGCGGTCGAGATTGGCGTCGAGGTAGTAGTCGAGATCGGCCTTGGTGAAAGGCCTTTGCCCCTTGTACGATGCCAGCAGCACGAGGACGCGCTCGTGCGCCGCACGCGTGGCGGCGATTCGGCGCGATTTCAGGTAACGGTCGACGTACTTGGGAAGCGCCCAATCCTCTTCCCAGGAAACGTAGACGCGATCGACGACGGGCATGTCCATGGGGACATCATGGGCCCGGCGCTTTTCGGCATGATGACCGCCGGGGAGCGCCCGACATATTTCCGAAACACGCGGCGGGCACGATCGACCTCGACGACGACGACGACGACGACGACGAAGACGACGACGAGGACGAAGACGACGCCGACGACTCGGGCAGGTATCGCAGGCCGCGCTGAACGGCACGTGCCCGCGACGCTCTAGGCGGTCCCGGGCCCGCGCATCAGCGCCTCTCCCATGCGCACGCGCCGTCCCTCCGCGATGCCCTCGCATAGCCCGAAGCCCTTCGGTGCGAAGACGATGATGGTCGACCCGTGCTCGAACCAGCCCATTTCCTCGCCGCGCTCGAGCGAAGCGTCGCAGGCGATGAGGTTGGGGCCGCGATAGCGAAGGTTGAGCAGCACGTCGGCGAAGTGCAGCCGGATGCCGGCGACGAGGATCGCCGCCACCGCCACCAGCGTTACGCGCGCGCCGTCGGGGAGGACCAGCTCGATCACGGCTCTCTCGTTCCTGCAGAAGAGGCGCTCGACGCGCTTCAGCGCGACGGGGTTCACGTTCCAGGTGTCGCCCGAGATGTAATTGACGCGCTTCACCGTACCCGCCGCGGGAGCGTGGAAGCGGTGGTACATGCTCGAGGTGATGCGGATCGTCGCGTAGCACCCATCGCGATAACGATCGACCCACATCCGGTCGCCGAGCAGGTCGTGCAGCGCGTACGGGAATCCCTTGGCCTGGATCACACGCAGGCCCTCGATCGGGCCGCACGCCCCGACGATGCCGTCGCAGGGGCTCACGAGGATTCCTTCGCGCGCATCGATCGGCCTCGCGCCATCCCTGAGGCTGCGCGTGAAGCACGCGTGCAGGCTGCCGAAGCGCCGCTCCTTCGCGTCTTCGAGCTCGAGGTCGGCGAAGAGCTTCCAGATGGCAATGGAGGCGTCGCGCACGATCGGCTGCTCGATGCGGCTGAACCATCCCATGAAGCGCGTGGCGAGGTGGCGGGGAATGCGGTTGGTGAGCAGGAAGTTGAGGTCTTCCTGCAGGGCGATGCGCGAGAGGAGGGCGCGCACCGTCATGGCGCGGTCACATATCTCCGGTAGTTGGAAGCGGATGCGCTCGCGCCTGGCGAAGCTCGCCGCCCGCCTTGTCCCCGCGTACGAATACGACGCGGAGACCTTCTTTGCCGCCGATGGTGCGCCGGACGAGGTCGCCGCACGCCGCCGCCTGGGATTCGACGCGCTCGCACGGGTCTATCGCGAGCGCTTCGCCGCCTCCGCGGCGTTCACCGACGCCGCCGCGCAGGGCATCTCCGACCTTCAGTTCACCGCGCGCTACCGCGTCCCCTTTCCGTTCAGCCGCCACGTGCGCGAGCACTTGAGGAGCGGCAGCTTCGTGCGCGCGAGCGACGGGGCGGCGCTCGTCGACCTCGACGGCAACCGGCTCTACGACCTCACCGGCTCGTATGGCGTCAATCTCTTCGGCTACGCCTTCTATCGCGAATGCATCGCGTGGGGCGCGGCCGAGGTCGCCGCGCTCGGTCCCGTGCTCGGCCAGCTGCATCCGGTCGTTGCGGACAACGTGCAGAGGCTGCGCGCGATCTCCGGCCTCGACGAGGTCTCCTTCCACATGTCCGGCACCGAAGCGGTGATGCAGGCCGTGCGGCTCGCCCGATACCATACGCGGCGGCGCTACCTCGCGCGCTTCGATGGCGCGTATCACGGCTGGTGGGAAGACGTGCAGCCAGGCGTGGGGAACCCTCTGCCGCCGCGCGAGACTTGCACGCTGAAGGACATGGACGCCGCGAGCCTGCGCGTGCTGGAAAAGCGCGACGACATTGCCTGCGTGCTGGTGAATCCCGCGCAGTCGTTGCACCCGAACGCAGCCGCTTTCGTCGATTCGTCCCTCGTGGACAGCGCTCGTCACGCGCACTGCGATCGCGCGGCCTACGCGGCCTGGCTCGGCCGGCTTCGCGACGTGTGCACGCGGCGCGGCATCGTGCTCATCTTCGACGAGGTGTTCGTCGGCTTCCGGCTCGCTCGTGGCGGCGCGCAGGAATACTTCGGCGTGCGGGCGGACATGGTGACTTATGGAAAGTCGCTCGGCGGCGGGCTCCCGGTCGGCGTGGTCTGCGGGCGGCGCGACCTCATGAAGCGCTTCCGCGACATGGCCCCGGCCGACATCTGCTTCGCGCGCGGCACGTTCAACTCCCACCCGTACGTCATGGGCGCGATGAACGCGTTCCTGCGGCGGATCGAAGCTCCCGGGATCGGCGCGCTCTACGCGAGTCTCGACGAGACGTGGGATTCCAGGGCGCGCGCGCTCAACGCGCGACTCGAGGCCGAAGGCCTGCCCATGCGAGTCGCGAACCTCTCGACCATCTGGACGCTCTGCTACACGCGCCCGAGCCGCTACAACTGGATGCTGCAGTTCTACCTGCGCGCCGAAGGCCTGGCGCTCCCGTGGATCGGGACCGGCCGCCTCATCTTCACGCTCAACTTCCCCGAAGACGACTACCGCGCCGTCGCCGAGCGCATCGTCGCCGCCGCCCGCGCCATGGAGCGCGACGGCTGGTGGTGGCCGGCGCCGGGTCTCACCAACGGAAAGATCCGGCGCGCGATCCTGCGCGAGATGCTCGTCCATCGCCTCGCCGCCTTCAGTCCTTACTGAATCGTTGGGCACGCTTGCTCATCATGATGATGGGCTTGGTGCTGGCCTTCTCCGTAAACGGGTAGCGAGCGATGAGCGTGGCGTCACCCTCGACTCGCGCATCGGCGGCAGGTTGATGCTTCCGTGTCCGCTGCTTTGGCTTCATGGCCCACGATAGGTTGTCGCTTCAACATTTCGGCCTTGTGACATCGGCCGCAGCGGCGGAACGAGTGGAAGGGCGATGCTGATCCAGACGGCGAGCGTGAAATAGGGTGTGAGCCACGCGGCGTCCTGCGCCCAGCGGTGCCAGTCGCGCTCCACGACACAGTGCCCGAGCACTTGGCGTGCACCTTCGGCGAGCGCCAGGTATTCCCGGCCCGCGGCAGCATCGGCGTACCAGCGCCCGACGTACATCGGCACGACATAGGCCGCCATGAAAGCGACATAGGCGCCACCACACGCGGTCGCCGCCGCGATCACGCGTTTGCCACTGTCGCTTTCGAAGCGCCAGCGGGAGGCGAAGAAGCCGACCGCGAGCGCCGCGGCCAGCGCCCAGAGCGAGTTCTCCGCCGCGTGGAAGGCGTCGTTGGTCGTCAGCACCGCCAGCCACGACAGCACCTCCGCTGCCGTGATGAGAAGCACGACAGCCCGCGAAGCGCGGATCGCAGCCGCTTCACGCAGCAACAGCGCCCATTGCGCGACGAAAGCCAGCTCCGCGACGGTCGCGACCGAGCGCCCGATGAAGATGCGTGAAGCCCAAGTGTCGTGCAGGCAGGCGCGCGGCACGTCGATCATCGGCAGGACGGACCGGAAGCCGCAGCCGAGCACATAAACCGCGGCAAGCGCCACGAGCAACCGGCGCGTCGCGTAGGAATCCGCCGGCAGCTGCGCCCTGCGCTGGCCGAGCATGCGCACCGAGAGGCCCCAGGCTGCGACGTTGATCGCCGCAGCCGCGCACAACGCCGACCACCAGACGAGCGAGGCGTCCGGCGCGATCAATCTCCCGTCTGGTGCCGCATTCCGTGCGCCGGGTCGATGAGCTCGCCCTGCATGAGCTTGAGCGGCGCGCCGCGGTAGAGCAGCAGGTCGTTGAAGGGGTCGGTCAGGATCTTGACCATCCACACCAGGCCGGTCTGCACGCCTCGCAGGAAGAAGAGGTGCACGGTGCGGAACAGAAGGCCGCCTGTGCCGACGAAGAGCCAGATGAGCCCGACGTGCTCCATTTGCTGCGAGACGGTCTCGGCGGGGTGGAAGATGCCGCCGAGCGACGGGTCGGCGAGCAGCAGGAACGGCGCAAGGACCCAGATCGCCATGAGGACGACCTTGCGCCTCAGGTTGTAGCCGACCTTCACGGCTTCTTTGTACTCGTGCGTCGCCTGGTTGACTTCGTCGTAGCAGCGCGGCTCGAAGAAGAAATGCCCCGACTGGCGCGTGAGCATCGACACGAGCCAGCCGATGGCGGCCGCCGCCGCGGGGCTCGTGAACAGCATCGCGTACGCCACCAGGAATCCGGCGGCGCTCACGAAGTGCAGCGATTGGTTGATGCGGCTGTGGTGGTAAAAGCGATGGTCGTCCCAGCGCTGGACCTGCAGTTCCTCGAGGAATCCCTTCACGCTCTCTCCTCACCGGTTCGCCCGATCGGCACCGTATTGCGACGGTATGACGAATTCATTTCGTTTTCGAGACAGCGGACGGGTGCGAGCAGCGAGAGGAAGCGCGCGGCGCTCGCCTCCCAGGGGTACCGCTCGGCACTTCGGCGGCCGCCGCCGCGGTCGAGATCCAGCGCCGCGAGCGCCGCGCGGCCGAGGTTCGAGTCGAGGACGCCCGCGGAAGCGTCTTGCACCACGTCGAGGGGACCGCGCACCGGGAATGCCGCCACCGGCACGCCGCACGCCATCGCCTCGAGCATGACCAGGCCGAACGTCTCGGTGCGGCTCGGGAAGGCGAACACGTCGGAGCGCTGGTAGAAGCTCGCGAGCTCCATCCCGTGCTTCGCGCCGACGAACCGCGCCTGCGGAAATTGGCGCTCGAGCTTCGCGCGCGCGGGTCCGTCGCCGACGACGAGCTTGGTCCCCGGCAGCGAGAGCGACAGGAACGCCGGGATGTCCTTCTCCACCGCAAGCCGCCCCACGTAGGTGAAGACCGGACGCGGGAGGTCGGTGAAGCGCTCGGGTGCCGGCTTGAAGAGGTCGAGATCGACACCCAACGGGCATTCGGCGAGGCGCTCGAAACCCCGCGCCTCGAGCTGCCGGGCGAGCGCCGCCGTGGCGACCATCACCGTCGCCGAGCGCGCATGAAAGCGGCGCATGAGCGCGTACGTCCAGTCGAGCGGGACGCCGGTGCGCACCGTGATGTATTCGGGAAAGCAGGTGTGGTATGCGGTGGTGAAGCGAAGGCCGTGGCGCTCGCAGTAGCGCCGCGCCGCGTTTCCGATCGGCCCTTCGGTGGCGATGTGGATGGCGTCGGGATCCGCCTCGAGGATGCGCCGCGCCACCTCGCGGCCCGGAAACAGCGCGAGCGGGATCTCCGGATAGGTCGGGGTCGGCATCGTGCGCATGCCTTCCGGGGGAATGACCTCGACCTCGTGCCCGAGGCGGCGCAGGCACGCGATGGTGTTCTTGAGCGCCGTCACCACACCGTTGACCTGCGGCGGCCAGGCGTCGGTCGCGATCAGGATGCGCATGTTGCGCGATTGTCGCGCACCGATCGTGAAGGGAATGTGACAGGTGCCCGGAAGCTGCGCTACGCGGGCCGCAGGTCTACCGCGTAGAGCTCGCGGCCCTCGAGGTCGTGGATGGAGACGCGCATGGTCTCGCTCGTGCCGTCGATCGTCGCCATGCCGAAGTACTGCTGGTTGTAGAAGGGCGAGCGGTTCTGCTTGTTGTCGGCGGGGACGCTCACGTACTTGATGTCCGGCCCGAAGGTCTTGTCGAGCGCGTTGGGCCCGAACGTGCCGGCGTTGATCGAGCCGGCGACGAACTCCCAGAACGGCTCGAAGTCCTGGAACTGCGCGGCCGACGGCTCGAAGCGCGTCGCCTGCGCGTAGTGCACGTCGGCGGTGAACCAGACGACGTTGCGAATGCGGTTCGCCTTGATGAACGAGAGGAGCTCCGCGATCTCGAGCTCGCGTCCCGAGGGCGGACCGTCGTCGCCGTTCGCCCACGCCTCGTAGGTTCCCTTCGGCACATCGGGATTCAGGTCCTGCACCACGAGCGAGATCGGCATGTCGCTCGCGATCGCCTTCCACGTCGCCTTCGAGCTTTTCAGCGATGCCTTGAGCCAGTCGGGCTGCGGCCGGCCGAGGAAATGGGACTCCTCGTTCAGCGTCGCCTGCCGGTTCGGTGAATTCGGACCGCGATAGCTGCGCTCATCCAGCATGAACACGTCGAGCGACGGCCCGTGATGGAACGCGCGATAGACGCGCTCGGGATCGGAGCCGTCGATGCGCATCGGGTTGTATTCGAACATCGCCTGGCGCGCCCGGGCCGAAAGCAGCGACGCGCTGCGCACCTTGTAGCGCGCATCCCCGAGGATCTGCCCGGGGTACCAGTTGTTGCGCGTCTCGTGGTCGTCCCACTGCACGAGGAACGGGACCTCGGCCGCGAAGCGCCGCTTGTTCGCGTCGAGCAGGTTGTAGGCGAAGTTGCCGCGGAACTCGTCGAGCGTCTCGGCGACCTTGCTCTTCGCCTCGGTGGTGACGTTCTTCCACACGCTGCCGTCTTCGAGCTTGACCTCGGCGGGAATCGGCCCGTCGGCATAGATCTGGTCGCCGCTGTGGATGAAGAAGTCGGGATTCATGCGGCGCATCGCTTCATAGGTGCGGAATCCGCCCCACGCCTCGTTGATGCCCCAGCCCTGTCCCGCCTCGTCGCCGGAAAACACGAAGCGCACGGTTCGCTTGCGATCGGAAGGCGTGCGGAAGCGACCCATCACCGGCTCGCTGAACACCTTGGGATCGGCGAGGTCCATGAAGCGCACGCGGTAATGGACCAGCTCGCCCGCCGGCATTCCGCGCAGGTCGGCTCGCGCCGTGAAGTCGCTCGATTCCATGGCGGCGGGTCCAATGAGCGTCTTCGGGTTGCGCAGCGATTCGTCGAGCCCGTAATCGACAATGAGGCGTGCGGGCCGGTCGGTCTTGCTCCAGACGACGCAGCCGCCGGACGTGATGTCGCCGCTCATCACGCCGTAGGGAATCTGCGGACGTGCGGCATCGCGCGTGACGACGCCCGGGGCCGTGCCTTGCGCGAGGATGCGCATCAGGCCCGCGGGGGCGATCGCGACCGTGCCGATTGCGGTGGCGCCGAGCAAAAGACGCCGCCTGCTTTGCGAAGCGCTCATGAAGCCTCCCCTTTTTTGAGGCGGCTGAGGCTAGACCCGGCACATTGCCGTTTGATGAAGGCCTCACGCTAGTGCCGCAGCAGGCTGAGCGCGATCTCCGCGACGATGAGCAGGACGATGCTCACCTCGAGCACCACCAGGCGGTAGTCGCGCGACATGTCGAGCACCAGCTCGAGCGCTTCCTGCACGCTTCGCAGCTTGTGCTCGAGCGCGAGATAGCGGTCCGAGAGGTCGAACTCCGCACGCAGCTCGTGGTAGATGCGATCGGCGGTCGCGTCTTCCCACACGGCGTCGGGCTTGTCGAGGAGGTGCAGGACCGAGAGCACCTCGTTGCGCGTGCCGATCGCGGTGCCGATGAAGCGGTGCAGCGGCTTCGTGGCGAGCGGCGCGCGCCCCGAGATCTCGAGGCGCTCGACGAGGTGATCGGTGCGCGAGAACATCTCGTCGACGATGCGCTCGTAGTAGTCCATCGCCGCGCTCTGGGCCACCGTCATCGCGACCACGCTCGCGCCTTCGAAGCTCAGCCGGTCGACCACGAGCGTGCCGTCGCGCATGTCGGGATGCGGCACCGGCTCTTCGACGACAGCGAGGTCATCGACGGCATTGGCGTCGCGCAGCCCCGGGCGCGCCGCGCGCAATCGCGCCAGATGGTTGCCGCGCTCGGGCTGCGGCACGTCGTATAGCGCCATCGCGCCGAAGGGATACATGACGACGGTCCCGCCGGACTGCGCCGGATACCACAGCTCGTGCGCCGTGCGCCGCGCCTCCGGGTAGGCTGCGGCGAGCTCCTTGAGGCTCAGGTTGTCGACGAAGGCGATCGCGTGGAATGTATGTTGCCCGGCCATCCGCGCAAGGCTACACGAGGTCGGGATCGACGCGCTCGTGACCGGACGCCGTTCGGCCTATGGGCTCGGTGTCAGAAGTACCGCGTCGCCTTGAAGAGGATGCTCGCTTCGCGCGGAAGGCTGCCGAAGTTGGAGTGCTTGCCGCCGGCGGTGCCACCGGCCAGCACACCGAAGCTCCATAAGTCGGTGCGTGCGTAATCGGCGCCGAGCTGCAGCAGCGTCGAGCCGTCGCGCGCGTCGGCAAGCACGAAGCCGGTGAGCTCGAGCTTGGGCACGAGGAAATCGACCCAGTTCATGCGCAGGAACACGGCGTGCTGTTGCAGCGGCTCCTGCCGGTCGGAGGCGTAGGCGCGGATGTACCAGAGCTGGCGCGCGGTCGGCGACGACGCCGGTTGCCCATCGCCGAGCGCGAACCAGCGGCTCCAATCGGCGCGCGAGAATCCCGCCTCGTTGTAGTGATATTCGAGATTGAATGTGATCTTGTTCTCGGACGTGTACGACGCGCCCACCGCGACCTGGCTCATGAAGCGCTCGTCGCCGCCCTGGCTCATCACGTTCGGCGCCGCTGCGGGAATCGTGCTCGTCTGCCGCGCGAAGGCGAGCGCCTCGTCGACGATGCCGAGGCGCCGGCCGCCCGACCACTCCAGGTACACGACGCTCGCCTGCCCCACGCTCTCGGTCAGGTTCAGGCCGATCTTCGTCCTCCCGCTCTCGTGATGGAGCACCGCTTCCGGATTGAAACCGCCGCCGAGCTGCGCGCTCGCCTTCACGAGCCAGCGGTCGGCTCCGTTCGTGTGATCGAAGAGCGGGCGCAATCCGCGATCGGGGATCGCGGCGACGGGTGCCGGATCGGCGACCTTCGGAGCATAAGCGGCGGCGAGCGATCCGCCTTCGCCGACACGCTGTGCGCGGATCATCAAAGTCCCCAGCCGATCTTCACGCAACGCGCTCGGGTCCGCGGTCAGCGGATCGACGACCGCGCGCGCTTTGAAAAGGTCCGTCGGATTGAAGCCGAGCGCGACGCCGCTCTTCACATTGATTCGGCCGACGTCGACGTATTCGCGCGGCCGCGGCTCGACGCTCGCATAGATCTCGCGCAGATCGTGCGTCAGGTTCTTCGTGCGGGAGTACCCCAGACCTTCCTGGAAACGCGCCGTGAGTCGCCCGCTGTACGCGACGAAGGCGTGCGGACCGGCCGGCCACTCGAGGCGCGCGTCGCCGAAGAGACGCTCCTCCCAACGCGGCGGCGGCGGCGAGGCGACGAGGAGATCGCCGCGCACCGACGAGAAGCCGAGAGCGTTCTGGATGAACACGCGATCGTTCGCAGACCCGATCCGCGGCGGCGCCTTCTCCTCTTGCCGCGCAGGCGGCGTTGCCTGCGGAATCAGGTCCAGATCCTTGTTCTCATCCGCCGCCGATGCCGCACCTGCCAACGCGAGCGCGGCCATGCAACCCGCGGCGCGCTTCATCGGATCTGCAATCGCGGCAGGTAATCGCGTTGGAACCACGCGTCGGGAACGTCCTGAAAGCGGGACTCGCCGAAGGTGGCGATCGTCGCGAGCGAGCTGTCGACGGCGTCGATGATCACCGCTTCCGCCGGTCGCACGCCGCCGAGGCGCTCGGCGAAGTTGCGGTAGTAGATGATCTTGAGGAGCCGCCCGCTGTCCGAATAGAACTTGCCCTTCACGGGGCGGAACGTTCGCTGCTCGACCCAGTACTCGACGCGGTTGTATACGGCGGTATCCGTGGCGGCCTTGAGATCGAGATGCCAGCAGTCGCGCTTTTGCCGCCCCGCATCGTCGATCGTCTCCGTTCCCGCGAGGCTCGCCGTGTAGTCGACGGCGAGGTTCACCGTGAGCACGTCGCCGATCGCGGCCTGCCCGACCAGCCGCTGCTGCGCCGAGATGCGCACGCTCGATTGCGAAGCCGGGTCGAAGAACCAGAACGAGCGCCCGTCGAGGAGGATGCGCTTGCCGGCGTCGCGCGGCGGCTCCACGTACTGGAGCAGGTTGCGGAAATGACGCGACGCGTCCTCCTTCGAGAACAGCACGAAGGTGCTGCGCGAGCGCTCCTGGCCGCTTACGTACTCGGTGAGCGTGAGCGTCGAGCGGAAGGGTTGATCGGCGTTGCGGATCTTGTCGGCGCCGGCGACGATCTCCTGCGCCGTCTGCGCGGAGGCGAGCGTCGCGAGCGACGCGAGCAATGCCGCCGCCAGGATGAATTTGATCGAGTGTCTAGACATGGCGGAGGGCATCCACGACGGAAAGGCGTGCGGCGCGATTGGCGGGAATGAGCGCGGCGACGATGGCGACCGCGGTCAACGCGATCCACGTGCCGGCGATCAGCAGCGGACGGCCGAAGACATCGACCTGGAACGGGATCGGGGCCGAGTTCCCGGGCGGCACCCAGGTCCAGCCCGCATGGTTCACGAGCTCGGCGACGCCGAAGGCAAGCGCCGCGCCGACCGTTGCGCCGATGGCGCCGATCAGCGCTCCCTCGAGGATGAACTGCACGCGCACGCCGTGGCGCCGCACGCCCATCGCGCGGATCGTGCCGATCTCGTTGGTGCGCTCGAGCACGTTCATGGTCATGGTGTTCACGACCGCGAAGAGCACGATGATGCCCATCACCATCGAGATGAAAGCGAAGATCGCGCTGAACATCGCGACGACCTGCACGTAGAAGGGCGCAAGCTCGCCGAAGTCGCGCACCTCGAGGTCGAGGTGGTTCTCGGCGAAGAGCTGCTTCAGCCGCGCGCGCACCGCAGGCATGTCCGCGCTGCGCTTGAGCTGCAGCACGATCGCCGTCACCTTGTGCTCGCCGCGGCCGTACACGAGCTGCTGGGCGAGCGCGAGGTGCATGGCGATGTAGTTGTCGTCGAGCTCTCGCACGCCCTGCGGCTCGGCGCCGGCGACGACGAGGCTCACGACGTTCGGCGCCCCGCCGGCGGTCGCCCCGAGGAGCTCAACGTGCGGCGCGCTGTCCTTCTTCTTCTCGCCGGAAGAACCCGTTTCCAGCTGCGCCAGGCCGACGAGGTCCTCGCGCGGCTTCGCCGATGCAGCATTGGTCGCGACGCGAGTGGGCGCCGCAGGACACTGGGCGACGTGAAGCGGGCCGCACAGGCCGAGGATCCGAGCGAGGCCGACGCCGACGAGCCCGCGGGTCTCGTCGCCGTCGGAGAGACGGTGATCGACAGGGCGTACCTGGCCAGTGCGATGCTCGTCCCATTGCCGCATGCGATCGCGCTCCGAGGGAACGAGCCCGACGCCGAGGAACGTCTTCGACGCCTCGTTACCGTCGGAGAAATTGCCCGCGATGCCGACCAGCGATTGCGTCGGCGTCACCACGTTGAGCAGCGGCCGCAGCACCGCATCCTGCGAGATGAGCGCCATCACCTTCCGGTAATCGTCGATGCCATAGGCCGACGGGTTGCCGCTGCCGAAGAGGAAGTAGCCGGTGCGGAAAACGCTCAGGTGGCCCAGGCGCTGGACATTGGACGTCTCGAGCCCGGCGAAGATGTAGCCCACGAAACCGCCGAACAGCACCATCGCGAGCGCGCCCGCGGCAACCGCCGAGCCCGTCATGAGCGAACGCCGCGAGTTGCGCAGGATGTTGCGCGCCGCGGTCTTGAAGAGAAGGTTCATGCGCCGGGTCCTCCATGGCGGTGCTCGACCAGCGTGCCGTCGCGGATCGCGAAGATCTCGTCGGCGTGCGACATGAGCTGCTGGTCATGGGTGGCGAAGATGAAGGTCGTATGCGATTCGGCCTGAACGCTGCGCATCAGCTCGACGATCGCGGCGCCCGTCGCCGAGTCGAGATTGGCGGTGGGCTCGTCGGCGAGCACGATCTGCGGCCCCTTCACGAGCGCGCGTGCGATGGCCACACGCTGCCTCTGGCCGCCGGAAAGCTCGTTCGGCCTGCGGTGAGCGTGCTCGGCGAGGCCGACCGCTTCCAGCATCGCGGTGGTCTTGCGGCGGCGTTCGGCCTCGGGCGCGCCGACCAGCACCAGCGGGTACTCGACGTTCTCGTACGCCGAGAGCACCGGCACCAGGCTGAACGTCTGGAAGATGAAGCCGATGTTGCGCGCGCGGAAGTCAGCGAGCGCGTCGTCATCGAGCTTCCCGACGGTCTCGCCGCACACTTCCACGGTCCCGGTCGTGGGCGCGTCGATGCAGCCGATCAGGTTGAGGAGGGTCGACTTGCCGCTGCCCGAAGCGCCGATCACCATCGAAAAGCGGTGATAGGGAATGTCGATGCTGATACCGCGCAGCGCCGGCACCTCGATGTCGCCGGTGCGGTAGGTCTTGGCGGCCTCGCGCAGCCGCACGGCGGTGCCGTTGGATGGACTCATCGCTCGATCTCCGGTACCATTGGGTACCATGCGATCGCAGCGTAAGGTACCAACCGGTACCATGTCAAGCCCCCCGTCCGCCCGCGAGCGAATCCTCCGCGCCGCGATGGAAACCTTCATGGAGCACGGCTTCGCGAACACGACGACGCTGGAGATCGCCACGCGCGCCCGCGTGTCGAAACGCGAGCTCTATGCGCTCGTGGGCAACAAGGAGCAGATGCTCGCCATCTGCATCGCCGAGCGCGGCAATCGCATGCGGCTTCCCGAGGGCTTCCCGGCGCCCACCGACCGCCCGAGCCTCGAGAAGGCGCTGCGCCGCTACGGCGAGACGATGCTGCGCGAGCTGAGCGCCCCCGGGGTGATTGCGGTCATGCGTCTGGGCGTTGCCGAGGCGAAACGCTCGCCCGGCATCGGCAAGTCGCTCGATGCCATGGGCCGCGCGCCCGCGCGCGCGGCGCTCGAGGCGCTGCTGCGCCCGGCGCAAGCATCAAGGCTGCTCGTCGATGCCGACATGGACGAGATGGTCTTCGATTTCAACGGGCTCCTGTGGGGCGTTCGCTATACGTGGATCCTGCTCGGCGTCGACAAGGTTCCCGGACCCAGGGAGATCGAGCGCCGCGCCGCCGACGCCGCGAGGCGCTTCCTGAGGATCTACGGCGGGGACTAGCCGCGATGACTTCAACTGCTGGTACGCTTACGCGCTCCCAACTCGTGAGCTCCCGACCGTGATGGCATTCCTGATGGGCCTCAAATCGATTTCGCCCGGCGAGCTGCGCGCGCTCATCGAGAAGCGGATGGTCACTGTCGTCGACGTGAACTCGCGCCAGAGCTGGGATCGCGCGCATGTTCCCGGCGCGCTGCATCTCGACGCGTTTGCTTACTCGGCAGCGGATCTTCCCGCGGAGAAGCATGCGAACCTGGTCTTCTACTGCTCCAACCCGATGTGCTCTAAAGCGCCGCGCGCTGCCAAACGTGCGAAGGCGATGGGGTATGGCAACGTGAAGGTGATGTCGGCCGGCATCAGCGGCTGGCTCGCGGAAAAGCTTCCCGTCGAGCCAGGCGCCTGATCAAAGAGCGCTCGAAACCTCAGCCCTGATCCGGAATCTCCGGCTCGACCAGCAGCTTGAGCAGGTCGAGCGACTCGCCCCATCCGAGATAGCACGCCTCAGCGGGGATCGCGTCGGGCACGCCTTCCTGCGTGACGTTGAGCTCGGCGCCCACCATGACCTTGCGCATCTCGACGGTCGTGGTTATCGTGCCGGGCGGACCGCCGTCGAAGCGGTCGGTGTGGCGGATGCGCTTGCCTGGGACGAGCTCGAGGAATTCGCCGCCGAAGGAGTGGCTCGAGCCCGTCGAGAAATTCGTGAACGACATCTTGTAGCTCCCGCCCATGCGCGCGTCGATGCTGTGGATCTTGCCGGTGAAGCCGTTCGGCGGC
>JACXTT010006707.1_pt1 | contig 16394 bp, 13 predicted proteins | sample 9270951 | NCBI WGS metagenome assembly JACXTT01 (sample SAMN15532306, study PRJNA645909) | rock metagenome | isolation source: weathered quartz diorite | place: Puerto Rico | collected 2017-06-21 | reverse complement strand
GGATCTGAATCTTCCTGGTAAAGAGGAGAAGAAAGAATGATTTTTGATCCTAGAAATCTTGTGAAGAAAGAGAAGCGAGATTTCTACGTGGGCGTTGATCTTGGCCAGAAACGGGACCATACAGTTGTCGCTGTTGTCGAGAAGAAGAATCGACAGTTAACTCTCGTTCACCTGAAACAGTTTGCTCTCAAGACCGAGTACGATGCGATTGTTGAGTATCTGAAACAGGTTGATCAGAAGTTCACCAGTGTTCGTGGGTTCTGGATCGACCGGACTGGTGTGGGCGAGGTCTTTGTCGAAAACACGATCAAGCATGGTCTGAACAACGTGCAGGGTATCGTCCTGACGTTGCCTGAGAAACAGGAAGTTATGACTTCTCTCAAACAGACAATGCTCGAAAAGAGACTGCACTTTCCGAGAGACCCTGATCTAGAGAAACAGATGAATGACCAGATCGCGGAGCTCACTTCAACCGGAAAGACAAAATTTCATCATCGGACAGGGATGCATGATGACAAGCTGTGGGCTTTGGGGTTGGCTGTGTACGGGGCCAGGCATGATGTTGAGCCGTATCGTCCTGTTGGAGCGTTGGGCCGTCGGAAGGATCCTTGGGGACGACCGAGAAAGCCCTCCTGGACAGACTGGCTAGACAAGTTGAGAGGTGAGACAATGCAGGAGAAATACGATCAATCGCTGACGCAAGTGAATCTGGGCGCCCGTATCCTGAGGAAGGATCCAAGAGCTATTCTTGGAGTGGATCTGCCTCCGATCATCGGGCTAGGAGATGTCGGCCCCAGTGGAGCTCCGAAACGGGTCTGTATGATCTGTGGAAGCACCTACGCGTTCGACCCGGAAAAAGACAGCCCATGCGGACACACGAAAAAAGACGGGACAATAGTGCCATGAAAGAATCCTCGGACCTCACGTTTCGCGAAACGGTTAGGAAGCTCCTCGAAAAGCACCATCCTAGCAAAGTTTTCCAGATCCTCGCGGAGAACGTGCTGCAACCCAAATGCCCTGTTGAGACGCAATCCACTCTCTCCGAGGTAGAGACCGAGTCTCACAAAATTATGATTTCAAAGGAGAAGCTCAGACAGCTCCGAAACGAACGTGCCGAGCTCGTAAGAATTCCTGCAAACAAGGACGAAGTTCGAGGCCTGGTCCAAAAATGGAAAAGGGGTGAACCAGTAAGAAACGAAGACCTGGTCGGCATGATTCTCTATTCAAGTCTCTCCCAGAGAGAGTGCAATCGTGGGAACTAGACTACAGAGGTGTAGTGAATGTCTCATCGGACTGATTCGAACTCGGCTGCGCTGAAAGCCTTCATTCACTTTGATCCGGTCACTCCTCGCAGTGGAGTCAGCACCACTGAAAGAAAAGTCAAGCTTAGAGCCGCGTTGCTGGGACAAGTGACTCCTGAAGAATTACTTCTGGCCAGAGAGAGACTAAAGAACAGAGTCGTCAAACTCGAGGTCACTTTTCGACTCTGGAAGGGTCCACCAACCGTGTCTGATACCCGGTGGATAAAGGACATTGACAATCTTCTCAAGATTTTATTCGACGTATTGGGTGGTGGAAGGCAAGGGCTGAAATTGGTCGAGGACGACAGTTATATTTGCGAAGTTCAGGCATTCAAATCTCTTGTAGCCGACCAGAATAAGGAGGGCTATCTCATCAGGATCCAAGAGATCGACGATCCCGAAATGGTTGAATCTCTAAACGAATCCTTCGCAAAAAGGAAGGCATCCAAGATTCAAGGAGCGCCAGGACCAAGCAGTTGAGGTTGATACGAGGTCGGCGGGCGTGGTTGCAATTGTCTTACCCTATCCTGTCTCAGCTCTGAACTAGGGTAGCGTTTTTCGTAGATTGTATACCGGTCGATCCTCACTTCAGATTGGTCTCGGAACGAGGGTTCGGTAACTACTCCTTTGAGCAGATAGGCGCTTCCTTGTTCAAGGTAGAAGTGGGCATAGGATGTGAATCTGTAACGAGCGTTGCTCGTTGTTAGAAGACCTCTTTGTTGAATCTGTCTCCTTTTTTGAGCGTCCGTAAGAGTGTAGACTTGATCAACGAAGAAAACATCGCTGAACCTTTGTCCAGGGGGAGACGATTGGAAAATGCTATTCTGGGGAGTTGACACTTCGCCTTCGATTTCAGCAATATAGGGCGACGGCAGTCCTTGTCTCATGATTAGATGGACCTTTTTCATCGCGCGAGTGAGGGCAACATAGAATAGTCGTCGTTCCTCTGCAGTATCGTTTCCTGGGCTCATTCGTACTGGCTCTAGCACATCGGGATTTTCCACCTTGGAAGGGAAACCGAAACGGTGATCACTCGCATTGACGAGCACTACCACTTTTGCCTCGAGACCCTTGGCTTTGTGTGCTGTCTCTATCCGCACTCCAGAAGTTTTTCGATGCAAGTCAGCAACCGGAATCCCGTTCCTGTGACACATCTCTCGGACTCTTTCGAGGATGTGATTGGTGCGACCTAGAACCAAGATGTCTTCGGGTTTTTCTTGTTCGAGCTCGCGCTCAATAAGGCGAATAGTCTCTCCAGTAATAGCATAATCATCGTCAGGAACTTCGTGAACGTATGCTTCACCGTGTTCCTTGTTCGAAATTGCGACTTGCTTGGGCACTTGCTTTGGGTTGTGAGCGATGAGCGCGGACCCAGCCTCCACAATGACCGTGGGCGATCGGTAGTTCACATTGAGCATTGAGTGAGTTGCGGGTCCAAAGTGTGACTCGAAATTAACGACATGATCCACGTCGCCTCCTGCGAATCCGTAGATGGCCTGCCAGTCATCTCCTACCGCGAACAGACGAGCACTGTTCGTTCTGATAATAGCGTTGATCAATCGAGCCATTGCTGCAGACGTGTCTTGGAACTCGTCAACAAGGATGTACCCGAATTTCGCCGCGGAGTCTGGATTCTTTTCTTGAATGTCAGCGGCTCTGTGGAGCATATCTGAAAAGTCGATTCTTCCTTGGTCCTCGAGTTCTCTCTCATATCTTTGAAGAACTGCCGTGGCTAGAAGTCCGAAGTGATACACTCGTGGGGTCGCTGATCTCAATCGTTGGTAGATTTGGTCGGGACCCAATCGAAGCGAACGAGCATTACTGATGAATCCGACGAGCTGTCTCTCGATTGTATCGCCAATGTATTTCGTGTCTTCGTGGATCTTTTCGAGTTCTTGGAGCGTTAGTAGGTGTGGTTGTTCCCCCGCGTTGGTCAGGCGTTCTTCGAGAGCTTTCTCGAGGGTTCCTTCGGTGCGTTCGTAGTCGTAGAATTCGATGAGCTTCTTACCTGATCTTTGGAACTCTGCTCGTTTCCACTCCATCCCATCTCTGTATTCAGCGGAGGAGGTTGTCCAGTAACTGGCAACCTGTCCCCTCTTGTTGATTCCCCAGTACTCGATACATGCTCCAGACCTTGAGAGGGTGAAGTCTGGATGGTAGGCGCCGCGGTTTGCCCCTGTTTTGACCCAAGACGCTTTGACTTCGTACCTGTACGGAATGTTATGCGTGTATAGGAAGTCCGCGACGATACGTTCGCCTACCGAGCGAACATGCTCTCCAAGAAGCGTTCGATAGGTAAGGTCCGGCTTTAGGTCCTCCGATCTCTCGTCAACGTCGCGATAAAAGTTGAGAATCGCATTGAAGTAGAGTTTCGTCAGCTGTTGGTCCCGAGCTTCACGAGCATCGCGGAGGGCAGAAGAAACGAGTGAATCAGTCCAGCCTTCGTCAGCAACACTGATTGGCTCCGTCATTGATGCTTGAACAATGCGCTTGCCGAGAGCGTGAAGTGTTGAGACGGTTACGCCGTTGTTGTCTTGTTCTGCGATAGGGACGTTCAATTGTTTGAGTCTGTCTTTCATCTCGTCGGCCGCTTTGGTCGTGAAGCTAATCGCGAGGATACTTTTCGGATCGATTCGTCTTTCTAGAAGGTATCGGACCCGAGCGCTTATTGTGCGGGTTTTTCCAGACCCGGCTGCAGCGACAACGAGGTTGCGTTCATCTTCGCAGACAGTTGCTTCTTGTTGGGCCGCGTCAAGTTTCAGTTCTTCGCGAAGTAGTTTCCAGTGCTCCGCGATCTTCTGCTGAGTATATTGGTAGTTGTGTCCAACTATCGATTGGTGCAATTGTCTTGCTGCGGTTGTGATAGGCGCTACTTCTTTCTGCAATGAGGGGTCATGAGCTCGTCTAACCGTATTCTCTATTCTGGGCAGCATTCTTTCGACTAGAACAATGGACTCGGCTTTGAGGGGTCGTCCGATCCTCTCAGGAAGATATTGGCCTGATGAGGAGTACGTCTCGAAGGAGTTGTTTACTCTCCTAAAAGTCTCCATCGCCTGGACTATAGTGAGTCTAGCTCGATTGGCGCAGTGCTTCCTGTAAAGTGGATGTGTGACCACAAGTAGGACGACGATGGTGACGACTGCTATGAGACCAAGGACCAGCCACAGCAGATCCAAGTCAAACCACTAACTGTAGCTGAGATTTGGCTGGAGATCGAGATAACCTTTCAATCACGCTTCCTAATGCAAGAGGCGTCTGGGTTCTCGAGAGGCCTGTCGTTTCTCGATGTTTTTCCTCTCCGGCAAACTTATCATCAGTTATAGAATGTGACGTAGCTTAGATTTGATGTTCAACCTTCGCGAGACAAGCACCCTAGTCTCGGCGATTTCAATCTCTGGCGCGACTTTCTTCCTTGTCAATTTTCCAGTCATACTAGCCGGGATTAATGTTGGCATTGTATTGCTTGTCATGTCAGGAATAATATCCTACTATGCATCGCACAAAGTGGTTTCGTGGAATAACCGGCGGGAAATTTATGGAAAACGAGTTGAAGAATTGGAGAACGAACTCTCTCGTATCGTATCGAACTTGGTCAAAGTGGCAGCACAAGATGGGAACCCGAGCTTGGAACAATTTTCAACCGGAGAGCCCATAATAGATGAAGCATTAAGTCTCATCAGGAGAAAACTGAATCATTGACAGACGGACTTAAGATACTTGATCGAGTATTAGGTCGCGAGACGAAGCGAACGATCCGTGACCAGAACTCCCTAATTGTGCAACTCGATAGCAAACTGAAGGAAGCTGAAAAGGGAAACCTCCCAGGGCTGTTAAAGGAGATTACTAGTTTATGGTCCGAGCCAATTGATGTCCCGATCAGCGAGAGTATTCGGATAATCGACCCGATTTACGGCGAAATCTTGATCGAAGACACCCTAGTGCCAATTTTCTTACAGCCTCTGGTGCAAAGACTAAGTCATGTCCGGCAACTGTCATTTAGTTACATTACTCATCCAACCGCCCAACACACTCGTTTAGCTCACTCGCTTGGTGTAGCTAAAACGGCCGAAACGGCAGTTCTAGGAATCTTTAGGAGGGGGCATCTCTATAACGGGACGACCGGTGAAACTAGGCTCGAAGTTGATAGTGAAGAAATCAAACAACTGATCCTCAAGGTAAAGCTGTCTGGTATTCTTCATGACTTGGGACATGGACCATTTGGGCATGCTTTAGACAGGTATATTGGATATGCAACGAAAGTTGGCCTGAAGGACGTAGACAAGAAATATTCTCAGAGTTACATCAACGGCATTTTGACAGAGCCGATCAAAGCGTGTGGGTTCGATCCCGAGACAATTTCTGCAATCGTGGGGCAAAAATTGCAAGTTAATCCTCTTCCAGGATACGACCGATTACTCGGTGATATCATCGACTCTGCACTGGATGCGGATCGAATCGACTACTTGGTTCGGGACGCTCATACTACTGGGATTCAAGTTGGATTCATAAATCCAGACAACCTTCTCGAAAGAATGATGCCGTTTGTGAAAGATGATAACCTGTCTTTGACATATGATGTGTCCGCCCTGCCATTTGTCGAACATTTCTTTTACGCAAGAGACGTAATGTATGGCAGTGTATACGAGGACGATTCAAAAGCGGCCTCCGAGGAGATGTTGATCTCTGCCACGAAGGAATTCGTGTCCGCTCTAAAGTTAGAATTGGACGAGGTAATGCTACTTGATGACATGTCCCTGCTTCATTTGATGATGCAGACTGGCACAAAATCGGACAGTTACTATAGAATGACCCAATTCCTGCTCGGCGGTAGGGCTTTCAGAAAGGCGTTTGAGGTCAACTTCGATGATATGAAACCCGCTCTTGCTGAGACCCTCAGTGAGTTGATGCTAGGTCAAGACGCCGGTGTAGCGTATTTCACTGAGTCCAAGACATATTCCGAGATGATTACTAATAGACATTCGACGTTTCAGAGTAGGCCGGATAGCGTTTTGGTTGCTTTTCCCTCCCCGAACGTCCATCGAAAATCTGAGGAACAAGTTAGTCTCTTGCTTGAGGACCGAACAACCACAAGTCCAGCGTGGAAGGTCTCGAGGATCATGAATCCAGTCGGGAAAATTATTGCCAAGTCGCGTCTAACCGTTCGTGTTTTCGTTAGTCCTGCTGCAACGCAATCTGAGTTCGATGAAGTGAGATCTATTTCTAAGGATATCTTTTCGAAGTCTAACCCTTAGATTTCTAACGGGCTCTAAGTAGACTCGTGACGGGAACGCCGAGAACTCTTGCCCAGTTCTCGACTTCCTGTTTCTTTGCAGAATAAGCTCGTGTTATCAGACTGAGAAGAAGGGCATCTCCTTTTGGCTCTAACTCAAGAGGGCTGTCCTTACTCGCATAGCCATAGTCACGCAATGAGCTAAGATACTCATCCAAAGCTTCAGAGTTGAAGCCTTCCGGACCCATTCGGATATCAATGTCAGCTGTTTTGAGGCCCGCTCTGGCCCCCTTTGCAATTTGTGTTGCAAGATCCACTACCGTTGGCCCATTGTCTTTCTCAGCACGAATAACAATAGCAATTATCTCTCTGCTTGTTAGAGAACTAGAAGCTGGAACCTGCATCGTCATATTGACCACCTTATGTTTTGCATACAAATAATGCTTAGGCTTTAAACTAGTTGTGTACAACAGGTCGCAGAATGTGTCTCAATGGTCACATATTAACGGTGAAAGTAAAGCTCCCCAAACCTAACCGATGAGAATAGGTGCACTTATGTGTCAAGTGGACTATCATGTGATTAACTGTCGATTATATGGGCATGTTAGGGGATTCGTAGTCGAGACAACTGCTCGATACAGTTCTGGTGGACGAAATTATTCAGCAAACGTGATCTGAGGCTACGAGCTACGTGTTTGAGAGGTTGTGTTTCTTCCTGAAATCGAACAGGGCAAGCGTGTAGCTTTTCTGTCCCCATCGAGCTATTTTTTCTCCGGCTTTTCTAGAGATTGTCCCGGTCGACTTGTCTAGGACGTGAAAGCCAAGACCTGCGAGAAAACCAACAGAAGCTCCCAGTAGTCCAGGCGCTATCATCTGACTTCCGAGAATGCCCGCTGCTGAGATTGAGAGTTCGATCCCTGACGACACTCCTCTTATTCGGTTTCCGATTCTGCTTGAGTCCAACCAAATCTTGTCTAAGACCTCGCCAACATCTTTGGCACTAGATCTCGCTAAGTCAACGTCCGATGTCGAGATGGCGGAGCTCAGTTTCTGAACAACAGGAAGTAGGTCGGACTGCCTGAACCGTTCCGCTAAGAACTAGCTTTCAAATCCTTCAGGGATGGGTGTTACTTTTCGAAGTAGAAACGCTCCTATCTCTGCAGGGAACAGTACGTCCCTAGTGGGAATCAAGGCTCCGCCGATGGTCCTAAATTCCCGAAGATCTTCGTATGACATGTTGGTAATCATTGGCATTGACTGAATTGAAGGTAGGACTAGCGTTGCGCGATAGAAGTAAAGAATCGCGTGAGCCTTCTCTGGTTCCACTACCATAGATTCGATAATTTGTTCTGCTACGTGATCGTAACCGTTTGCCCTTAGCCAGACATAGGCCAATTCTAGCTCGTGAAGCCTCGAGTATGCCGCGTCTGTTCTGAAGCCACCTCCTTCAAAGGTATCCAGGAAATCAGGCAAGAAAGCAGTTCGGGCTGCAGTCTGGAACTCTAATCGCCACTTCGTAAGAACCTTTGGGTCAAAATTTTCGTGAGGGAAATTAGCCCAAACTACGGGGGGTCTTTCCTTGAGTATTGCATCCAAGTAGTCCAATCCTCGATACAAGAGTGGTGACCCTCCTAAGACAAACTGAATTCGGCCGGTATCCTTCCAGAAGTCAACTAGTTTGGGAAAATCGTTCCATTCGAATCCATGAATCTGTCGAAAGTCAGTTTTGTCCACAGGAAATATGGGGATGATAAGGGATCCGTACAACGGTATTTGGGCCCACAGGCTGCACTGGTTCGCCCTTCTAGCGACAGGGAACGCCAACTTATTGAAGCGGTTGGCTGGATAAGTTACAGCACGGCCCCGATGCAGTTCTTCTAAGTACCGATCGAACTCATGTCGTTCGCGGGATTCGTAGTCCTCTAGTTCCTCTTGGTCCATCTATCTAAGGGGAGCATTGTCCGAATAATAAATCGTTTTATCGGATCCGGTTTCAAGATCTGATCGATGTAAGTACTAGGAAGCGATGTCGTGAATGTCCGACTGTGTGATCCAATGCACGAATAAAGCGATCCATGATCGATGAAATGTCAGTTATCAATCAAACTGCGAGATGTGGGACAAGTCTGTTTTTTTTGAGAGTCCTCGAAGGAATTGGGTGATAAAATCGGTTTATTTCCGTCCGCTCTCTACACCAACTCAACGAGATGAGGTTCTATTATTCAAACCGTGATCGATAGTTTCAAGAGCCGTTTGTTCGTATAGCACGGCGGGTGGGACTGCGTGGTTTGGTTATGCTCGAATGAAGTATGTCCTGACAAGACCAAGCTTGAACAAGGATCCAATTGTCCTTCGTGCGGAGCTCCAGCTAGGCAATTTGCGTTCATCCAATCGATCTCTCATTTGAACGCGAAAAGTCGACATGGTCCCAGGAACGAACCTCCAAAGGAAGCTCTTCTCAAACCTGAGATGACTGATGATGACTTGCGAAGACTCGTTAGAGAGGACTTGGATGCTTTATCTAGTTCGAAATCATCTTCCCACCTTTGGTCGTCATTGGAGGACCTGCTCGACGAGAATAGCGATGAATCTCCAGAAGAGCAACTTTTGAAGACTGTGATCGGCCAGAATAAGATACTTATTCGACAAAACGAACTAATTCTAAGGGCTCTCAGTAGAACGTCTGCTTTAGCCACTGAAGCGCTCCATTGAGAGTTACCGTCCTTGATTCAGGGGCCAATCAAATGTGGGCACTATACGGGGACCCAGTCTTTGGCGATCAATTCTGCCTGTTCTAGAACGGTTTGAGTTGCCTTCTCTTGCTTGTCTGGAGGATATCCGTGTCTTTTCAGAATCCGCTTGACTTTCAAGCGCATTTCGGCTTGAACGCTTTGCCGTCTCGTCCAGTCGATTGTAATGCTTTTCCTTATCATTTGTGTGAGTTCGAGTGCGATATTTTTCAGGGTTTCATTTCCCAAGACTTGTACGGCGCTGTCGTTCACTCCTAGCGCATCGTAGAAACCTAACTCGTCATCAGTCATGCCCTGTAGATTTCCTCTAGCTTTCTCTTCTCTAACTTTTCTTGCAAGTTCGATCAGTTCCTCGATAACTTGTGCAGCCTCTACGCTCTTGTTGGTGTATCGTCTGATAGTTTTATCCAACATTTCCATGAAGGATTTCCTTTGAACGAGGTTCTTCCTCGAGATGAAGAGAATCTCGTCGTTCAACAATTTCTTGAGAGCTTCGAACGCGAGGTTCTTTTGGGGCATCTCTTTCACTTCGGCGAGAAAGCCCTCTGATAGAATGGACACGTCAGGCTTCTGAATACCTGCCGCTTCGAAAATGTCTACGACCCTGTCTGATATGACCGCTTTTGACAGGATTTGTTTGATTGCCAGGTCGAACTTTTCTTCAGTCTCTCTTGTCGTACCAGTCGTCTTGGTTATCGCGGCTTTTATCACTTGGAAAAAGCCAACATCTTCCTTGATTCTCATCGCCCGCTGATGTGGGACAGCGAGCGAGAATGACCTGAGTAGAGCAGTGGTCTCCTTCGCAAATCTTTCCTTCTTACCCTGCTCCTTGAGGATGTGTTCCATTGCCTGGGGAACAAACGGAACTCTATCTTTGGGTTCAAGCTCAAAGAATTTCCTGTAATTGAACCCATGAAACATGTCCCTCACGATCTCATATTTTTCCTCCATTAATGAGACAGCGAGGTCTTGATCAAATGTGGGTCTTCCCGCCCCTCCACTTTCAGTATAGTCTGCAAGAGCCTCCTTCAGGTCAGCGCCTACGCCCATGTAGTCGACGATTAGACCGCCATCCTTTCCTGGATGGATTCGGTTGACCCTTGCTATTGCCTGCATCAGGGTATGACCTTTGATCGGTTTGTCGAGGTACATCGTGTGAAGGCTCTCGGCGTCAAAACCCGTTAGGAACATGTCCCTGACGATGAGGAGCTTGGTCTCGTGTCTTGTGTCCTTGAAATTTTCCCCTATTCTTGTTCTACGAGCCTTGTTCCTTATGTGCTCTTGCCACTCTTTGGGATCTGACGCGGACCCCGTCATAACGATCTTGAGGAAGCCCTTGTCGTCGTCCTTGTCGTACCATTCCGGCCTAAGCTTCATGATCTCCATATGCATGTCCACACAAATCCTCCTTGACATGCAGACGATCAATCCCTTTCCTTCTAGGATCGAAGTCTTCTCTTCGAAGTGACTGACGATATCCCGCGCTATCCTCTCAATCCTTTTCGGTGAGCCAGCGACCCTTTCCACTCTTGCCCATTTGCTCTTCAGCTTCTCTTTGCCTTCCATCTCCTCTCCCTCAGTTGCCTCCTCGAAATCGGGATCAATCCTTGGTCTCTCCTCGGGCTTGAGCTCAAGTTTTGCGAGTCTGCTTTCGTAGTAGATCCTAACGGTAGCGCCGTCGTCCACAGCTTGTTTGATGTCGTATTTGTCGACGTATTTTCCGAACACTGCAGGAGTCGAGCGGTCGGCCTTTTCTATCGGGGTTCCGGTAAATCCGATGAACGATGCCTTCGGAAGGGCGTCCCTCAGATATTTCGCGTATCCGTACGTTATGAGTGACTTGTCCTTTTTGTTGAGAATCTTTGCGGAGAATCCGTATTGGCTTCTGTGAGCCTCGTCAGCTATAACAACGATGTTGTCTCTGTCTGAGAGTAAAGGGTGTTTTTCCCTGTCTTCCTCTGGGAAGAATTTCTGAATCGTGGTGAATACTATTCCCCCAGAAGATACACTGAGAAGTTCCCTCAACTCCTTCTTCGAATCTGCTTGGACTGGTTTTTGCCTCAAGATGTCTTGGCATTGTCCGAAAGTTCCAAACAGCTGGCCGTCCAAGTCATTTCTGTCTGTTAGGAGAATGATTGTCGGGTTATCCAGCTCCCTTACCAGCTTGCCAGAGAAGAAAACCATTGTCAGAGATTTGCCTGATCCCTGTGTGTGCCAAACGATCCCCGCCTTCTTGTCCCCATTTCTTGCGGCTAGTGTCGATTTGAGAGCCTTGGTTGTCGCCCAGTATTGATGATAGGCAGCGAGCTTCTTCTTTGTCTCTTTGTCCTTCTCAAAGACGATGAAGTTTCTGACGATATCAAGAACCCTGCTCTTCTCACATATTCCTCTTACTAGCACTTCAATCTCGGTGAGATCCTTTCTCGGCTTCGTTCCGTCAATTGTCTTCCATTGCATGAACCTCTCTCTTTCGGACGTTAGTGTCCCTGCCCTTGCTTCTATACCGTCGCTGATTACTAGAATCTCATTGTACCGAAACAGAGAGGGAAGTTGGTCTTTGTAAGTCTGGAACTGGTCATATGCGGTCCAAATATCGACATCCTCGTCGGCGAGATTCTTGAGTTCAAAGATCAGGAGAGGAATACCGTTTACAAACAGGACTATGTCGGGTCTTCTTTCGACATTGTTCTCGATCACTGTAAACTGATTAGTTGCTAGAAAGTCGTTGTTTTCAGGATTCTCGAAATCAAAGAGCCAAACTTTCTGGTACCTCTCTTCACCTTCAGCCTGGTACGGAACGTCTACCCCGTCGACAAGCAGTTTATGGAAGCTCTCATTTTCTTCCATCAGCTTCTGGCTTGTGCTTCTAAGGACCTGCTTTACTGCCTGCTCTCTTGCTTCATCTGCGATTGTGGGATTGACTTTTCTTAGCGCTACCCTTAGTCTTTCTACAAGAACGACATCTTTGTAATCAGCTCTAATTGCCGAACGTCCACTGGGAAGGTAGTCCTCAAAGTCCCCTCCGATTATCTCATAGGCGAGGCTTTCAAGGATAGCTAGAACATTCTCTTCGACATCTGACTCGTGAATAACCTTCGGCACATCTATCCTACCTCAACAGGAATTCTAATTTTTCCGGACATGAGTTTCGGAAGCAGACCGTCGCGAATACTCGCCAAAGTGTTTGACTCTTCGAGGTTGGTTAGTATCTTCACCATTAGTTTTCCCACCAACTCCTCGAAAGACGTTATCAAGCCCCTCGGCGGAATAGAAATCCCCATTTCCTCAAAGGTTGTAGTTGTAATGGTATCGAAGATAGTCCCATAGGAATGCTGTCTCATCTCATTGACTAGACTTGAGATTGAAAAGAAGACGAAAAAATCGCCAACTTCGAACTTTGTTTTCAACCCGTAGTTCGTCTGGTTGATTGCCATCTCTCTAGGCAACATGCAATAACTTCCGACACTACCCCTTGCCGTTACGACCGTGGTGTACTTTGGAAGCAGTTTCGCACTACTGTTGTCCGCACCTAAGTAGGTGATACTTCTCTCAGTTCTAAGTACAAAAGAACCATGAGACCCTGTTACGTCTCTCGCCGAAACCCAGGGAATGGTCCCTCCCCAATATTCAGGAACTTCTGTTCTCGGGGTTCCACCGTTGAGAAGATCAGCGATGTCCAGAATGTTGCCAGCCTTCCAATCCTTTGGTATCCGCTTGTCCAGTTCTTCATTGTAAACCATCTCTCCGCCTGAAGTCTTGTAGGGCGTGCCCTCATCATTTGGAAATTCGAAGTCGATGAACCAACGCCTGAAGATCGCTCGGGCTATCGCCTCTAGAGTCCTGTTAGTTTGTAGGTTGAGCTCAATCTTCAAGTCCAAATCAAACAGGATTTTGCCTGTGGATTGCTGCTCTTTGGTGGGGGGAAGCGGAATCTCCATAGATCGGAGGCCCGAACTGATCACAGTGTCAAACACGCTACCGTGAGCGGATGCCCTTAGTCGATCGTAGAAGTTACTAAGTTGGTAATACAAGTAGACTGAATCTACATTTGTTTTCGCGACTATGCCGTAGCATGTTTGGTTCATAGCCATTTCGCGAGACAATATTCTACATTGTCCCATCGTGGCCCCTCTAGCAATCATTACCGTTGTTGAACCCGGAAGAAGTTTCGCTGAACTATTTTCTAGACCGAGTTTCGATATTCGCTTTTCTGTGGTTTGGATTCTAGCCGTTTGACTTTTGGAAATATCTTTTGCAGTCACCCATTCAATTTCGGATGGCTCCCAATATTCTTTGACTGAAGTAGGTGGAGTGCCGCCACCAACGACTTCGGCGATACTGCCGAGCTCGGAGACGTCCCAATCTTCAGGAATCATTCCGGCTTGGGTTTGCTTGAAATTAGACTCCAAGGTAGTCATCATACAAACCAATACTCTTCAGATTCTTTCTAATCTCAGCGTCCAGCTTCTGGCTCTGTTCCATTTGTTCCGAGAGATTGGCAGTTAGACGCTTCATTTTTTCGTCGAATGCTTCGATGTCTTCTTCTTCTTCTTCCGCCCCTACATATCTGCCCGGTGTGAGGATCCACTGTTGTTTCCTTATTTCATTGAGAGAAGCAGATTTGCAGAACCCGGGAATATCCTGATACTCCTTGGTGGATTCTCTCCAGGCGTAATACGTGTCTGAGATTTTCTTTGTGTCGTCGTTTGTGAGTTGCTTGTGTCTCCTATCGACCATCGTCCCAAGTTTTCTGGCGTCGATAAAGAGCACATGTTCTTTGCGGTTCCTGAACTTGTGGTTCTTCTTTTCCCGGGAAACAAACCATAAGCATGCGGGAATCATCGTATTGTAGAACAACTGGGACGGTAGAGCAACCATGCAGTCGACCAAATCCGCTTCGACTATGTTCTTGCGAATCTCTCCTTCATTTGACGTGTTAGAGGACATAGAGCCGTTAGCTAAGACAAAGCCAGCAATTCCGCCGGGCGAAAGGTGATGGATGAAATGCTGCACCCATGCAAAATTAGCATTGCCTCTTGGAGGAACCCCAAACTTCCATCTTATGTCCTCCGGTAGGAGCTCACCACCCCAGTCGCTGTCATTGAAAGGCGGATTAGCTAGAATGAAATCTGCTCTCAGGTCTTTGTGTTCGTCGTTTTGGAAGCTTCCCTGGCCGTTCCATTTGACCATGTCGGACTCTATTCCTCTTATGGCAAGATTCATCTTGCATAGGCGCCATGTTGTTTGGTTACTTTCCTGACCATAAATGGAGATGTCACCGATTCTTCCGCCATGTGCCTCAATGAATTTCTCACTTTGAACAAACATGCCTCCTGAGCCACAGCATGGGTCAAATATTCTGCCCTTGTATGGCTCCAGCATCTCAACCAGGAGCCTTACGATCATTCGAGGGGTGTAGAATTGACCGCCCTTCTTGCCCTCAGCATCTGCAAATTGCCCCAGAAAGTACTCGTAGACTCTCCCAAGAATATCCTTGGTCCTGCTCTCCTGGTCGCCAAGGCCGATCGTTCCAACAAGGTCAATTAGTTCTCCGAGTCTTTTGTCGAGCCCCGGTCTCGCATAATTCTTCACCAAGACCCCTCTGAGGGAATGATTGTCCCTCTCGATCGCATCCAGCGCGTCGTCGAGTATTTTTCCAATCTCTGATTTCTTCGCGTTCTTCGCGATGAAATCCCATCTTGCTTCCTTGGGAACCCAGAATATTCTTCTCGAAACGTACTCATCTACATCCTCCGGGTCCGAGGTCGGATCCTTCTTCAGCTGTTCGTAGACTTCGCTGAAGGCGTCGGAAATGTACTTCAGGAATAAGAGCCCTAGAACTACATGTTTGTACTCAGCAGCGTCCATGTTGCTGCGTAACTTGTCCGCGGCCTTCCACAGCTTGTCCTCAAACCCTAGATTCGCGCCCGTCGTTTTCTCCTCAAGAAGAATCTTCTGCATCATATTCCCTCCGAATCCATTAAGATGGTTATCAATCAAGATCCTTATTTCACTCTGTTTTTGGTGTTCCAATCTCGCATTTGACCTCGACTGGACTGGGAAACTCAAGTTCATGAGGTAAAGGCTTCGGCGGGCTTCCATGTATTTGCAGATCAAGAACTCACAGGTCTATTATGAGGTCTCAGGCAAGGGAGAGCCTCTACTCTTCCTGCATGGAGGCTTAGGAAGTGTCGGGGATTTCGCTTCCCAGACCCCAGAATTAGGCAAGCACTTCCGGGTATTCGCTTTCGAACGGCCTGGCCACGGTCGTACAGCTGATACTCCGGACCCTTTCAGCTTCGACGCTATGGCCGAGCTCACGGTCAAGTTCATCGAAGCCGTGAAACTAGGATCCATGAACCTTGTCGGGTGGAGTGATGGTGCTATCATCGGTCTCCTGGTCGCTATATCCCGGCCGGATCTAGTCAAGCGTCTCGTCTCGGTAGGGGGGCTCTTCAACGCTGACGCTCAGTCTCCGCAAGCTCTAGACTGGATCAGATCTCTCACCCCTGAGTCTTTCAGTAAAGCTGAGTCGCACTTGGTGAAGCGTTACAAGGAGCTCTCGCCTGACGGTCCAGCCCATTTCCCCGTCATTCTAGAAAAGACCAAGAGATTGTGGCTTAACGAGCCCAAGCTTTCCAGGGAAGACCTGGCCAGGATCTCTTCTCCAACGTTAGTGATGGATGGGGACAGGGATTCGACGCCCGTGGAGCATACTCTCGACATGTTCAGGTCGATCAAGGGTGCACAGTTATGCATCGTACCCGGCACCACACACTTCCTCCTATCCGAGAAACCGGAAACAGCCAACAAAGCCATCCTAGACTTCCTAACAACCCCACAAAAATAGGGACGAATTCCCCGACTTTCTCCATGGCCAACACTTCTTTCCGGCCAACGATTCTGCTAGCCTCAGGGAGGAAGATTTCCGAGAGGGAATGCAAAGCTAGATCACCTGAGACGCCTGCAAGATGATGGTTAAGACAGGTTCTTGCATCTCTAATCCTTTTATTCATCAGAAGGGTCGTAGCTCTGGGGCTGAGATCGATGGCTTTCAAGGTCGGACAACGAATATGGATATCATGCGTTGTCAACGCAGGTATGTCTCCTAGT
>JACXTT010006706.1_pt1 | contig 16395 bp, 13 predicted proteins | sample 9270951 | NCBI WGS metagenome assembly JACXTT01 (sample SAMN15532306, study PRJNA645909) | rock metagenome | isolation source: weathered quartz diorite | place: Puerto Rico | collected 2017-06-21 | reverse complement strand
CCGCGCGTGCCTGGGCGCGCGCGCAGCAGATCCGGGTCGCGCCGACCGTGCTGTTCCTCGATGCGCGCGGCCGCCAGGCGGCCAGCCCGCTGCGCGGCATGCAGCGTGACTTCTACGGCGCCTATCTGGAACAGGCGCTCGACCAGGCCCGCGCGGCGGTCGCCACCACGCGCTGAGCGCGCGCGGGGTTGCGGCGGATTGCCGCACCCGGCCATGACGCCACGCCGGGCTGCACCGGCGCGACCCGCAGTAGAATACGGAACTGCCTTTCCGCCGGATCCGCATCATGACGACCTCCTCCCCTTCCGCTCCCGCCGCCAAGCCCCGCAAGCGCTGGCCGCTCGCCGTCGCGGTCCTCGTGATCGCCGTGCTCGGCTGGTTCGGCTACCGCGCGCTGACGCCGGCCAGCCAGGCCCCGGCCGCGACCTTCACGTTGCTCTCCGGCGACAAGGTCAGCACGGCGGACCTGAAGGGCAAGGTCTACCTGATCAATTTCTGGGCCACCAGCTGCGCGACCTGTATCAAGGAGATGCCGGACATGGTCCGCACCTACCAGACGTACAAGGACAAGGGCCTGGAGTTCGTCGCGGTCGCCATGAAATACGACCCGCCGATGTACGTGATGAACTACGCGCAAACGCGCCAGTTGCCGTTCAAGGTGGCGATGGACGCCGACGGCTCCGCCGCCCAGGCCTTCGGCAACGTCCAACTGACGCCGACGACCTTCGTGGTCGACAAGGACGGCCGGATCCTCAAGCGCTATGTGGGCGAGCCCGAGTGGGACGCGCTGCACAAGCTGCTCGACGGCGCGCTGGCCAAGGCGGCCTGAGCCGGGCACCACGCTGCCACGCTACAAGGCAAGAAGGGCGCTCCACCGAGCGCCCTTCTTTTTTGATTCATCGCCGGCGCGCGTCCTGGCGGTTCAAATCCGGCGTCTCGCCGCCTCCCGGCACGCCGCATTGCAAACACCATGCGGCTGCGCTGGCAAGCGACTCCCCCTGAGGCTGGCGCAGGCGTTAGTTGGCGCCGCCACGGATCAGGCAGTCGGTCAGCAGCGGCGTGCCGCCGTCGCCCTGCCCCGCACCCGTGCATTCGACGGCCACCTTCTGCCCGCGCCGGACCATCGTGGCACGCGCCTCCACTTCGCAGGTACGCCCGGCCGGGCCGCAGATCTGTTGCTGCAGCAAGTTGGCGCGGACGACTTCGCCCGGCCTGCTGGTGCGGATTTCCAGGAACACGCTGGCATTGTTGCGCCGGATGCCGCTGGCTACGCCTTCGACGATGAAATACTTGCCGAGATAGCGGTCGTCGGCGACCCCTGCATTGTCGCGATAGTCATCTACGAGGCCCTCCGCCTGGTACTGGGGCAGCGGATTGGCGGGACGGCGCGGATCGATGCTGATCGGGTCGAGCGTGCCGTTGCTCGGGATTCCGCGCGGGACGCTTGCAGGCTGGTCTCCGGTGTCGGACGCCGCGCCGGTATCGAGACGGGCCGTATCGTGCTTGTCGTTGCCGACGAACCACAACAAGCCCAGAACGGCGACGGCAACCACGGCAACGAGAGTTTGCTGGAGACGACTTAGCATTATGGGGCGGGCCGGAAACCTGGCCGGAAAACCGGGAATGTTGAAGTCCGCCAGTGTAGCGCGCCCGGGGCCGGGCGACCTGAGCCAGCATCGTAGACGGGGCGTACCGAGACGCTCATGCCACCCCGCAGATCGACGATGAATTTTTTTTGTTGGTCACGCATGGCATCCGTCACTTCCGTCGGCCGCCACGCGTCTCAGCGCTACCGGCGACTTGCGCCGCAATGCTGTATGGATATACAGTTTGCGCCAGTCTTGTCTTCCCGCCGCCAGGCCCGCCCCCGTGTCACCGGAACTGATCCCCGAAGCCGCCGCCGATGTGGCCCACGATACCGCCCGGCACGTCGCCGATCCTGTCGCCCATGACGCAGACGCGGCCACCCCCGCCTGGCTGGCCGGCCTGAACCCGGAACAGCGCGCGGCCGTGGAGCACGACGGCGACGCGCCTCTGCTGATCATCGCCGGCGCAGGCTCGGGCAAGACCAACACCCTCGCCCATCGCGTGGCCCGGCTGGTGCTGGACGGCGCCGATCCGCGCCGCATCCTGCTGCTGACCTTCTCGCGCCGCGCCGCCGCCGAGATGGGCCGTCGCGTGGAACGCATCGTCGACCAGGCGATTGCCAGCCGATCCGGCGCCAGGGCCAACGCGCAGTCCGGCGCCGGCCGCGCCGCGCTGCAGTGGTCCGGCACGTTCCACGCCATCGGCGCGCGCCTGTTGCGCGAGTACGCCGAATCGCTGGGCCTGTCCCCGGCCTTCACCATCAGCGACCGCGGCGACGCCGCCGACCTGATGCACGTGGTGCGTCACGACCTGGGCCTCTCGGAGCAAGCCACGCGCTTTCCACGCAAGGAAACCTGCCTGGCGATCTACTCGCGCGTGGTCAATACGCAGGCGCCGCTGGAAGTGGTGTTGAAGACCCAGTTCCCCCGCTACGCGATGTGGGCCGATGCGCTCAAGACGCTGTTCGCCGCCTATGTGGCGGCCAAGCAGAAGCAGCAGGTGCTCGACTACGACGACCTGTTGCTGTACTGGGCGCAGGCGCTGACCGAGCCGGCGCTGGCCGCGGACATGGGCGCTCGCTTCGACCACGTGCTGGTCGACGAATACCAGGACACCAACGCGCTGCAGGCTGCAATCCTGCTCGCGCTCAAGCCGGAGGGCCGCGGCCTGACGGTGGTGGGCGACGATGCGCAGTCCATCTACGCGTTCCGTGGCGCCACGGTGCGCAACATCCTCGACTTTCCGTCGCGGTTCTCGCCCCCGGCGACAATGGTCACGCTGTCGCAAAACTACCGCTCCACGCAGCCGGTGCTCAACGCCGCCAACGCGGTCATCGGCCTCGCCGCCGAGCGGTTCACCAAAGACCTGTGGTCGGAGCGCGCCTCGGCGGAGAAGCCCGGCATCGTCGTCGTCAACGACGAGGCCGACCAGGCGCGCTTCGTGGTCGAACGAATTCTTGAGCGGCGCGAGGCCGGCCTCACGCTGATGGCGCAGGCGGTGCTGTTCCGCGCCGCCGACCACAGCGCGCAGCTGGAAATCGAGTTGGCCCGGCGCAACATCCCGTTCGTGAAGTTCGGCGGCCTGAAGTTCCTGGAGTCCACGCACGTGAAGGACGTTCTGGCCGTGGTGCGCTGGCTGGAGAATCCGCGCGACCGCATGGCGGGCTTCCGCACCTTGCAATTGCTGCCCGGCATCGGCCCCAAGACCGCCGCGCGCGTGCTCGATGCGCTGGCGGTGGCCGCCGAGCCGCTGTTCGCGCTCGAATCGTTCGAGGCCCCGCCCGCCGCCGCGCCCGCGTGGGACGAGTTGCTCTCGCTGGCGCGCGCGCTGATGGCGCCATCCTCGCCGTGGCCGTCGGAGTTCGAGCAGGTCGTCGCGTGGTACCTGCCCCATCTGGAACGCCTGCACGACGATGCGGCGGCGCGACAGGCCGACCTGCAGCAGATCGAGCGGATCGCCGCCACCTACGCGTCGCGCGAACGCTTCCTCACCGAACTGACGCTCGATCCGCCCAGCGCCTCCAGCGACGAATCCGGCGTGCCGCAGCGCGACGAGGACTACCTGATCCTGTCCACGATCCACTCGGCCAAGGGCCAGGAATGGAAGGCCGTGTACGTGATCAACGCGGTGGACGGCTGCATGCCGTCCGACCTGGCGACTGGCACCACCGAAGAGATCGAGGAAGAACGCCGTCTGCTGTACGTGGCAATGACGCGCGCGAAGGACCACCTCGATATCGTCGTGCCGCAGCGCTTCTATGTGCACCAGCAGCCCGGCTTCGGCGACCGCCACGTCTACGCGTCGCGCACGCGCTTCCTGCCCAATCGCGTGATGCCGCTCTTTTACAGCCGCGCCTGGCCGCCCGCGCCGATGCCCGGCGAGGCCGCATCGAAGGCCACGCTGCCGCAGGTAGACCTGGCGGCACGCATGCGCAATATGTGGAAATAAGGGGCGCGGCAGCGCCCCCGCAACTTCAGCGCACGTCCGCGCCCGCCGCGCGCACCACGTCCACCAGCGCACCGTCGCGCAGCAGTGCGGCAACGCCCTCGATATCGTCGGTCATGTAACGGTCCATCGCCAGGAACGGCACGCGCTCGCGCACGAACGCGACCACGGCGCGGCCGGCGGGCGACAACTGCTCGACCGCACCGGCCAGCTCGGCGGCCTGGCAGGCGGCCAGCAGTTCAATGGCGAGGATGTACTGGTTGTTGTCGATGATGCGCCGCGCGTTGCGCGCGCCGATCAGGCCCATGCTGACCACGTCCTGGTTGTCGCCGTTGGACGGCACGCTCTGGATGCTGGCCGGGCTGCAGATGGTCCGGTTCTCGGCAATCAGCGCCGTGGCCGGGTACTGCGCGCCCGCGAAACCGCACGACAGCCCTTCATTGGCGGCCGCCAGGAACGCCGGCAGACGGTTGTTCAGGTGCGGGCTCAACAGCCGGTTCAGCCGGCGCTCGGCCATCACGCCAAGCTGCGTGGCCGCGATCGCCAGGAAATCCATCGCGAACGCCACCTGCTGGCCGTGGAAGTTGCCGCCGTGGAACAGTTCGCCGTCCTCGAAGAACAGCGGGTTGTCGTTGGACGAGTTCAGTTCGCGGCCCACCACGGCCTCGCAGTGCGAAAGCGTGTCGCGCACCGCGCCCAACACCTGTGGAATGCAGCGCAGCGTGTAGGCCTTCTGGATGAACACGCCGGTGCCGGTGTTCTTCTCCGACCCCGCACGCGTCTTCATCTGCGCCGACAGCTCGCCGTGGCCGGCCAGGCGCGCGGAATCCGCCAGCAGCGCGCGCAGGTTGGCCGCCGAGCGGACCTGGCCCGGATGCGGCTTGGCGATGTCGTGGCCATGCGTCATGAAGGCATCGTCGGAGGCCGACAGCCCTTCCAGCGCCAGCGCGGCGATGATCTCGGCCTGCATCACCTGGGCGCGCATCGTCTCCAGCAGCAGGCACGAGACGCCGGTCATCGCCGACGTGCCGTTGATCAGCGCCAGACCTTCCTTGTACGCGAGCGCGATCGGTTCGATGCCGCGCTCGCGCAGCACCTCGGCCGTCGGCGCGGTGGAGCCGTCGGCACGCAGCACCTTGCCCTCGCCGATCAGCGTGATGGCAACGTGCGACAGCGGCGCCAGATCGCCGCTCGCGCCCAGCGAGCCAACCTGCGGCACCGCCGGCGTGATGTCGGCCGCGAGGTAACGCAGCAACTGCTCGATCACGACAGGCCGCACGGCAGAGTAGCCACGTGCAAGCGCGTTGGCGCGCGCCACCATCATCGCGCGCACCTCGTCGCGCGAGAACAGCGGGCCGACGCCCGCGCAGTGGCTGCGCAGCAGGTTCTCCTGCAACGCGCGGCCGTGCTCGATGTCGACCCAGTTGTGCACCAGCTCGCCAAAACCCGTGGACACGCCGTAGATGGGCACATTGGCCGCGGCGACCGTCTCGAAGCGCTCGCGGGCGTCGCGCACGCGCGCCAGGGTGGGCGCGGGTACTTGCGCGGGGCAGCGGCCGCGAACGATGGCGACGACCGCCTCGGGCGTCAGGTGATGGCCGTCAATGTCGGTGGGGATGGCGTTGGGCTGGGATACGTCGGTCATCGGGGCTGCGCGCGGAACGGGCGAGGAAGAAATCACACGGAGAAAAAGGGATCCGCTGCCGCGGCGCCCGCATCACACAGGGACAGGGCGCACGGCATGGCTCAAGCGCGCGAGTGTACCAAGATCGCCCGGCGCAACCCAGTCACCGGCGGTCAGGTCTGCATGAACCTGCCCGGAGTCCGCCAGGCGGCCGCTCAGAGCCCGTAGCGCTTGATCTTGTCGTACAGCGTCGCCTTGCCGACCTGCAGCAGGTCGGCGGCCTGGCTGACGGCGCCGCCGGTACGCGCCAGCACGTCGGCGATGAGCGCGCGCTCGTAGTGCTCCATGCGCTCGCGCAGCGGCGAGGCGTCATCCGGCGCGTCCGCTCGCGCCGCCTGTGCATGTTCCGGTACACCTAGCACGAGCCGGTCGGCCGCGTTGCGCAGCTCGCGCACATTGCCCGGCCACGGCCGCTGCATCAGCGCCTGGCGCTGCAATTCGGACAGGATCGGTGCCGGGCGCTGGTAACGGACCGCGGCGACCAGCATGAAGTGCTCGAACAGCGGCACGATGTCCTCGCGCCGCTCGCGCAGCGGCGGCAGCCCGATGGTGACGACGTTCAGCCGGTAATACAGGTCCTGGCGGAACAGGCCCTGCGCCACCAGCGCGTCCATGTCGCCCTTGGCGGCCGCGACGATGCGCACGTCGATGGCCACGGACGCATTGGACCCCAGCCGCTCCAGCGTGCCTTCCTGCAGCACGCGCAGCAGCTTGACCTGCAGCGCGAGCGGCATGCTTTCGATTTCGTCGAGAAACAGCGTGCCGCCGGACGCATGCTCCAGCTTGCCGATGCGGCGCTTGCCGGCGCCCGTGAACGCGCCCGCCTCGTGGCCGAACATCTCGCTCTCGAAGATCGCCTCGGGCACCGCGCCGCAGTTCAGCGCGATGAACGGCGCGTCATGCCGCGTGGACAGCGCGTGCAGGCTGCGCGCCACCAGTTCCTTGCCGGTGCCGGTCTCGCCGTTGATCATCACCGGCACGTCGGTGGGCGCGACGTTGGCCACCAGCGCCCGCACCTGCCCGATGGCGGGCGAGCGGCCGATGATGCGCGTGCCCGCCGCCGGCCCCGCCAGCTCGCGACGCAGCGCGCGGTTTTCCAGCTCCAGCGCGCGCCGCTCCAGCGCGCGGCGCACGGTGTCGGTCAGGCGGTCGGCGCCGAACGGCTTTTCGATGAAGTCGTAGGCGCCCTCGCGCATCGCCTGCACGGCCATCGTGATGTCGCCATGGCCCGTCACCAGGATCACCGGTACGCCGGGCGCGGCGTTGCGGCAGTGCTGCAGCAGGTCCAGGCCACTCGCGCCGGACAGGCGCACATCGGTCACCAACACGCCGGGGAAGTCGGCCGACAGGTGCGGCATCGCGGCTTCGGCCGACGGCAGCGCCAGCACGGAAAACCCGGCCAGCTCCAGGCTCTGGGCGGTGGCCTGCCGCACCAGGGGCTCGTCTTCGACGAACAGGACACGCAGACCGTCTTGCATGGGAACACTCAATGGTTGGACATCATTCGGGTTGGGAAACAGGCGCCGCGGTAGCGGACGCTGCCGGCGAGGCGCCGGGGGCGGCCCGCCGCAACGCCACCTCGAACTCGGCGCCGCCATCCGCCGCATTGGCCGCAGACAACTGGCCGCCGAACTCGCGCACGATCGAGGTAGAGATCGCCAGGCCCAACCCCAGGCCCTGGCCGATCTCCTTGGTCGTGAAGAACGGCTCGAAGAGTCGCGGCAGCACATCGGCGGGAATGCCGGTGCCATTGTCGCGCACGACGATGGTCACCGTGGCGGCATCCGCGCGGACCGTCAGGTCGATCCGGCCCGGGATCGTATCGGCGTCGGGCCGCGCGGCGATCGCGTCGAGCGCGTTGCCAACGAGGTTCAGCAGCACCTGTTCGAGCTTCAGCTCATCGGCCCAGACGGCAAGATCCGGCTCGTCCGCCCCCTGCACCGACAGCGTCACGCCGCCCATGCGCGGCGCCAGCAGCGCCAGCACGCGGTCGATGGCGCCGCGCACCGGCACGGCGTGGCGGCGCGGGCGTGCCTTGCCGGCAAAGAGTTTCAGTTGTCCGGTGATCTTGCCCATGCGCGCGGTCAGGTCCGCGATGGCGCCGAGGTTGCCCGAGGCGGCGTCCAACTGGCCGCGCTCCAACAGCACGCGCGTGTTGTCGGAGAACGTGCGCAGCGCCGCCAGCGGCTGGTTCAACTCGTGCGTGATGCCGGCGGCCATCTGGCCCAGCGCCGCCAGCTTGCTGGCCTGCACCAGTTCGTCCTGCGTCGCCCGCAGTTCGCCCTCGGTGCGCGTGCGCTCCGCCACCTCACCCTCCAGTTGCTCGTTGATCGCCATCAGGTCGGCGGTGCGGGCCTCGACGCGGCGCTCCAGTTGGTCGTAGGCCGCCTCCAGCAGCTTGCGGCTGTACTGCATGTCGCGCGCGCGCTGGCGGCGCTGGCGCCAGTTGACCAGCAACAGGCAGATGCAGGCGTAGGCCAGCGCCGCCACCACGGTGGCGTTGCGGGCATTGGCCAGCACCGGGTCCAGCGACGCCAGCACCTGCATCGTCCAGCCGGCCGGGCCAACCTTGCGCGAGAGTTCCAGGTAGCGCTCCGGGCGCCCGGCCAGGTCCGCCAGGCTGGACGACGCCGCGCCGCCCGCCTCGCCGCCCTCGCTCTTGACCTGCACCAGGCGAGCGTCGTCGCCCAGCACGCGCTGCGCCAGCCAGTGCGTCACCGGCGACGCCAGCACCTCCAGCGGCAGTGGCCTGACGTCGCGATCGTGGTACTGCCGGGTCTTGTCCAGTTCTGCCTGCAACGCGGGAGGCAGCGGGCGCAGCGTGCGGTACTGCCACTGCGGCACCGACGACAGGAAGATCACGCCGTTGGCGTCGCTCACCATCAGCGGCTCGGCGCTGCCGGTGCCGGCACGCTGGAACCACTCCAGGTTGAGCTTCACCACCGTGACGCCGATCACCTTGCCGAGCGACTCCACGGGCTGGGCGATGTAGTAGCCCGGCTCGTCGCTGGTGATGCCGATGGCGTAGAAGCGTCCGATCTCGCCACGCGCGGCGATCTGGAAATACGGGCGGAAGCGATAGTCCGTGCCGACGAAGCTGCCGGGCTGGCCAGCGTTGCTCGCGGCCAGCGCGCGGCCGTTGGCGGCGATGACGTAGGTGGCGGAGGCATGCGCGCGACGGTTGACGTCCGCCAGGTAGTGATTGGCGGCGGCGACGCGGGCGGGATCGTCCGGGGCGGCCAGCAGGCCGCGCACGAACGGATGCAAGGAAACCAGCGCGGGCAGGAACTCGTAGCGGTCCAGCGTGGACTCGAGCGTGGCCGCGTAGCGGTCGGCGCGCACGGCCGTGGTCTGTTGCAGGCCATCGAGGCCCCGCTGCACCGACGCCAGCCAGGTCAGCGCGCACAGCAGCAACAGACCCGCCATCAGGGCGACGACAAAGCCCCACCAGCGGCCGTCGCCACCATCTGACGCCTGGGGCGGATGATCGGCGGCGGGGTCGTGCACGGCGAGAAAGTCGTCGGAGTGAGGCATCGGCGCGGACGAGGGGTCTCGCGCCGATGATACTCGCAGGCGGCGGCTGGCGGCTGCCGGGGTGGCAGGACCGCCGGCTGCCGTCCGCGCCGGATCAGCGGGCGCCCTGTCCGGCGTCCGCGACCACGGCGTCATCGTCACCACCCCCGCGCAGCATGCGGTCGAGCTGGCGGCGGTCCAGTTCGCGCTCCCAGGCGGACACCACCACGGTGGCGACGCCGTTACCGATGATGTTGGTCAGCGCGCGGCACTCGCTCATGAAGCGGTCGATGCCGAGAATCAGCACCATGCCGGCCACGGGGATGGTCGGCACCACGGCCAGCGTGGCGGCCAGCGTGATGAAGCCGGAGCCGGTCACGCCGCTGGCGCCCTTGGAGGTGATCATCGCCACGGCCAGGATCGTGATCTGCTGCATCAGCGTGAGCTCGATGCCGGTCGCCTGCGCGATGAAGATCACGGCCATCGTCATGTAGATGTTGGTGCCGTCAAGGTTGAACGAATAACCGGTCGGCACCACCAGGCCCACCACCGACTTGGAGCAGCCGAGCTTCTCCAGCTTTTCCATCAGGTGCGGCAGCGCCGCCTCCGACGAGCTGGTGCCCAGCACGATCAGCAGCTCTTCCTTGATGTACGAGACGAAGCGCACGATCGAGAAGCCCGTCAGCCGCGCGACGGTGCCGAGCACCACCAGCACGAACACGATGGCGGTGAAGTAGAACGTGCCGATCAGCTTGAGCAGCGGCACCAGCGAGCCGAGGCCGTACTTGCCGATCGTGAAGGCCATCGCGCCGAACGCGCCGAGCGGCGCGACCTTGGTGATCACGTGGACGATGTGGAAGAACACTTTCGACACCTGCCCGATCAGGTCGGTGACGAAGCGCGCGCGCTCGCCGATCGCGGCCAGCGCCGAGCCGAAGAACAGGGACACCAGCAGGATCTGCAGGATGTCGCCGTTGGCGAACGCGCTGAAGATCGTGTCCGGGATGATGTGCATCAGGAACTCGACCGTGCTCTGGCCGTGCGCCTTCGACACGTACTGCGCGATCGACTTGGTGTCGAGCGTGGCGGGGTCGATATTGAAGCCCACGCCCGGCTTGAGCACGTGCCCGGCGGCCAGGCCAATCAGCAGCGCGAAGGTGGAGATCACCTCGAAGTACAGCAGCGCCTTGCCGCCGACGCGGCCGACCTTCTTCATGTCGCTCATGCCGGCGATGCCGGTCACGACGGTACAGAAGATGATCGGGCCGATGATCATCTTGATCAGCTTGATGAAGCCATCGCCGAGCGGCTTCATGGCGACGCCGGTATCCGGCGCGAAGTGGCCGAGCAGGATGCCCACGAAAATCGCGAACAGCACCTGCACGTACAGGATCTTGTAGAAGGGTTTCCTCATGATGTCGTCCTCGGTGTTTTGACCGGTCGCCGGCGCCGGTCGGCACGCAGCACGCGCGCCGTCACGGTTGCGGCGCGTCTGGACGTAACTGTTTGCAACACGTGTGCCAGGTGGGTGGTGTTCGCCAACACCTTGATTTCAAAGGAAACCCAAACAATCGAACGGCCGAGCGCTCCGGTTTTCTGGAATTCCGGAATGCGGCGCTCCGGGTTTTCGGAATCGCACGGCCGGCGCAGGTGCGGCACACGCCACCCGGGTTGGGAACACCGTCGCCCCGCCTGCACACGTGTGTGCAGGCGGCCGGACCCGAGCACGTATAATTGCGAGCTTCCATTCGAATGCCGCCGCGGCGCGACGGCGGGAGTCGCCCGCGCGCCAAGCCCTCATCCCACGCGAAGCATGAGCAGCTACTACCAGCACCACGTCTTCTTCTGCCTGAACGAGCGCGAGCCCGGCGAGGCCTGCTGCGCCACGCACAACGCGAAAGCCATGCAGGAATACGCCAAGAAGCGCTGCAAGGAACTCGGCATCGCGGGCGGCGAAGGCCGCGTGCGCATCAACAAGGCGGGCTGCCTGAACCGCTGTGAACTCGGGCCGGTGCTCGTGGTCTACCCCGAGGCCGTCTGGTACACCTTCGTCGACGAGCACGACATCGACGAAATCATCGACAGCCACCTGGTGCAAGGCAAGCCCGTCGAGCGCCTGATGGTGGACCGCTGAAGGCCCACGCCATCGCGCAGTCGTGCGCGCCGTCCCGATCATCGCCTTCGCTGTTTTTGTCTTCGTTGCCCTTGCCCGCTGCCACCATGAACGCGCACACCCAGGTTCTCTCCATTGCCGGCCCGGCCGGTGCGATCGACCTCTCCGTCGACCTGCCCCGGAACCAGGCGCCGCGCGGGCTGGCGCTGGTCGGGCATCCGCACCCGCTGTTCGGCGGCACCAAGGACAACAAGGTCGCGCAGACGCTGGCGCGCAGCTTCGTGGAACTCGGCTATGCCACGGTGCGTCCGAACTTCCGCGGCGTCGGCGGCACGGCGGGCGAACACGACAATGGCATCGGCGAACAGGACGACCTGCTCGCCGTGATCGCGTGGATGCGTGCGCAGACGGCCTGGTCGCCCGAGGCCGCCACGCTGCCGCTGGCGCTGTCCGGCTTCTCGTTCGGCAGCTTCGTCATCTCGCACGTGGCACGGCGCCTGGCCGAGGCCGGCACGCCGGCCCAGCGCCTGGCGCTGGTCGGCACCGCCGCGAGCCGCTGGGAAGTGGCCACGGTCCCGGCCGACACCATCGTGATCCACGGCGAGCAGGACGACACCGTGCCGCTGGCGAGCGTGCTCGACTGGGCGCGGCCGCAGGAGCTGCCGGTGATTGTCATCCCCGGCGCCGATCATTTCTTTCATCGCAAGCTGCACCTGATCAAGCAGCTTGTCGTCAACGCCTGGGACCGTTGATGCCGGCGGCATCCGTTTCCTCGCGCCATCCTTTCTAGTCGGAAATCTGAAACATGCTGAATCGAGCCACGCCGCATCTCGCGTCCTTCTTCGCCCCCGCCGCCATCGTCGCCGCCGTCTCTCTGGCGGCAGCGCCCGCCGCCCTCGCGCAGGGCGTGCCGACGCCGCAGGTGGCCGCCAAGGCCTGGATGCTGTACGACGTGACGAGCGGCCAGGCGCTGGGCTCGCAAAACGCCGACCAGCGCATCGAGCCCGCGTCGCTGACCAAGCTGATGACGGCCTACCTGGCGTTCGAGGCGCTCAAGGAAAAGCGCCTGACGCTGGACCAGACCGTGGTGCCGACCAACCTGGTGCTGAAGGTCAAGAGCGACGAATCGCGCATGTTCATCGAGCCCAACAAGCCGGTCAGCGTGCAGAACCTGCTGCTGGGCCTGATCGTCCAGTCGGGCAACGACGCCGCGCTGGCGCTGGCCGAGGCCGTGGGCGGCTCGGAGGAAGGCTTCGTCGCGATGATGAACCGCGAAGCCCAGCGCATGGGCATGAAGAACACGCACTTTGCCAACACCGACGGCATTCCCGACCCGAACCACTACACGACGGCCGTCGACCTGGCGACGCTGACCACGCGCATCATCAAGGACTTCCCCGAGTACTACGGCATGTACTCGCAGAAGGAGTTCACCTATAACAAGATCAAGCAGCCCAACCGCAACCGCCTGCTGTACATCGACCCGACCGTCGACGGCGTGAAGACGGGCCACACCAAGTCGGCCGGCTACTGCCTGATCTCCTCGGCCAAGCGCCCGCTCGCCAACGTGCCGAACGGCTCGCGCCGGCTGGTGTCGATCGTGATCGGCACCACCACCGAACAGGTCCGCACCCAGGAAAGCCTGAAGCTCCTCAACTACGGCTTCCAGTTCTTCGACACGCTGCGCCTGTACGACAAGGGCCAGGTGCTGGCCACGCCCGATATCTACAAGGGCAAGAGCGGCACCATCAAGATCGGCGTGCAGGACGAGACCTTCGTCACCGTGCCCAAGGGCACGGGCGGCCGTCTGAAGCCGGTGCTGGAGCGCCAGGAACTGCTGGTGGCGCCGATCGCCGCGGGCCAGCAGGTCGGCACGGTCAAGCTGATGGACGGCGCCAACAAGGTGGCCGAGTTCCCGGTGGTGGCGCTGGAAGAGGTGCCCGAGGCCGGCTTCTTCGGCCGCATCTGGGACACCATCCGCCTGTGGTTCAAGCGCAAGTAAGACCTGCGCCAACACTGGAGAATCCGACATGACAGCCGACAAGCAAGACTCCGGCAAGCCGGGCGAGTCGCTGATCGAATATCCCTGCCATTTCCCGATCAAGGTGATGGGCGCCATGCAGGACGGCTTCGGCGAAGCCATCGTGACGCTGGTGCAGGACTTCGATCCCGACTTCCACGCCGGCAAGATGGAGATGCGCCCGTCCAGCAAAGGCAACTATCTTGGCCTGACGATCACGGTGTGGGTCACCAGCCGCGAACAACTGGATAACCTTTACCGGGCGCTGACCGCGCATCCGATGGTGAAGGTGGTGCTGTAAGACCCGCCCCCGGCGCCGCAACGGCGCCGGTTTTCTTCCGGCCGCCCCGGGAAGGGCGACGGCAGACACGATAACGCCCCGAACCCTCCGCATGAACACCATCACCCTCAAGCCCGGCAAGGAAAAGTCCCTGCTGCGCCGCCACCCGTGGGTCTACGCCACCGGCATCGCCGCCACCGAAGGGCGTTGCGAGCCCGGCGCGACCGTGACCATCCGCGCCGCCGACGGCCGCTTCCTGGCCAAGGGCGCGTACAGCCCCGAATCGCAGATCCGCGCGCGCGTGTGGACCTTCGACGAGAACGAGCCGGTCGACCACGCCATGTTCAAGCGCCGCGTGGCGACCGCCGTGGCCCACCGCAAGCAGTGGGTGACGGACAGCGACGCCGTGCGCCTGATCTTCGGCGAGGCCGACCGCCTGCCGGGCCTGATCGTCGACTACTACGGCAGCGGTCCCACCGGCCAGCTCGTCTGCCAGTTCAACGCCGCCGGCGTGGAGCAGTGGAAAACCGCGCTGGTGCAGGCGCTCGTCAAGGAAACCGGCTGCCCCAACGTCTACGAGCGCTCCGACGCCGCCGTGCGCCAGCGCGAGGGCCTGCCGCTCGTGACCGGCGTGCTGGCCGGCGCCGAGCCCGATCCGCAGCTTTCCGTGACCGAGCATGGCGTGCGCTACTACGTGGATGTGCGCAGCGGCCACAAGACCGGCTTCTACGTCGACCAGCGCGACAACCGCAAGCTGGTCGGCGATCTTGCACAGGGCCGCGAGGTGCTCAACTGCTTCTGCTACACAGGCGGCTTTTCGCTCGCGGCGCTGCGCGGCGGCGCGACGTCGGTGACGTCGATCGACTCCTCCGGCGATGCGCTGAAGATCGCGGCCGGCAACGTGACGCTCAACGGGTTCGATGCCGATCGCGCGACCTGGCTCGACGCCGACGTGTTCAAGACGCTGCGCGAGTTCCGCGCCGAGGGCCGCCAGTTCGACCTGATCGTGCTCGACCCGCCCAAGTTCGCACCGTCGTCGCAGCACATCGACCGCGCCGCGCGTGCCTACAAGGAAATCAACCTCGTCGGCATGCAGTTGCTGCGCCCGGGCGGCCTGCTGTTCACGTACTCGTGCTCCGGCGCGATCAGCATGGAGCTGTTCCAGAAGATCGTGGCCGGCGCCGCCACCGATGCCCGCGCCGACGCGCGCATCCTGCGCCGCCTGTCGGCCGGCACGGACCACCCGATGCTGGCCGCCTTCCCGGAGGGCGAGTACCTGAAGGGACTGCTGCTGGAGAAGATATAAGGCAGCGCACCGGGCACCGCGCGGCTGTCTTCTGGCCGTCACAATCGCCGTCTATAGTCCGCCCTGCGGTTGCGGCATTGGCAGGTGCCCCCCGCTTCTTTATCAGTCTTCGTGGTAAATTGCCCCGCGCTTCGCGGGGCTTTTTTTTGGTTCATCGCCCAGGCCAACGGTCCGCACGCGTTGACATTCGCGCGCGCGAACTGGCCGCCGAAGCCCGGATACTGGCGCGTCCGCCACGCCCACGCGGCCCACTTCCGCGCCCACGTGATGTACGAACGAGGCGAGTCGGCGGCCATCCTCGACTTCCTGGAAGGCTGGATTCCTCAGCTCGACAAACGCAGCCTGACCCATTGCCATCTTTCCTGGCCCACTGGCGGACATCATGGCCCGGTGGGCGCCGCAAAGCGCAAGTGACTCTTCACGCTCGCGGCCAGAAAAGGGACGGCCCCGCACGTCCGGTCAGCTATCATGCCAATCTCCTCCGAAGTAGCTCCCTATGATTTCCGTCCGTAATGTCACGCTGCGTCGCGGCGTCAATGCCGTACTCGACCGCGCGTCCGTCACCTTCAACCCCGGCGAAAAGATTGGTCTTGTCGGCCGCAATGGTGCTGGCAAGTCGTCCTTCTTCGGCCTTCTCAACGGCACGCTGCACGAAGACAGTGGCGAGTTCTCGATTCCCGCTGCATGGAAGATGGGCCAGGTCGCGCAGGAGATGCCGGAGACCGAGCAGAGCGCGACCGATTTCGTCGTCGAGGGTGACACCGTGCTGTTGGCCGCGCAGGCCGAAGTCGCCACCGCCGAGGCCAGCGACGACGGCATGCGCATGGCGCACGCCTACATGGCCCTGCACGACGCCGGCGCACACGATGCCCCTGCCCGTGCCCAAGCGCTGATCCTGGGCCTTGGCTTCAGTGCTGCGCAGCTTAGCCAGCCGGTCAACAGTTTCTCCGGCGGCTGGCGCATGCGGCTGCAGTTGGCGCGCGCGCTCATGTGCCCGTCCGACCTGCTGCTGCTCGACGAGCCGACCAATCACCTGGACCTCGACGCGTTGGTCTGGCTGGAAGCCTGGCTCAAGCGCTATCAGGGAACCCTGGTCGTGATCAGCCACGACCGCGAATTCCTCGACGCGGTGACGCAGGTGACGGTGCACGTCGACAACGCCAAGCTCGTGCGTTATGGCGGCAACTACAGCAAGTTCGAAGACATGCGCGCTGAGCAGCTCGTATTGCAGCAGGCCGCGGTGGCCAGGCAGGCGGACAAGATCGCTCACCTGCAGAAATTCATCGACCGCTTCAAGGCCAAGGCCTCGAAGGCGAAGCAGGCGCAGAGCCGGGTCAAGGCGCTCGAACGCATGGAGAAGATCGCACCGGTGCTTGCCGACGCAGAGTTCAGCTTCGAGTTCAAGGAGCCGCTCAACGTCCCGAACCCGCTGTTGTCGATGCTGGAC
>JACXTT010006705.1_pt1 | contig 16395 bp, 19 predicted proteins | sample 9270951 | NCBI WGS metagenome assembly JACXTT01 (sample SAMN15532306, study PRJNA645909) | rock metagenome | isolation source: weathered quartz diorite | place: Puerto Rico | collected 2017-06-21 | reverse complement strand
TCAGCCTCAGTCGCTAGCGTACATATCCCTCGGTCACGACAGGCCAGTCGGTCACGTTGAACTGGAACGTGAGCGGCGCATCCTATCTGATCGTCTCGCCCACGGTGGGCGCGGTGCGAGGCACAAGCGTGTCCGTCAAGCCGGCCCAGACGACAACCTACACCTTGTATGCAACCGGTCCGTTCGGGCGGTCACAAATGAGTGCGACGGTGACAGTCCACTAGCAAAGTCCCAAGAAACCATTCTCGGGAGGGCGCGGCCTTAGCCGTGCCGCAAAGCCTCCTTCCGGATTACTTCAAATAATCGAAAAGACTCAGCTGCGAAATTCGCCCAACCGCCGCGAGCGTGGCGCTGGTTGCGTTCTGCGAGTTGACGAGGCGGCTGGCAGCCGCTTCGACGTCCGCCCCGACGAGCGTGTTCTCCTGCTGGCTGAGTTGCAGCTTGGCAGTGCCGAGGTAAGTGGATTGTGCCTGCGCCTGATTCATGGTGTTACCGTAAAAGACGCGCTGTCCGGAAAGGTACTCGGAAGCGTCGCGGAAGGACGTGACCGCAGCCGTGAAGCCGGTGTTCGACTGCATCGCCTGGATCAGGTTCGTCATGGCCTGAAACATGTCGTGTCCGGGAGCGATAAAGAGCTGTGATCCCGGCTTGTTGACCGCAATGCGGTAGCCGTCGCCGATCTGGACGCTGTTGACAGCGTCGTTGCCGTCGTAGCGGACGCTGGAGGGCAAGGTGCTGTCCGCGACAAAGGGCGGCGTGTTGGTGATGGTGCCGGCGAAGAGCGCATTTCCCTGGAACGAAGTATTGGCAAGCGAGATGAGCTGGGTCTGGATGCCTTGCAACTCGCCCGTGATAGCGGCACGGTCGCTGTCGGACAGCGTGCCGTTGGCGCCTTCCACTCCGAGCGTGATGGCGCGTTGCAGCGCCAGCGTAACGGAGCTGAGGGCGGCGTCGGCGGTCTGGAACTGGCCCTGAATCGTGCTCAGGCTCTGGATGTAACGGGCCGTGAAAGTGGTCTGGTCGTGGTTACCGACCAGGATCGCTGCGGCAGCGGGATCGTCGGAGGGCTGATTGACGCGCCGTCCGCTGGAAAGCTCGAGCATGGCTTCCTGCGAGTCCTGCCGGGTCTGGTTGAGGGCGGCCAGAAGATCGGACGTGGGATTGGGATTGACGCGCATGAATGTTAATACCTCCCGAGATTGACTGCGGCGTCGAGCATGGTGTTGACGGTGCTCACGACGCGGGCCGCGGCCTGGTAGGCAGTCTGATAGCGGACCATGTTGGCAGCCTCTTCGTCGAGCGAGACGCCGGAGATGGCGCCACGCTGGTCTTCAAGCTGCCGGAGAATCAGTTGCGAAGCGTTGAGATCGGCGGAAGCGTTGCCGGTATCGCTGCCCACCTTGAAAACCATGTTGGAGTAGAAATCCAACGGCGTTTGCCCGCCAGCGACGGCTTGATCGTGGACCGCGGACAGCACTGTGAGATTGCCGTTGCTGCCGGGTGTACCGTCGGAACTGGCGGCGAGCAGCGCGGGATCAGTGATGGCCACCGCAAGCCCCGCGGCCGCGCCCGCGCCGCCTGCAGGCGGAGGAACGAAGAGGTCGCCGCCGGCATTGCCATTGAGATCGAATCCCCCACGGTGCGCGGTGTTCAGCGCCGTGGCCAAGCCGACGGCGAGCTGGTCGAGGCTGGTTTGCAGTGCCGGGATGCGGGTGTCACGAGTGTCGAGCAATCCGCCCAATTTGCCGGACGGGAGATTGGCGGTGATGTCCACTGTGCCTGCGAAGATGTCGTGTATGCCCCCACCGGTCAGCTGAGTTGTAAGCTGGAAACTGCGTGATTCGGCAACCAGCGGCGTACCGTTAGAAGTGGTCAGCGTGATGCCGTGCTCGGTCTGAATCACCGAGACGTCCACCAGACTCGAGAGCTGGCGGATCAGAGTGCCGCGCTGGTCGATGAAGGCGCTGGCGTCCTGATGGACGTTTTCGAGGTTCGTGATCTGCTCGTTCAGCCCGGCGATCTGGGAGCTGAGCGTGTTGATCTGGCCAACAGTCTGGACGACGTTCAGGTCGAGGTTCGAGCGCTGCCTCTGCAAGTTGCTTGAAGTCGTGTTGAAGGCAGTGGCCAGGTTGCCCGCGGCGGTGAGGACACCTTGGCGGAGCGAAAGGTTGGTCGGATCGGTCGAGAGTTGCTGCACGCTGTCGAAGAATTTGCTGATGGCGTCGCCAATTCCGGAATCCGTACCGCTGAAATTGACTTGAACTTGCTGGAGCGCGCTCAGCGTGGAATCGAGCTTGCCCTGGTTTTGCGTTTCCCTGTCCAGGCGAAGCTCGAGAATCGGATCGCGCAGACTTTCCAGTTTCTGCAGCACGACTCCCGTGCCGAAGGTCAGCCGGCCGAGAACGACCGGGTCGCCTGGCACGAGCACAGGACGCTGCCGGGAAAATCCGGGTGTGTTGGCGTTGGCGACGTTGTTGGCGGACGTTTCGAGCGCCTGCTGGTTGGCGATCAGCGCGCTCAGAGCGACGGAAAGTGAGCCATAAAGTCCGGACACGGTTATTCTCCTGCTCGCGGTCGAGCCTCGTTCAGCACGACAGGCTCGGGCGCGTAGGTCGGCGCGCAACTCTCCACCACCCGAGCCAGCACCGCCAGGCTGCGCTGCAAGTGCCGCAACAAGGACCAGTGCACACGTGCGAGATGGCGGATGCGGATAGTCAGCGCGGTGAATTCCTGTTCGAGCTCTTGCGATTGGAGCGCTTTGGCCGAATTACCGGCGGTAGGTTCAGCCGGCAGTGGAGGACGCCGTTCGGACTCGCACCGCAGTTGGTCTTCGAGCTCACTCCACTGGCGGCAAAGTTCCGCCTGACGGGCAGCGCCACGCGCAATTGTTTCGGCGTCGTTGCGGGCCAGAGCGAACTGGCTGACGTCAAGGCTGTCAGCCAGGTTGCGGAGCAGCGAGAGCCGCATCGCAATGAGATCGCCGAGATCGGGGAGGGTTGCTTCCATGTCAGGCCAGGTCGTCAATCTTGTGCGCGGTGGGCTCTGCGCTGTTTTCTTCGGCCGCCGGTTTCTCGGGGGCAGCCAGACGTCGGCGCCGGGGAGGAGGCTCGTAGTCGCCGCCGCGTTTTTCAATCACGCGCAGCAGCGCAGGATCGAGCCGGTTGGGCAGGAGCGGGTCCACGGATTACCCCGCTAACTGTCCGGAAGTTCCGGCGGCCAGGTCGGCGAGCATGGCGTCGGCCACCTGTCCGTCGCTGACGGCGTATTCGCCTTTCCCGACAGCTTGCCGAAGCGCATCGACTCTCTCTTGGCGGATCTCGGGCTGCGCCAAAACCTGCGCCTCCAGTGCCCGCACCCGGGTGTTGTCAAACGAAAACCGCGCTCGGTCGACTGGTGCGGTCTCGCTCCTATTTTGATCGGACGCCGGTGCCGCGCGAGCGCGGTCCGTACTTCCCTTATCCGCGGGTTCCGCCCCGTGGGTTGTCAGGTCAACTCTCATGTTCCTCACCGATCCCTTCTGCCTGTTTCATCGGCAGATTCTTAACCGGCCTTAATGTGGCGGTCGCCCGCGCACATCTAGTCCTGCAAGGGAAATCGGCAAGGTCACGAAAAACTTGAGCGATGGAATACACGCTCGTCAGCCCATCTCGGGTACTTTCGTGTGCTGCCACTGCTGCAGAATGAGTCGCGCAATTCCGATCCCGCCCCGCGCCGACATGGCTGAAGCCAGCGCCTGGGTGCCCATGGCGGCGTAGTTGTTGCCGGCCGGGTCGCTGTCGGAAGTGCCGGCAAAACTTTTCTGCAGGGATTCCAGCAGCGATCCGAGCAGCACCGCTTCAAAATCCCGCGCCGCTTTCTCGGCCTTCAATTTCCCGGCGGAACTGGTGGTCGGGATGTGAGCAAGATCTGGCGCGACGAAGACATTCATCAAATGACCTCCAGGTCGGCGTCGAGCGCTCCCGCGGCTTTGATAGCCTGCAGAATTGAAATCACGTCGCGGGCCGTCGCGCCCATGTTTTGCAGGCCGTTGACCAGTTGCTCGACGCTGGCGCCTTCCCCGATCTCTACTCGGCGGGCAGGCAAGTCCTTGGCCTGCACATCCTGTTGGCCCACCACGGCGGTCTTGCCCTGCGAGAACGGCTGCGGCTGGGAAACTTCCAGTTCAGTGGAAATCTGGACGGAGAATCCGCCGTGCAGGATGGACACCGCCCCCAGCCGAACGTCCTGCCCCATCACGACCGTGCCGGTGCGTTCATTGACGACAACGCGCGCGCGGCGGTGCACTGTGACCGCGAGGTTCTCGATCTTGGCCATGACGCTGGTCAGGTTCGCGACGCCCGTGCCGGCCGCGTTCACTTCGACGCGACCGCCGTCGCGAGCGGTAGCAACATCGTGACCGAAGGCGCGATTGATGGCATCGGAGATTTCGCCCGCAGTGGAAAAGTCCGGCTCACGCAGCAGGAGGTTGACCGGCTCCAGTCGATCGAAACGAAAAGGTAGAGCTCGCTCGACTCGGCCGCCAGCTGGAATTCTTCCGACCGTCGGATGATTGACCTGTTTGCTGTTGCCACCGCCGCCGGCGGAGTAGCCGCCGACTGCGACTGGGCCCTGAGCGGCGGCATAGATCTGGCCGTCGGCGCCATAGAGAGGAGTCAGCAGCAACAGGCCGCCCTCGATACTCTTGGCGTCCCCGATAGAGGAGACGGTGATGTCCATTTGGGTGCCGGGCCGCGCAAAGGGTGGGAGATTGGCGGTCACGAACACCGCAGCCACGTTGTTGACCCGGGCCGCGCTGGCGGGAATCTGTGCGCCCATCCGTTGCAGGATGCTGGCCAGGGTTTGCGTGGTGAACACGGTCTGGCGGCGGTCGCCGGTGCCGTTGAGCCCCACGATCATGCCGTACCCGATCAGCGGATTCTCCCGGACCCCTTCCACCGTCGCCAGATCGCGAATCTTGATCTGGATGGGTTCGGCGGCCGTGGCCGTCCAGGCCGAGAAGAGCAGAAGCGCGCGTGCGAGGAACGGTTTCATAGCTCTCCTAGAAATTCAGGATGCGCAGGATCGCGCGCAGGATCGGATGCGGCGGCCGGGTGCCGTCTGAGATCACGCCCTTGCCCTTGATCTCCAGTTCCAGATTGCTGATCGTGTTCGAAGCGACCGTGTTATCCGGTCCGACGTCGCCCGCCCGCACCACTCCCCGCAATACGATGTTCTGGCGCTCGTTGTTCATCATGATGGAACGCTCGGCCTCGATCACCAGATTGCCGCTGGGAAGGACGGCGGCGACCCGGCCTGCCAGGCTGGTGCGCAGCGTGGACGTCGTACTCGCCTGTCCCTTGCCCGCCAAAGTCTCGGCCGAATGCAGCCCGAGCAGGTTGGCGACGCCCGTGGTCTTGAGGCGGCCGGGCAGCGAATCGACTCCGGAGCTGGCCTTGAAGCTCCGGTCGGTGCTGACCGCTCCGCTGTTCGACGCGGTTACATCCTGCACCACCAACACGGTGATCAGGTCGCCAGCCGTCCGCGCCTTGTAATCGGTGGTGAGCGATGCCATCCGTCCGCTGTCGACCCAGATACTGCCGGGCGTGTGCTCGGGCGCAGGCGCTTCAGCCATCTGCACCCGCGCCAAGTACTTGGCGAGATTGTTGTCCGGGGGCGTTCGGCTCCAGACGCTCACCCCGAGCGTATGCAGAATCAGTAGGCCAACAAGGATCCTTTTCATTTTCTTCTCCACCGACTACTGCAAAGCCTCGAGCAGGGCGGGGCCGGAAACTCGCGCCCGGAAAATCTGGCCATCCAGGTTGCGCACGCGAATCAAGTCGCCCTCGGCGCCGCGCTCCAAACATGTCACCAGCGACGTAAGGCGCAACTTGCTCCCGCGGAACAGCACCGTGGCCTGATCTCCGACCCGAACGATCGCTTTGCGCGTCGAGGGATGCGAAGACCGCGACGGAGAAACGTTCCGGCAAGAACTCCCGGCGATCCTTTCGGAGCCCATGGCCGTGGATCGTCCCGCATCCGCATAGGCGAGGAAAGGCACACATTGCCCGGGGCCGCGGCACTCCATCTGGAACTGAGCGCGAGCAAGGTCGGCGTCCCAGCACACCATCGAGACCCGCAGAGTGCGCGCCGCGCCGGCAGGAATCGCTGCTGGAAGCTGGATTTCGTCGAGCTGCAGCAGTTGTTCTTCGCCGACCCCGCGGTGGCGAAGTTCGATGTTCACCGCTTGCCAGACTTCCTCGCGGGTTATGGGCGTGAGGAGCGGACGAGAATCTTGGCCGAAGGCCAGAGTCCCCGACAGGATGGCGATCACAAAAACGGACGGCCAGAGTATTTTTCGCCACTGTGCGGCTCTCGGTGACTTCATATTCATTCCTTTACCTTCCCAAATTGTTCACTAGCTGAAGCATTTGATCGGCCGCCTGCACGACGCGTGAGTTCGCTTCGTAGGAGCGCTGCGCGACGATCATTTGGATAAACTCATCGACCACGCTGACGTTCGACTGCTCGAGGTATCCCTGTTGAATCTGTCCCAGGCCGTCGGTTCCACCGGGCGTGCCCAGAACCGGATCGCCCGAAGCCGTGGTTGCCAGGAGCAGGTTCTTGCCAATGCTATTGAGCCCGCCGGGATTGGCAAAGAGCGCGAGCTGGATGTTCCCGACTTGCTGCGCTGCCTGTTGGCCCGCCAAGGTGGCCGAGACCGTGCCATCGGAACCAATGGTGATCGAAGTCGCTCCCTGCGGAATGGTGATCGAAGGCTCCATGGGATTGCCGTCCGCCGTGACCACATTGCCCTGCGCATCGAGATGGAACGCCCCGCTCCGGGTGTAGGCGGTCTCGCCCGTCGGGAGCTGCACCTGGAAGAATCCCTGCCCTTCGATGGTCAGATCCAGAGGATTGCCGGTGGCGCTGAAATCGCCCTGCAATTGGATGATTTCAGACGCGGACGAGCGCGACCCCAGACCGATCTGCAAGCCGGCGGCGACCGTCGTCTGCTGGGTCGAGGCCGCGCCCGGCATCACCATGTTCTGGTAAAGCAGGTCCTGAAACTGCAAGCGCCGGCGACGAAAGCCGGCCGTGCTCGAGTTGGCCAGGTTGTTGGCGATGGTATCCAGGTTGAACTGCTGCGCCTGCATGCCACTGGCGGCGGTGAACAGGGACCGTAGCATCGCTCCTCCTCAATCTCGGACGACTACACCCGCGGCACATCGTTCGCCGCGATGCGATTGAATTCGGTGTGAAACAGGGACAAAGCCCTCTGCATCATTTCGGCTTCGCGTTGCACGCTGATCAGCGTCATCATGGCGCCGACTGCGTTTACATTCGACGACTCGAGTGCTCCCGGGCGAAGCGACGTTTGCGTTGCCGGCCGCTCGCTGCCGTTGGGCGCGCTCAACAGGGACTGGCCCTCGGAAGCCAGCTTCGTTCCTGGCGTGAACTCGACCAGGCGGATTTTGCCGGCGACGGCGCTGTTGACCGAAAGCGTTCCATCCGAACTGATCGAGACCGCGCCCGCGGGAACGCGGATGGCTCCGTCTTCTCCGAGCACGGGGTTCCCGGTCGCGGTGACCAGTTCGCCGGTCGGTGCCACACGGAAGCTGCCGTTGCGGGTATAGCGCGTGCCCTGCGGAGTTTGAATCGCAAAGAATCCGTTGCCCTCAATTCCTGCGTCGAGTGGATTGCCGGTGTTTTCAAGACTCCCGGCCCCCAGGTCGAGATGGGTTCCTTCAAGCACTCCGAAATTGTTGATGGCCAGATTGAGCACGTTGGAGACCACCGGCCGGGCGATCGCCAGCAGCGTCTGGAACGAAGTCTGCTGACCGCGAAATCCGGTCGTGTTCAGATTGGCGAGGTTATGGGCGGCCACTTCCAGCGCCTGACTCTGCGCCCGCAGTCCCGCACACGCCGCATAGAATCCGCTGTCCACGCTTGCTCCTTCCGGCTGGAGGAAGAAGCACGCCAAGCTCCAGGGCAGTCTGTGCTACAGCCCTTCGGACCGATTCGCTCAAAGCCGGAATTGTTCTGCCCTTCCCGTCTCTTTGGTGCCACTCGGAATAGCATCGGCTCCACTCGGACATCCGAACTGGATTGGAGACAGCTCAGAGTTCACAGGAAGGAAAACCCTGCCGGGCAAATGCGGGCACCCCGGCAAATTCTTCCGCGCGGAGTGGGAACCTCGCTCGGGATTCAGTGGTGGAGTTCGAGACGCACGACGACAGGCTCGTCTTCAAAGAGCAGGACGGTTTCCAGAGAGCTGCCCCCGGCCAGACAATGGAGTCTGTGCGCTCCGCCAGTAACGATCGTGGGCACGCTCAGCAGGCAACGCCCATCCAGGGTAGTCAACTTGTTCTTGAAGTTGCCCGCAACCATGTTGCAAATTTCGCCGAGAGCATCCCAGACCTGGGTTTCGGAGCTGGCGATTTCCGGACCGAGCATCCGCGTTGCGATTTGGGTTGCCGACTGCGGCCGACAACGAAACGTGAGGACTCCGCAGAGCGCGCCCGCCAGCCCGACCATGGCGGTGAACTCTTCGTTCTGCGGAGGTTCGGATTCTGGTCCCGGTGCCAGACGGCAGCCCAGCATGATCTCGAACACTTCCTGCACTGCCAGTTCGAGGATCGGCAACCAGTTCTCTGGATGCGGGCTCCCCGCGATCGATGCGTCTGCGCTCATGACTGCTTTCCCAGCAGGGGTAACACGTGCTCCTTTACCTGCTCCGGGGTAAAAGGCTTACGGATGTATCCGCGGGCGCCACAGGAGAGGGCCTGGACGACGTGCGATTCGCTGCCCTCGGTGGTAATCATTACGATGGGGATGCCTTTCGTGTTCTCCTCCTTCGCAGCCTGACGGACGAATTCGAGGCCGTCCATGACCGGCATGTTGATGTCGCACAGGATCAGGTCCACGGGACCCTGGCGCAACGCTGCGAGCGCTTCCGCGCCGTTGCCGGCCTCGATGACCTTTTCCACGTCGACGCCCGCCTGACGGAGAGAGCGCTCGACGATCTTGCGCATTACCGAGGAGTCGTCCACGATCAGCGCCCGCACTTTGCTCATGTCTTCCGCCACTCTGCCGTTGCGGTCCGGCCGCGCAACCGCCTGCCGGCGCTTTTTGGCTGATCCTTCTATCGGCAACGCCAAGCAAGGCCTTTAGATGCGCCGCCGGGAACTTTTTCAGAGTGTCCGGAATCCGTTATGCTAAAGCCATGACCTTGCTTGACGCACCGCAATACGATCCCGCGAAGGCGAAACGGCGCAAGATTAAGATCGGTCTAATCGTCTTCGCCGTAATCGTTTTGGCGGTACTGGGATGGATGTACCGCAACTGGCCAGAGGAACATGCCGTGGACCGCTTCTTTGTCGCGCTTCAGAATCACGACTATGAAGGGGCCTACGGGATCTATTTTCACGATCCCGACTGGCGTCAGCACCTACAGAAGTATTCGCAGTACACCTACGCCGATTTCTATCGCGACTGGGGGCCCGGCGGGGAGTGGGGACTGGTGAAGAGCCACCGGATCTATGGTTCAGCCGCGACCAGGGGTGGGGTTGTCGTCGAGGTCGTAGTCAACGATCGCGCCGATCGCGCTCGCATGTTCGTGGAAAAATCAGATAAGACGATCACGGTGTATCCGTATTAGGCAGGTCGTGTAGCTTCGCTCGACACCGTGCGCCAAGAACTCGGGTTCGTATCAGGGCGTCGCTTTCAGCGATGCCGAAAGCCTGCGTTTTCAGCGGCCCCTTCAGGGGCTGAGGTGAGAGGCCGACATTCCTAATTCTAAGCGGACATATCCGCGAATGGCGCTAACGTCTTCTGCAGCGACGCTTCATCGGCTACGTTCAAACAGGTCTTGGAGCGGTCAATCTGCCGCATCAATCCCCACAGCACTTTCCCCGGACCAACTTCGACGAACAAGCCGACTTGCTTTTCGATCAGCAGCCGGATGGATGGCTCCCACTTCACCGCTCCTGTGACTTGACGGATGAGAGCGGCCCGCGCCCGTTCAGCTTCGGTGACCAGTGACGCATCGACATTGCACACCACCGGGCAAGACGGTTTCTGAAAGCTCAGGGCTGTCAGGTCGACGGCAAGCCGATCCTGCGCGAGTTGCATGAGCGCGCAGTGAAAGGGTGCGCTCACCGGCAGGCTGACCGCTTTCTTGGCGCCGCGCTCGCCCGCCAGCTTGACGGCGCGCGCAACAGCAGCGGCGTGTCCCGAAATTACGATCTGATCAGGCGAATTGAGGTTGGCCGCTTCACAGACCTCGCCGTCCGCCGCGTCACGGCAGATTTCGCTGACTTTCTCGAGCGGCATTCCCAGGATCGCGGCCATCGCTCCCACTCCCACGGGCACAGCTTCCTGCATGTATTTTCCGCGATTGCGTACCGTACGGACGGCGTCGGCGAATGACAGAGTGCCGGCCGCAACATGCGCCGAGTATTCTCCCAGGCTGTGTCCGGCGACGTAGTCGGCCTTTGGACCTTTCTCTCTCAGAACCCGGAACGCGGCGACCGAGACAGTCAGGATCGCAGGCTGCGTGATTTCCGTCAGCTTCAGCCTTTCTTCCGGGCCTTCAAAGCAGACCTGCGACAGCTTGTAGCCCAGGGCGTCGTCCGCTTCTGCGAAAGTGTGGCGCGCGACCATGTGGTTCGCGGCCAGTTCTTTGCCCATGCCGACGGTCTGCGAACCCTGGCCGGGGAAAAGAAAGGCGATCGGAGATGAGCGGCTCATGGTTTGAATGAAGTCGACCTCAGGGAGTCGGGACGGCGGTGGCCGCATGCAGTCCCGCCAGCTCGCGCGCGATCGTTTCGTTCACCTGTCCTTCGGCGAATTCGGACGCTACGCGAATCGCGTTCTTGATCGCGTTCGTGTTGGACGATCCGTGCGTGATGATACACACGCCCTTTACTCCAAGCAGCGGCGCGCCCCCATATTCGGTGTGATCCAGGCGCTTCTTGAAATCGGAAAAGGCGTTGCGCGACAGCAGGGCGCCCACTTGCCGCGTGATCGTACTCTTAAGAGTCTCTTTCAACACGGCGCGCACCAGCCGGGCCACGCCTTCGGACGTCTTCAGCGCCACGTTGCCCACAAACCCGTCGGCCACGATCACATCCACCTGGCCGTTATAAATGTCGCGTCCTTCCACGTTGCCGACGAAGTTCAGCGGCAGCTGCTTCAGCAGCTTGAAGGCTTCGCGCGTGAGTTCGTTCCCTTTGGACTCTTCTTCGCCGATCGAAAGCAGTCCCACTCGCGGACGCTTCATCCCGAAAATCGCGCGGCAGTAAATGTCGCCCATGACGGCGAATTGTTCGAGATTCACAGGTTCGCAATCCACGTTCGCGCCGACATCGAGCAACACGGCCGCCGTGTTCAGCACGGTGGGAAAGGCCGCAGCCAGCGCCGGACGATCCACCCCCGGCAGCGCACCGAGCACCATTTTGGCGGTGGCCATGGCGGCGCCAGTATTGCCGGCGGTTACGAATCCGTCGGCGCGACCGTCACGTACCAGGCGCAGGCCGACGCGGATCGAGGAATCGCGCTTGCCGCGGATCGCCTCGACCTTGTCGTCCATGGTGATGACTTCGCTGGCGTGGACGACATCGATCTGTAGCCGCCGGGCGCCGGGATGGCGTGCCAGCTCGGCCGTGAGTTGCGCCTCAGGTCCGACCAGGAGCACACGTGCGCCATGGTGACGCGCCGCCTGCAGAGCGCCTTCGATCTCGGGCTTCGGCGCCTTGTCGGACCCCATCGCATCCAGGGCGATTACGCTAGGCATGGAGGGAAAAAACTAGGACTTCTCTTTGACCTCGAGGACTTCGCGGCCCTTGTAGTATCCGCATTTCGAGCAGGCGCGGTGCGGCATCTTCTGCTCGTGGCAGTTCGGGCACTCCGAGAGGGCGTGCTTCGAAAGTGAGTCGTGCGCGCGGCGCGTAGCTGTGCGCTTCTGGGAATGTCGGCGTTTCGGATTAGGCATGATGATTCCTTGTGAAGTTGTCAGCTCTCAGCGAAACCGGTTCTTTCTCAGAGCTGCGAACTGCCAGCTGATCTATTGTTCCAGTTTATCCCGTATCTCTTTCAGCCCCGACCAGCGTGGGTCGGGAATCGTCGTCTCGCAAGAGCAAGTGCTTTCGTTCAAGTTCTTGCCGCAGTGCGGGCACAAGCTCTTGCAATCATCGCGGCAAAGCATCTTCAGCGGAACAGCCAGCAGCACTTGCTCGCGCAAGGCATCTTCCAGCAGCAAACCTTCGCCCTGGTAGTAACCGATTTCGGCTTCGGCGTCGGTAACCGAAAGCTCATCGCGCCCTGCGTCCGATCCGAGCGGCCGATACAGCAAGTCGAAATCGCGGCTCAGTTTGAACTCTACCGGTTCGAGACAACGCGCGCAGGCCGCTTCCAGGCTCGTATCCAGATTGCCCTTCAGCCGGATATCCTGGATGACCTTATGCTTGCCGTGATGCTCCTCGACCAGGTCGGCTCGTCCCTCAGCACGCAGGGGAGAAAGCTGTCGAAAGTCCGGCCCAAGGTCAATCGCACCGGGGCCGTACTCCAGACGGAACTCAACCGGCTGAGTTTCCAGATCCTGAATTTCGATGAACATCGGAAGCTCCGCCGCCCCCACTCCATACCGCGAAGGCCCGCGGAAGTGCGCACAGAGACGTAAGTCTCGCAGGGAGCAATACTTAAGAATAAAGGCCGAAAATCAGGGTGTCAAGGAAGGGAGCTGCTGGTAGTGGGGCAATTCGTATCAGGGCATGCCTTCAGGCATGCCAAAGAGCAAGTGCTGAGCGGCTTTAGCCGCTGCGAGTGTGACCTAGACCCCAGCGGCTGAAGCCGCTGGCATTTCCCGGCACTTCGGCATCGCTGAAGCGATGCCCTGATACGAATCGTTGATTCTCAAACTGCACCATTACCAGCCTGCCGCCAACGCAGGCCAATGAGAGTGCATACGCGCTAGCGACAAGCCTCCCGGATCCAGTGTTATCTTAAGAAAGTTCACGCTCGCCATAATCATGTCCGACCCAAATGCACCTGAACCCCAGCCGGCTCCCGAGGCGGGCGAGTCGTTCGCCGACGTGTTTTCCGAATACGAGAAGAGTCATTCCCGTAAGCCCGAGGACGCCTCCAAAGCCCGCGTAGGCACCGTGGTTGCCGTGACCGCAGACTCTGTGCTGCTCGACATCGGCTATAAGAGCGAAGGCATCCTCCCGCTGACGGCGTTTCAAAACGATCGCGAGCCACCCAAGCCCGGCGACAAGCTGCCGTTCTCGGTCAAGGGCCGCAATCTGGAAGGCTACTACGAACTCACCCGCGGGAAGGTTGAGCGTCCGGCGGACTGGGAAGCACTGGAGAAGGCATTCAACGATAAGACGACAATCGTCGGTACGGTAACCGGCGCGGTCAAGGGCGGCCTGAGTATCGACGTGGGAGTCCGCGCCTTCATGCCCGCTTCGCGGACGGGCATTCGCGACGCCGCTGAAATGGAAAAGCTCGTCGGCCAGGAAATCCGCTGCCGCATCACCAAGCTCGATGTCACCGAAGAGGATGTCGTCGTCGACCGCCGCATCATTGCCGAGGAAGAAGAAAGCGCTAGCCGGCAGCGCCGCTTCTCGGAATTAAAGGAAGGCGACACGGTACGGGGCACAGTTCGCAACCTTGCTGACTACGGAGCGTTCGTCGATATCGGCGGAGTCGATGGCTTGCTGCATGTTGGCGAAATTTCGTGGCAGCGGGTCAATCAACCATCGGACGTGCTGACAGTGGGAGACCAGATCGAAGCGCGAATCCTGAAAATCGATTCCGACAAGCGCCGCATTTCGCTCAGCATGAAACAACTCCAGGCCCATCCCTGGGATGTGGTTCCGGAAAAGTACAAAGTTGGCGAGCGGGTGCGCGGCACGATCACGCGTGTCATGGATTTCGGAGCGTTCGTGGAACTGGAGCCCGGGATCGAAGGCCTGATCCACATCTCCGAGATGTCATGGGCGAAGCGAGTGCGAACTGCGGGCGACGTAGTCAAGCCCGGCGAAACGGTCGAGGCCGTGATCCTTGGAGTGAAAACGGACGAGCGCCGCATCTCACTCGGACTGAAGCAGGCGCTGGGAGACCCCTGGGCGGAAGTCGCCCGGAAAATTGCGCCAGGATCGGTCGTCGAGGGTCCGGTGACCAACATCACCAAGTTCGGCGCATTTGTGCAGACTGCCGAAGGCGTCGAGGGCATGATCCACATCAGCGAAATCAGCGCCGAAAAACGAATCAATCACCCGCAAGAGGTGCTGAAGATTGGCCAGTTGGTCAAAGCCCAGGTGCTCGCCGTCGATCTTGAAAAGCGGAACATGCGGCTGAGCATGAAACAACTGATCCCGTCCGGCCTTGATGAGTACATCGCCGAGCATCAGGAAGGTGACGTAGTCACGGGTCGCATGGTCGTGGTGACTGGCGAACACGCGCAGGTGGAACTGGGCGAAGGCGTTTCAGCTAACTGCCGCATGGCTGCGCAAAGTGCGGCCACGAAGGCCCCGGCCACACCATCGGTTCCGTCCTCTGCGAAGGCCGATCTCCCTTCTCTGGGCTCGATGCTGCAGGCGCGCTGGAAAAGCGGCCGTCCCGCCAGCGAGGTCAAACCAGACGGTGCGCGTAGCGGTCAGGTTCGCAAATTCCGGATCACAAAGCTCGACAAGGACGCAAAGAAGATTGAGTTAGAGTTGACATAACCGCCCCGTCGAAAGATTTTCGGGAGGGCATGACTTCAGTCATGCCCTCATCATCAGAATTGATTCCGGCTTCGGCCCGCAGAGCGACTTTCTGTTAGTCAGCTCAGCTTCTCCGTCGTGCCTGTCTCCTTGGACGGCTCCTCAGGCTCCTTCATCGCGGACTTGAAACCGCGAATGCCGTCTCCAATGCCCTTGCCCAATTCGGGGAGTTTCTTAGGTCCGAACACGAGCAGGGCGATCCCAAAAATCGCCAACAGATGCATGGGTTGAAAAAGTCCTTCGAACATTTGATGTTCCCTCTTTAAAGTCTGCGGTTGAGAATGCACGAGCTTTCTGAGCCTTGAAGATTGGCAGAAAAACTGGGCGCCCCGATCCCTGTTGCTGGCCTGGACGCCCTCCCAAGAAAAAGAAGAATCAAGTCGCGGTGGTGCGCGCTACTGACGTACCGCCAAGTCCGCTTCGATCGCCAGCGTCCGCATGAACTTGAAGAAATCCTTCGACTGACCGATGAAAAGCCCGTCAGCCGTGAGAGCCTGCAACGCTCCCATGGCCGCGCCTTTGGTCGCGGTCGGACGAATGATCGAACATGCCGGTAGCTTCCTGCTGAGGAACGCGGTGGGCTCGGGCATGATCAGGTTAGTTTGAAAATCTTCGCCGCCAAACGGAGGAGCGTTCAGGTCGGGGAAAGTCACGGTCAAGCCGGTCACAGGATCCACGACGCTGACATGAGGTGCATTGCCGGCTTTGTCGTGCCAGGTCTGGAAATGGGAGATCTCTGTGCCTCCAATGCTCAGCACGATTCGAAGAACTTCCAGGCTCGTGACCCTCTGCGCAAACTTCGGGTAGAGGCTGGTACCGCCCTGTTCGATGGTGGCGAAGTGGAAGCCGGCCGTGTTGGCGATGGCCTGCGTGAGGTCGGAGATGTGATGGGGCTTCGAGGGATCGGGCTGCACATCGTCGTCGGTGCGGGGAATCGCTGGATGCTGCCCCATCGCGATACTTGGGACCGCATTTGCGAACGTATCGCCCAGATCGGGATTCCCGGTGCGGCTGCGGTAGCGCGTCCACCAGGAAGTGTCGACCGAGAGTTGCATCAGGTTAGTGAGCCGGCCGATCTGCTGTGCCCCGGTCGCCTGGCTGCTGGGCAGAGTCCGGAACTGGTCGAGGTTCACCGGCTCCGCGCCTTTCGAAACCAGGTACGCATTGATGAACACTTCGTGAGTCAACTCGTCTTCGGTGTTGTCGTGAATGTACTGGGGCATGTCGCCGTCGAGTTGCTGGAGGGCGAGAGTATAGAGTCGGCTGCCGCTTCCGCCGGGAACTTCCGTATCCTGAATGCCTCCGAATTCGTTGTACTGCTGCCAGAGATCGGTCTCGAGGATTTCGGCCGCCGCCAGGAAACGCAGGATGGCGACGTCACCCACGGTGATTATGTCATTGCGTCCCTGCGCTTCGGCTATGGTAGTGAGGAGTGAGCCGGTCGATAAGGCCGCACCGACCACGCCCAGGCCCTTGAGGAAGGAACGCCGCTTGACGACGCTCTCGGATGGAGACTCATTTTCGTTAGGAGACTGGGTGTTGCTCGCACGCGACACCGTGGCTGGGAGAATTTCGCGTTCCATACGTTACACTCCAATCGTGTTTCAGAATGATGCTGCGGCGCTTGAGTTCCGCAGTTTCGACGCCT
>JACXTT010006704.1_pt1 | contig 16396 bp, 14 predicted proteins | sample 9270951 | NCBI WGS metagenome assembly JACXTT01 (sample SAMN15532306, study PRJNA645909) | rock metagenome | isolation source: weathered quartz diorite | place: Puerto Rico | collected 2017-06-21 | reverse complement strand
CACCGCGCGGCAGGTCCACGAAGTGGCTCACCGTGCCGAGCTCCGCGCCTTCGAGGTTGCGCACGCTGAAGCCGACGAGATCCGCGCGGTAGTACTCGCGCTCACCCGGCGGCGGCAGCGCCGCGCGATCCACTTCCACCACGGCGCCCGTGAGTGCGGCAGCCTGATCGCGGCCCCCCACGCCCTCGAGCTGCGCGATCAACCCGGTCGAGTGGGGACGCCCCTGCACAAGGCGGCGCGTGAGGCGCTCACCGCTCGCGAGCCTTAGAACCCATTGCCGATACTCGAGCAGGCCTTGCGGAGGATCGGTATGCGATTCGACGTGAATCCAGCCCTTGATGCCGTAAGGCGCACCCAGGCGCCCCAGTTCAACCCACCCCACGGCTGCCCCTCAGGCGGCCGCCCTCAATGCCGGTCAGGCCGTTGCCTGTTTCCTGTAGGAAGCCACCAGCGTGCGCACTCGGTCCGAGGGCTGCGCACCCTTGCCAACCCAATACTCGATGCGCGGCAGATCGAGCTTGAGCTTCTGCTCGCCGCGGCGGGCGATGGGGTTGAAGAACCCCACGTGCTCCAGGCTCAGGCCGCCCTGGCGCTTGCGGCTATCGGTTACCACGACGTGATAGAAGGGCTGGTTACGCCCCCCGCGCCGCGTCAGGCGAATCGTGACCATGATCGTATCGCTCTCGTTCAGGGCAGACGGCCCCCGCAAGGGCCGCCCAAAAAAGAACGCGGATTCTACGCAACCCGTGAATCCTGCGCCAGTTTTCGCGCCTCCAACCCCCGGGGGAGCTATTTCGCGCCCGGGCCCGGGAAGCCCGGCGGCAGCCCGCCTTTCAGTGCCCCAACCAGCCGCTGCAGCCGCCCGCCCTTCATACTCTTCATTACGCGCTGCATCTCCTGGAACTGCTTCAGCAGGCGGTTTACGTCCTGGACCTGAGCGCCGGAGCCCCTGGCGATGCGCCGCCGTCGCGAGCCGTCGATGATCGAGGGGTTGCGACGCTCGCGCGGGGTCATGGAATTGATGATGGCGATCTGCCGGCGCAACTCACGGTCGCCCTGGTCGGCCGACACCGCGCCCTTCTTCACCGCGGCCCCGGGCAGCTTGTCGAGGAGCGCGCCCACGCCGCCCATCTTCTGCAGCTGCTCAAGCTGACTCCTCAGATCGCCCATATCGAAGCTGCGGCCCTGGAGCGCCTTGCGCGCGAGCCGCTCGGCTTCCTCGGTGCCGACCTGGCGGTGAACCTGCTCGACCAAGCTGACGACATCGCCCATGCCGAGAATGCGCGAAGCCATGCGCTTGGGATCAAAGGGCTCGAGCGCCTCGGTCTTCTCACCGACACCGAGGAACAGGATCGGCTTGCCGGTCACCGCCCGCACCGACAGCGCCGCGCCCCCGCGCGCATCTCCGTCGGCTTTGGTGAGAATCATCCCGGTGAGATCGAGCGCCGCACCAAAGGCGCGCGCCGCGTTCACCGCGTCCTGCCCGGCCATCGCGTCCACGACGAACAGCCGCTCGGCGGAGCCGACCGCGGCGTCGATGTCGCGCACTTCCGCCATCAGGCTCTCATCGACGTGCAGCCGCCCCGCGGTGTCGACGATCAGTGCGTCGAACACACCGCTCCGGGCCCGCGCGAGCGCAGCGTGCGCAATCGCCGCCGGCGCCTGATCGCTCCCGACCGGGAAATACTCCGCCTGCACCTGGCCCGCGAGGTGCTCGAGCTGCAGCATCGCAGCCGGCCGGCGCACATCGGTACTCGCGAGCAGCACGCGCTTGCGCTCGCGCTCGATCAGCCACCGCGCGAGCTTCGCCGCCGTGGTGGTCTTGCCGGCGCCCTGCAGGCCCGCCAGCAGGAGCACCACGGGCGGCTGCGACCGCAGCGTCCAGCGCGTGCCCGAGCCCCCCATCAGCTGCACCAGCTCCGCGTGCAGGATGCCGATGAACGCCTGCCCCGGCGTCAGACTCCCGAGCACCTCGGCGCCGAGCGCCTTGGCCCTGACCGACTCGATGAACGACTTGACCACGGGCAGCGCCACGTCCGCCTCGAGCAGCGCCACCCGTGCCTCGCGCAGCGTCTCGGTGACGTTCGCGTCGGTGATGCGGCCGCGGCCACGCAGACTCTCGATCGTCCGTGAAAGCCGCGCGGTCAGATGATCGAACATCTGCGGATTATAGGGTGAGAGCGATGCTTTTCCCGCTCGCCCTCAAGCTTCTATGCTAGGACGTCCACACCGCCTGTCTCGCGGCTGCCGCCGCGCGCCGGTATGCGGTACAAAGCGAGGAATACCGCCTTGAACGCCGCTTCCAACGCCCCGCTGCTGCTGGCGCTGCTGGTGCTGCTCGTCATCGTCGCCTTCTCGTCCGGCACCGAAGTCGCCATGCTTTCGGTCAATCGCTATCGCATCCGCCACCGCGCGCAGGCCGGTTCGGGCGCCGCGCGCACTCTCGAGCGGCTGCTGCAGAAGCCCGATGACTGGCTGGGGGCGAATCTCGTCATCCTCGCCGCCGCCAGCGTGTTTGCCTCCGCTATCGCCACCATCCTCGCGCAGCGCACCGGCTACTCGTATGCGGTGCCCCTCACCGGCGTGCTGCTCACCATCGTGGTCATCGTGTTCTGCGAGCTTGCGCCGAAGATCTACGCGGCCGCAAATCCGGAAGGGGTGGCGCTGCACGCCGCGGGCATCTACCGCGTGCTGGTGTTGGTGGCGCGCCCGGCGCTGTGGCTCACCAACAGCATGGCGCGCGGTTTTCTGCGCCTGTTCGGCGTCGCGCGCGCCACCGCTACCACGCACACGCTCAGCGCCGAGGAGCTGCGCCTCGTCGTGGCCGAGGCCGCACCGGTGATTCCGGCGCGTCACCGGCAGATGCTGCTGTCGATCCTGGACCTCGGGCGCCTCACGGTGAACGACATCATGATTCCCCGTCAGGAAATCTCCGGCATCGACGTGAGTGACAGCTGGGAGGACGTTCTCGATGAGCTGCGGCAGACCCCGCACACGCGGCTGCCGGTGTACGAAGGCGAGCTCGACAACATCATCGGGCTCCTGCACATGAAGCGCGTGGCGCACGAGCTCGTGCGCGGCACGCTGAACCGCGAGCGGCTGATCGAGCTCGCACGCGGCCGCGAGGCGTACTTCGTGCCCGAAGGCACCCCGCTCAACGTGCAGCTCGGACAGTTCCAGCGCAATCGCCGCCGCCTCGCCTTCGTCGTCAACGAGTACGGCGACATCGAGGGTCTGGTCACGCTCGAGGACATTCTCGAGGAGATCGTAGGGGAGTTCACCAGTGATCCGTCCGCCGTGACGCACAAGGACGTGCACACCGAGCGGCCCGGGGTCTTCATCGTCAACGCGAGCGCCACGATCCGGGCGCTGAACCGCGCGCTCGGGTGGCAGCTGCCGACCGGAGGCCCGAAGACCGTGAACGGACTGCTGCTCGAGCACCTCGAGACGATCCCGGACTCGGGCACTATGGTGCGGGTGGGCAACTACGAGTTCGAGGTGCTGCAGGTGGGGGACAACGCCGTTCGCACTGTGCGCGTGCGAGTGCCAACGGCACCGAAAGCCGCGGTGCCGATGAGCCCCACGCCGTAAGCGTGGCGCTTCCGGCCTCGATGCGGGGAGGCGACGCCACCACTGGCCGCACGGGCTCCTGGAAGGGATCATCCGTCCCCCGGACCCAGGTCCGGTGCACGGCCGGGGGGCGATTTGGGACGCCCTCACGATTCGCCTGCGGTCGACTTTGGGCTAGGATTCGCGCCCGGGGGGCCTTTGATTGGCTTCTTTTGTGACCAAAGCCACCCGGCCTCCCTGCCGGCGATGCTAGCGTATGCCGGATCGGAGTCGGGGACGGGATCAGTGACGCGTATCACAATCGGTGGATCATTGCTTGGGTGAGGGCGCAGCATGAGCTTGCGAAACAAGCTGCGCTTCGTGGGCCTCACCGACACCGGGAAGGTCCGTGAGCACAACGAGGACACGATCGCCCTCGATCCTGACATCGGACTCGTGGTGCTGGCCGACGGCATGGGCGGCTACAACGCTGGCGAAGTCGCCAGCGGCATCGCCGTCAAGACGATCGTCAACCTGGTCCGCGAGCACGTGGAGCGTGAGGACCTGTCGGTGCCGGATCGCGAGTCCGGCCTCTCCCGACCCAACATCATCCTCCGCGATGCCATCAGCCGCGCCAACAAGATCATCTATCAGACCGCACGCTCGCAGCCGCAGTGCGAGGGCATGGGCACCACGGTGGTCGCAGCGCTGTTCTTCGACAACAAGGCCACCATCGCGCACGTGGGCGACTCGCGGCTGTACCGCCAGCGCGGCGACAAGTTCGAGCAAGTGACCATGGACCACTCGCTCCTGCAGGAGCTCGTCGACCGGGGCTTCTATTCCGCCGAAGAAGCGCAGCGCGCCGGCAACAAGAACTACGTGACCCGGGCCTTGGGTGTCGAGCAGAGCGTGGACGTTGAGATCCAGGAGGTCCCGGCGAGCAAGGGTGAGCTGTTCATCCTGTGCTCGGACGGGCTCTCTGACATGGTCGAGGACGAAGATATTCACTTAACGATAAACACCTTTAGTGCTAATCTGGATACGGTCGCCAAGCAGTTGATTCAACTGGCTAACGACAATGGGGGCCGGGACAACGTTTCGGTGGTCATGGCGCACATCGTCGACGCGTTCCCGGCTCGCACTAAGATGTTCGACAAGATCCTGGGTTGGTTCGGCTGATACGCGATAAAGGCTAAAGCACATGGCAAGGTTGGTCTTGAGCCTCGATGGCCAGGTGATGGCGGAATACAACATGAACAAGGAGCGCTACACCATCGGGCGGCTCCCTGACAACGATATCCGCATCGACAATGCTGCCGTCAGCGGTCACCACTCGTTGATCATCAACATCCTCAATGACTCGTTCCTCGAGGATCTGAACAGCACCAACGGCACGTACGTCAACGGCAAGCTCATCAAGAAGCACGCACTGCAGCATGGCGACGTTATCACCGTCGGCCACCATCAGCTGCGCTTCGTCGAGGACGATGAGCAGCAGGATGAGTTCGAGAAGACCATGGTCATCCAGCCCTCCGCCCGGCCGGTGGAGAAGCTGCGCACCGCGGCGGAAGCCGCCGAGGAGGCCGTGGGATCGCTGAGCGCGACCGGGCGTGCGCGCGCTCTGCAGGATGGCGCCGCGGCGCTCAAGAAAGCCAAGCTGCAGGTGCTCTCGGGCGCCTTCGCGGGTCGCGAGGTCGAGCTCAACAAGGCTCTCACGACGCTCGGCCGACCCGGCGTACAGGTGGCGGCCATCACCCGCCGCGCCGAGGCGTACTACATCGTGCACGTCGACAGCGGAAAGCCGGGCGACTATCCGTTGCTCAACGGCACGCCGATCGGTTCCCAGGCGACGCGCCTCTCCGACAACGACGTCATCCAGCTCGCCGGTGTGAAGATGGGGTTCTTCGTGAACTGATGCGCCTGACGCGGTGCGGCAAGGCTGGTCCTGCCACACCACGGCTTCAGCGCAGCGCGGCCCCGTCAGGCACGGCTCACGACGAGCGGCACGCGCTGGCTCACCGCGCACAACAGCTCGTAGGGAATCGTGCCGGCGTGGCGCGCTACTTCCTCCACCGCCAGGCCCGGTCCCCAAAGCAGCACCGGCGTGCCGATGCACACGCCACCGAGCTCCGAGACATCGACGGCCATCATGTCCATGGACACGCGGCCCGCAAGCGGTGCGCGTCGGCCGTCGATAAGCACCGGTGCGCCGCCGCCGAGGCTACGGTGCAAGCCGTCGCCGTAGCCGGCCGCGATGATGGCGATGACCGAGTCGCGGCCCGCCACCCAGGCGCCGCCATAGCCGACGCTCTCGCCGCGCGCCACGCGCCGCACGGCGATCACCGAGCTCTCGAGCCGCATCACGGACTTGAGGTCGAGGTCCGCCGCGCCACGGTCGGCAAACGGCGAAGCGCCATAGAGCGCGATTCCTGGGCGCACCCAGTCGCACCCCAGTGCCACGCCGCCGAAGAGCCCGGCGGAGTTGGCGATGCTCACCGCGTACGGCAGGCCGCGTGTCAACTCACGGAAGCGCGAGAGCTGTGCCTGCGTCACGGCATCGTCCCGCTCATTGGCACAGGCGAGGTGTGTGAGGAGGCGTATCTCGCGCGGCGCGGGGCTCAGGCGCCGCAACCGCTCGAGCGCCGGGGCAAACTCGCTCGGGGGAAATCCGAGACGATTCATCCCGGTGTCGATCTTGATCCAGAGCACGAAGCGCTGCGCGCCGCCGGCGCGCTCGAGGAGCTCGATCTGCGACGCATCGTGCACCACCAGGTCGAGGTGCTGCTGCGCGGCCTCTTCGAGCTGCTCGGCACCGAACACTCCCTCAAGCAGCACGATCGGCCGCGTGATCCCGCCGCGCCTCAGTATGACCCCCTCCTCGAGGCGCGCCACGCCGAAAGCATCAGCTGCGTGCAGCGCGAGCGCCGTCGACAGCAGCCCGTGCCCGTAGGCATTGGCTTTGACCACCGCCATGACGCGCGCATTCCCGGCGCGTGCGCGGACCACGCTGAGATTGTGCTGCAGTGCGTTGGTGTCGATGACGGCGCGGATCAGCCCGCTCACCGCAGGATGCCTTCCGCGTAACTGTCGGGCACGTAGTTGGCGAAGCGCGTGAACTGTCCCTGGAAGGTGAGCAGGAAGGTGCCGATCTCGCCGTTGCGGTGCTTGACGAGATCGATCTCCGCGATGCCCTTCTTCGTGGTGTTGCGGTCGTAGACCTCTTCGCGATAGATGAGCAGGATCATGTCAGCTTCTTGCTCGATGGCTCCAGAATTGTGAGATGCAACACCGTCAGCCAACCAACACGCGGGGCCCGGTACTGTTAGATCAAAGACGTCTTCGTCACCATCGGGCGTGATCGCCAGAACTCGATCCCAGAACAGATCCGATGTCGCCCACTCGGCGAGCTCTGGGGAATCCAGCAGCTCTGCGTAACTTGCCATCTGCCTCCGACTGGGAGAGAAGCGGAAGTGTGATGAGCCGCCGTACGCCGTACCGCGCATCCCGGCCATGGCTCGCTGGCTGATCCCCTGCGCATGCATTTCGGAGCGGACCGCACCGAACGCCTCAAGTGGCAAAGTGCCAACGTTGGTGTTGGCCCGAACGCTTGAGAGGTAGTTCATCAGTGCGCTCAGGGGTGCCCTTTTTTCCGCAAAGGCGCCGATCCGTTCGGCAAAGGTGCGTTGTGCATCCGCACCGCTCGTGTCGACGTAGTACATCGGCCGGTTTTGGCCACTGTGGATCGTTTTGATGCGGGCGACGATTCCGAAGCGCAAGAGAAGGGCTGCCACATCGTCCGCGAGCTGTCGGCTGCAGGTCGAAAAGTTAACTGCCTGGCTGCCGCGTTGTCCGGGCTTGCGCACGGAAATCGTGCCGTCGGTTGCCCACAGGTGGCGAAGAAACATCGCAACCTGGCTGTTGGACAAAGAAAAGACGGCTGGAGGCAGGCGCTTCTGGTGTGATCGCTGGCCGAAGATCCCGAGCTCCTTCAGCCATTTCAGATGCGCCAGCAAGACAATCCGGTAATCCGGCCACCGCTGCGGCTGAGCGGGTTCCGGGAGCCGACGTGCAACCGCGACTCGGTCACCGGCTTTGAGTGCGCCCAACCTCGTCCAGCCCGGGCCGCCGAGCAGTCGGTGCTCAGCCGTTGCGCGAATCGAGCGGCCACTCGCGAGCTGGACCTTGAACACCGGGCGCCGCCCGACCTTCCAGACCTTCTCGGCGCGGGCGCGGGTGAGACGTTGATGATCATCGACCGCCCAGACCTCAGGCTCCGTCCCCACGAGATCCGCAATCGGCGCGCGGCGCCCGTCGGTCAGGCAGACCAGAGTGTCCCCGGTCACGCATTCGCGCAGGTCCGACATTATCGGCTTCTTGTGCTCGCGCTGCTCGACCGCGCGATTCAACTGCGACAACGCGATCACCGGCACCTGCATTTCCTTGGCGAGCGTCTTCAGTCCCCGTGAGATCTCCGCAATCTCGGTGGCGCGGTTCTCCTGCGTGCCCGGCACCTGCATCAGCTGCAGGTAATCGACCACGATGAGATGAAGGCCGTGCTCGCGCTTGACGCGCCGCGCCCGGGCGCGCAGCTCCGTCGGGTTCAGCGCCGGACTCTCGTCCACGAAGATCTTGGCCTCGGAGAGCTGGCTGGTGGCGCTCGTGATGCGCACCCAGTCGTCATCGGAGATCTTGCCGCTGCGCAGGCTGTTGAGCGGCACGCCACCGATCGAGGCGAGCATGCGCGTGATCACCTGCTCGGAGGGCATTTCCATGCTGAAGATCGCCACCGAAGCACGCGTGCCGGGATGCACGGCGGCGTATTCGGCCATGTTGATGGCGAGCGTCGTCTTGCCCATCGAAGGGCGCCCGGCAACGATCAGCAGGTCCCCAGGGCGCAGCCCGCCGGTCAGCTTGTCGAAATCGGTGAATCCCGTCGGCAGCCCGCGCAGCTTGTCGGGATTGTTGTGCCAGTCATCGATCTGATCGATCACACCCGGCAGCAACTGGCGCACCGGCACCGCGCCCTCGCGCTTGCGGAAACTCCCTTCGGCGATGTCGAAGACGCGCTGCTCGGCGCGGTCGACCAGCTCGCGCGCGCTCGAGCCCTCGTTGTTGTACACGGCGGTGGCGATCTCGGTGCCGGCGCGGATCAGCTGCCGCAGTAGCGAGCGCTCGCGCACGATCTCCGCGTAGGCGCGCACGTTGGCGGCCGTCGGGGTATCGCGCGCGACGGAGCCGAGATAGGCGAGGCCACCGGCAGGCTCGAGCTTGCCGATGCTTTCGAGATACTGAGAGACCGTCACGACGTCGCAGGGCCTGGCCTCGCCGGCGAGCGTGCCGATCGCGGCGAAGATCAGCTGGTGGTCGGGGCGGTAGAAGTCATCCTGTGTGATGACGTCGGCGACGTTGTCCCAGGCGGCGGGATCGAGCAGCAGGCTGCCGAGCACGGCCTGCTCGGCCTCGACGGAATGTGGCGGCGCCGGCGCGTCTAGCAGCGCGACCGAGCTCGAATCCCCGCGCGCCTTGGGCGTACCGGCCACCGTGCTTCGCCTCCGGGTGAGCGCTACTCTTCCGCGATGAGGGTCACGTGCAGCGGCACGTCAAGGTCGGCGTGCAGATGCAGGTTGACGACGTGCTCGCCGAGCATGCGGAGCGGTCCGTTCGGTAATCGCACCTCGCTGCGCTCGAGGTGGAAGCCGGCGCGCGTAAGGGCCTCGGCGATATCGCTGGTGCCGATCGAGCCGAAGAGCTTCCCCTCGGTGCCCGCCTTGGCTTGAACGGTGAGCTTGAAATCTTTCATGGCCACGGCCCGCTCTTCCGCCGACTGCAGATGCTCGCGCGCCAGGCGCTCGAGCTCCGCACGGCGGGCCTCGAAGCGCGCGATATTCTCCGGCGTCGCGAGCGTGGCCTTGCCCTGCGGCAGCAGGAAGTTGCGGCCGAAGCCCGAGCGCACCTTCACCCGATCGCCGACGTTGCCGAGATTGGCGACCTTCTGCAGGAGGATGACTTCCATCGGGGTGGCCTCAGTGCTGATCGGTATACAGCAGCAGTGCCAGGAAGCGCGCGCGCTTGATCGCCACTGCGAGCTGGCGCTGATAGAAGGACTTCGTGCCCGTGATGCGGCTCGGCACGATCTTGCCCGTCTCGGTGATGTAGCCCTTCAGCGTGGCGAGATCCTTGTAGTCGATCGACTTCACGCCCTCGGCCGTGAAGCGGCAGAACTTCCTGCGACGCGAGAAGCGGCTGCCGCCGCCCCCGCCGGGTCCTCTGGACATTGCCATAACTATAGTTCCTCGAATCGGTTAGCGGGTGACTGTCTGGGCCGGAAGCGTAGGCCAGCTCAGACGCCCTCGGCGGCGGAGTTGTCTTCCTCATCGGAGACTGCGCCGGTCTCGTCGCGGGGGCGCTCACGGCGGCGTCCGCCTTCGCCCTCCTCCTCCGCCGCTTTGGCCATCGGCGAGGGCTCGGTCACCGCGCTATCCATGTTCACCACCAGGTGACGCAGCACCGCGTCACTGAAGCGGAACGCGCCGGTGAGCTCATCGAGGATCTTCTGGTCGGTCTCGATGTTCATCAGCACGTAGTGTGCCTTGTGCACCTTGGCAAGCGGATACGCGAGCTGGCGCCGGCCCCAGTCCTCCAGGCGGTGCACGCGCCCGCCGCCGGCGGCAATCATGCCCTTATAGCGCTCGATCATCGCGGGCACCTGCTCGCTCTGATCGGGATGCACCAGAAATACGATCTCGTAGTGCCTCATCGTGTGCTCCTTATGGATTAAAGCCGCCCGGATTCAAGGCTCGGCCGGTGCGGCAAGGAGATGCGCGCCTCAAGCGGTGGGCCCGCCCGCTGCGCGCCTCTTCGGATAAAAAGGGGCGCGAAGCATACTGAAACGGCCCGGTTGCTGCAATGCCCGCCGGAACCGCGGTGCTTACGCATCAATGCGTTACAACACCTGTCTCTGGCGCACGGCTTCATAGAGCAGCATGCCGGCGGCCACCGAGACGTTGAGGCTCTCGACGGCACCCAGCTGCGGCAGCCGGACGAGAAAATCGCAGTTCTGCCGCGTCAGATGCCGCAGCCCCGTGCCCTCGGCCCCGAGGGCGAGCACTACGGGTCCGGTGAGATCCGCCTCGTGCGCGCGTTTTTCCGCCGCGGCGTCCGCGCCGACCACCCAGAGGCCCGCCTGCTTGAGGAGCTTGAGCGTCCGCACCAGGTTGGTCACGGACACCACGGGCGTCGTCTCCGCAGCGCCGACTGCCACCTTGCGTACGGCGGGCGTCAGCTGCGCGGCGCGGTCGCGCGGCACGATCACCGCGAGCGCACCGCAGGCGTCCGCGCTGCGCAGGCAGGCACCGAGATTGTGCGGATCCTGCACACCATCGAGCGCAAGCAGCAGCGGCGCCTTCGCCCCCTGGAGGGCCGCGAGCAGCTCGTCCTCGCTCCAGGGCGGGAGCGGCGTGATGGCGGCGGCGACGCCCTGATGCGCGACGTCTCCGAGCAGCTGCTTGAGCGTCTGTGCGTCGACGCGCTCAACCGGCCGATGGTGACGCTGCGCCAGCTCGTCGATTGCGCGCACGCGCGGATCCTCGCGCCGTTCCGCAATGCGTACGCTGTGCACGCGCTCGGGATGCCGCTCCAGCATCACGCGCACGGCGTGCATGCCGTAGATTGTCTCGGTCCGCACCCGGCTACTCCCCCTCGGCCAGCGCGAGATCGACGAGCCCCTCGATGGGATTCACGGCAGTGACCATCACCCGCACATGAGCGCCGGTGCGCAGGCGCCGTCCGGTGCGCTGACCGCGCCACGCGTGCCCGTCCTCCTCCATGACGTACCGATCATCGCGCAGATTGTCGATGTGCAGCAGCCCGTCGGTCGCGACATCCAGGATCTGCACGAAGCAGCCGAACTCCACCACGGTCGTGATCAGGCCCTGGAATGTCTGTCCGACCCGCTCCTTTAAATAGGTGCACTTGAGGAACCCCGAGACGTAACGGTCTGCCTCGTCGGCGCGCTTCTCGAGTCGCGAGGTGCTCTCGCCGAGACTGGCGAGTTCGGAGCTCGGGTAGCGCCTGCCCGACCCGCCGGCCGCCCCGATCAGGGTCTTGAGCGTGCGGTGCACGACGAGATCCGGATAGCGGCGGATGGGTGAGGTGAAGTGCGCGTAGTGCGTGAGGGCCAGGCCGAAGTGTCCGATGTTCGTGGGCTGATAAATCGCCTGGGGCATCGCACGCACGATCAGTGATTCGACGAACGCACGCTCCGGAGCCGTGCCCACACGACGCGCGATCGCCTGCAGATCCCGCGTCGTCACCCGCTTCGGTATGCGCGGATCGATGCCGAGCGCCGCGAGGGTCACCGCCAGCTTCTCGAGTTTCTCGTCCTCCGGCTGGCCGTGTACGCGGTAGAGCGTCGGCATGTGTGCCCGCTCAAGCGCCTCGGCCACCGCGACGTTCGCGACTATCATGCACTCCTCGATGAGGCGGTGCGCATCGTTGCGCGCCCGCAGCTCGATGGCGCGCACCCGCTCGCCCGCGTCGATGACGAACTCGGCTTCCGCCGCATCGAAATCGAGCGCCCCGCGGCGGTTGCGCGCCCGGTAGAGCGCGCGATAGACATCGACCAGCACCGAGACAGGCGCGAGCAGGGAACCCAGCTGCGTGCGCGCCGCCGGGCGGCCGGCGAACAGCGCGTCATTGGCGAGCGTGTAGGTGAGGCGCGCCGCCGAGCGCATCACCGCGGGATAGAAGCGCGCGCTCTTCAGGGCCCCGGCGCTGCTCACCACCATGTCGGCCGCGAAGCACAGGCGATCCACGCGCGGCGCGAGCGAGCAGAGGTGGTCCGACAGCGCCGTCGGCAGCATCGGCAGCACCCGGGTCGGAAAGTAGACCGATGTGCCGCGCGTCTGAGCCTCGGCATCGAGCGCCGTTCCGGGCCTCACGTAATGACTCACGTCGGCAATTGCGACGATGAGTCGAAACCCTCCGGGGCGCTGCTCGGCGTAGACCGCATCGTCGAAGTCCCGGGCATCCTCACCGTCGATGGTCACCAGCGGCAGCTCGCGGAGGTCGGCGCGCGCGCTCGCTTCGCGGGCATCGACCTGCTCACCAAAAGCCTGCGCCTCGCGCAGCGCCACCGCCGGGAACTCGTGCGGCAGATCGAAGCGCGCGATCGCGGTTTCGGTGGCGAGCTCGACCGGTCGGTCCGGATCGAGGCGCTTGCTGATCACAGCCTGCGATGCGGGGCCGGCGTGTCGCGTGATGCGCGCGATGACCCAGTCGCCGTGACGCGCCCCATGCAGGTCCTGCGGCGCCACCGCGCAGCGCAGCTGCAGCCGCCGGTCGGCGGCGTTCACCCAGGCGCTGCGGCCCTGCACCTCCACTGTGCCGAGAAACGCACTGACACCGCGCTCGAGCACCTGCTCGACAGCACCCGACCAGCGATCGCTCGCATCGCGCGACACCTTGACACGCAACCGGTCACCGTGCATCACGCCGCGCATCTGCGGCGGCGGCAGAAACACGCTCTCCTTCAGTCCTTCCACCCGCACGAAACCGTAGCCGGCGCGGTTCGCGCTGACCGTCCCCTCGACGATCGAACCCGGCCTGACGCCTGAGGCGGAGGCGGCGGATCTTGGGTCACGCGCGCCCGCGCGCGCAGCGTGGCTCCGGCCAGCGCCGTGCACGGAGGTCGCGGCCTCGCGAGCGTGCGCGCTTCTGCCTCGGCTCTTCGATGATGTGCGGGCGCCGCGCTCGCGCCCGCCGAACTTTCCCCGGCGCGCCTTCAATTGACAGCCCCCGAACCCAGTGCGTACATTTCGCCGCCTTCCTCGCCCGCCCGGGTGGCGGAATTGGTAGACGCACTAGTTTCAGGTACTAGCGGGTAACTCCGTGGAGGTTCGAGTCCTCTCCCGGGCACCAGGACCCTTTCCGCCGCCGTTCGCTCCGGTCCGCGGTCGTCCGTAAAATCCTTATAAGCCTTTGATTCTGAATGCTTCATTGGTCCGTAATCGTTCGGCTCGGTTCGCCCCTAGCCGCGACTCGTAGGGGGTAAAAATAGGTTCTGGTGCATTGACGGCAGAGCCCTATGATCGGGGCCTTTTGCGAGACCCCGACATGCCCCAAGCCGCTTCCCGCGACGTCATCTATCGTCGCCGTCGCTACCGTCCGGAACTCATCGAACAGTGCGTCCGCTGGTACCTGACATACCGGCTCAGCTATCGCGATCTGACGGCCATGATGGCCGAGCGTGACGTAACCGTAAGCCATACGACCATCATGCGTTGGGTGCGCCATTACGTGCCGGAGTATGAGCGACGCTGGTTCCGCTTTTCAAAGCCCACCCATTCCTCCTGGCGGATGGATGAAACCTCGGTCTCTGTCGGAGGACGGTGGAATTACCTCTATCGGGCTGTCGACCGCAACGGCAAGTCCGTCCACTCGCTCCTTCGCGAGGACCGCACCATAGGCTCAGCGCAGGAATTCCTTCGCCAAGCGGTCAAGGTCGAAGGATCTCCCTGGCCAGAAAAGATCAATCTCGACGGAAATGCCGCCTCCCATCTCGGCGTGCGCTTGCTCGGAGAGGAAGATTCACGGTGGCGGTCCGTGACGGTGCGAGCCCGCCGCTATCTCAATAACGTCATCGAGCAGGATCACCGCGCGATCAAGCAACGCTCCAGAGCGATGCTCGGGTTGAAGTCCTTCCACACCGCAGCCGTGACCTTCTCGGGCATTGAGCTCGCTCACCGCATCCGCAAGCGCCAGTTCGCCGTCGCCTACGAGCGAAACGGCCGAGCATTCTCCTTGAAGGAGCTGTGGGATCAGGCGCTCTCGGGCAAGACCTTCTCGGACAGTCTCGATAACCCCCCTCCCCCGTTAATGCACCAGATCTCAAGGCGCTCGCGTCCGCGCCTGCGCGCACGGCGGAGGAGAAACGGCGTGGTTCGCTATCCGCGAAGGGTGCACTTTGGCCAGAGCCTGTACCTTCAAATCAGTCCGAAGGGCCGCCGATACTGGCATTACCGCTATCGCTTTGAAGGCCGGCAGAAGCAGCTTTCCTTGGGTCGGTATCCGTACGTCCCAGTCGAGAGCGCCCGGGCGCGCCGCCACGCAGCGCGGCACTTCCTTGAAGCGGGCGTCGATCCCGGCAGCCAGAAGCAGGCGCTGCGTCGAATCTCTGTCGATGGCGTCTGATCAAATCAGCCGAGAGCTGTCGTACCGAAATGACTCATTTCGGCTCAGGAGCTGTCCTCAGATCGCTCGAATCGGCCTCCCCATAGCGGACGGTCGATAGCTACGCCCGGAGCATTCCGTTGGCGTTTGTGCGCCGCTCCGCCCTCGGGTCCGGTATGAACAGTCAGTGATGCCGCACCCGTCGGCGGAAAGTCTCAATGGGGCCTTCTGAAACGCAGCAGGAACTTGCTCGTATGATCCCGCTGCATGTCCCGAATATTAGCGGTGAGCGGGTCATCTGGATTGACGAGAAGGTAGCTTTCCGCCTCGAGAACGAACCCCTTCTGTGCAGCCATGCGTTTGACGATCGCCGGATCGATCCGGTGGAGATCGTTGCCTGTTGTTTCCGGTGAACCTGCAGCCGCAGCGTGATCGATCACGACGAAGGTGCCACCTGGCTTCAGGATACGGAAGATTTCCGAATACGCAGTAGCAGGATTCCCGAGAGGGGCGTTGCCGCAATCGGCGCGGCAGTAGAGCTCATGTGGCCCCATTACCCAAGCGACAAGATCCGTACTTGCGCTCGCGGCATCCAGTGCATCGAAATACGAATAAGAAACGCGCACATTGCGAAGACGGTTACCAGCGAGCCGCGCGTCGATCTTGTCGCCCATGAAACTGCGAAACTCTTTCGGGTTCTGCATGACGACGCTCCCGTGGCTCCCGACGACGCGGGAAAAGAGCTCCGTCATATAGCCATCACCGGCCTCTATGTCGAAGACGGAAAGGCCCGGCCTGACTGGCATGAAGGCGAGAACCGCATCAGGCTTGCGACGTTCGTCCCGTTTGCGATCGTCCTGCGGGCGCGCAGGATCAGCGACGGCAGCGGCAATCGCGGCGCTATCGAGCGCAGCGGGATTCATTTGCTTCCCGCAAGAGACGAGCGGTAGCACCGCCACCCAGGCGAGAAGAAACGAGCGCAGATCAAGCGACCTCAACATGGGCAATCTCCCTCGATCAAGCGATAAGGGCCAATGGCAACGTGGCCAGCGGTCCCTTGTGCGCAGCGATACCGGGAGCTGGAATATATAATAGGTCTAGAGGAACGGTGATCAAAGAGGAACCGGCTCCCTAGAGCGGACCTCGGTCAACGACCGCAACGGGTCGAGGCCGTGTGATAACCGGGGTTCCGAGTCGCGGATTGAGGCTCTTGCCGTACGTAATAGTGAGGTGGTTGAAGACGATGAGGCAGGCTTCAGACCTGCATCGCCGCGATCAAGGGCTGGACTCCGAGGATTCCAATCACTCGCTTCAGGTTGTAGGCCAGAACATGCAGGCTCGCCTCGGTTCGCACCTTCGGCAGCGTCTTCATCAGGAAGTGCGTAGCTCCCATCCACGATTTCAGCGTCCCGAACACATGCTCGCACGTCTGCCGACGTAATCGACCTGCTTGCGGCATCCGATCGAGCCGCGCCTGCATCCGCTCAAGCACGTCCTCGTGTTCCCACCGCGCGATGCGGCGGTAGTCGCTCGGCGTACAAGCACTACGGATGGGACACCGCGGGCAGGCTGACGCCCAGTACTTGTGCAAGGTCAGGCCGTTCTCGACGGTGGTGAAGCGCCACACAGCGCGCTCACCGGCCGGGCAGCGATACTCATCACGCTGCTTGTCATAGAC
>JACXTT010006703.1_pt1 | contig 16397 bp, 15 predicted proteins | sample 9270951 | NCBI WGS metagenome assembly JACXTT01 (sample SAMN15532306, study PRJNA645909) | rock metagenome | isolation source: weathered quartz diorite | place: Puerto Rico | collected 2017-06-21 | reverse complement strand
TGCGGCGGCGTCCCCCCGATGTCGCGTCCGTCGAAGATGATCCGGCCCGACGTGGGGACGTGCTGGCCGGTCAGCAGGTTGAAGAACGTGGTCTTGCCCGCGCCGTTCGGCCCGATGACCGAGTGCAGTGAGCCCTCCTCGACGGCGAGGCTGACCGCGTTGACCGCGGTCAACGCGCCGAACGACTTCGTGAGGCCCTCGGTCCTAACGAGAGGCATCGGCGGGCTGGGCGGTGGGCGGCCGATGCGCGGCGCGCCACGCCCACAGGCGCGCCCACGCCTCGACCACCCCGCCGCGAAAGAACCGCACCACGATCACGAACGCGACGCCGAGCAGGAGGGGCCAGCGCGCCCACATCGAGCTGACCGACTCGGATAGCCAGATGAACACGAACGACCCGATCACCGGCCCGTAGAGGGAGCCAGAGCCGCCGATGAGGGTGGCGAACACCACGTTGCCCGAGAACACGAACCCGATGGACTCGAGGGGCACGATGCCGAAGAGCATGGCGTAGAGCACTCCGGCCAGCCCCGAGAAGGCTCCCCCCACCACGAACGCGAGCAGCTTCATGCGCGGAACGTCGTAGCCGAGGGCCTCCGCCCGCGGCTCGTTCTCGCGGATCGCCTGCAAGATCTTGCCCAGGGGCGACTCCACGATCCGCTTCATCACCCAGAGTGAGAGGAGGAAAAGTAACGCGACCACGGCGTAGTAGGCGAGCGGCGGGTGGATGTCGAGGCCGAGCACGCTCGGGCGGGGAATGCCGGGCATCCCATCCTCGCCCCCCGTCACCGAAGTCCACTGGTAGGCCGTGAAGTAGAACATCTGGTTCAACGCGAAGGTCAGCATGATGAAGTAGAGACCCGAGCGCTGCACACAGAGATAGCCCACCGCGGCGGCGGTGACCGCGCCCACCGCGACCCCGATGCCGAGGGCGGGAACCACCCCGATCCCGAAGTACTTGAGCAGGTACCCGGCCACGTAGGCCGCCGAGCCGAAGAAGGTGGCCTGCCCGAACGAGAGCAGGCCGGTGAAGCCCATGAGCAGGTTCAGACCCAGCCCGAAGATCGCGAAGATCCAAATCTCGGTCGCGATGGCGTGCCGGACGAAGACGGGGAGGAGGAGCACCGCGGCCAGGATCGCGAGCCACTGTCGTGTCATGACCGACCGAGACGCCAGCCGTCGCGCCACCGGTCCCCCGTCATCGGATGCCGAACAGGCCCTGGGGGCGAACGAGCAGGATGGCGGCCATGACCGCGAAGATCACCGCGACCGACGCCTCGGGCCAGAACAGCGCGACCAGACTCTGGGCGACGCCGACGAGTAGTCCCGCGGCGATGGAGCCGAGCAGGTTGCCGAGACCGGCCAGCGCCACCACCACGAAGGCAATCCCGAGCATGTCGACCCCCATCCACGGATTCAGCCCGCGGATCGGCGCGGTCAAGGCGCCCGCGATCCCGGCCAGGCCGCAGCCGAGCGCGAAGGCGGTCGTGAAGAGGCGGTGGATGTCGATGCCGAGGAGGGCGACCATCTCTCTGTCCTCGATGCCCGCGCGCATGATCGCCCCGAGGCGCGTCTTCTCGAGGAAGAGCCAGGCGCCGATCACCAGCAGCGCGGCGATGAGCATCACGAAGAGGCGGTACTTCGGGTAGAAGGTGACGCCGAGGTCGACGCCGCCCCGCAGCAGAGGCGGCGGGAGCTGACTCATGCCGACCGGGCTCCACACGATGATGATGCCCTCGGTCACGATCAACGAGAGACCGAAGGTGAACAGGAGCTGATAGCCGTGACCGGCCTTGTAGAGGGGCCGGATTCCCCCGTACTCGATCAGTCCGCCGAGGAGTCCAACCCCGAGCGGGGCCAGCAGCAAGGCGAGCCAGAAATTGTCGAGGAGCTGGATGACCGAGTAGAGGAGATACGCGCCGAGGGCGAAGAGCGCGCCGTGAGCGAAGTTGGGAATGTTGAGGACGCCGGTGATGAGGGACAGTCCGATCCCCATCAGCGCGTACAGCATGCCGGTGGCCAATCCGTTGAGAATCTGGCCGACCAGCAGCGGGATCTTCACGGGTCGACGGCCGGCTCTGCCGGCACCGTGCTCACAGCGTTCCGATGTCCTTGCAGGCGGCGTACTCCGCCGGGAGCGGTGTCGAGCCGGTGGCGACGATATCGGCGAAGTCCATTGGGCCCTTCATCGCGTCCTTCTTCTTGCAGCGCATGAAGAAGTACGGCCTCAGCGTCTGATGCGTCTTCGCATCCACGCGCATGCGCCCCACCAGGTCGTCCACTTCGAGGCCCTCGCAGGCCTTGATGACATCCGGCACCTCCGTCGATTTCGCCTTGTCCATCGCGTGCAGCATCATCCGGGTCATCCCGTAGGCCGCGGCGGGGGCGTACCCGGGAGGGCTGCCGAACTTGGCCTGGTAGCTCTTGACGAACTCGCGCGCCACCGGGGTGTCGGCCGTGTAGTAGAAGTTCGAGCCCACCCACATGTTCTCGCGGATCTCCGGATTGAGCTGCACGAGCTCCTCGACCCCGGAGGACCACGTCAGGATGAGGGGCACCTTGGGTGTCAGGCCGAAGTTGAAGATCTCGCGGGCGCCGGTCACCGCGTCGAGACCGAAGTTGATCATCGCCACCACATCGGGCCGGTTGCCCGCCGCTTTCGTCACGTAGTTCGAGAACTCGCGCTCCCCGAGCGGGTGACGGTCGGCGCCGACGAACTCGATCCCGTGCCCCTTGCCCACTTCCTTGATGTACTTCTCAACCGACCACCCGAAGGCGTAGTCGGCCACCAGGAGATGCCAGCGCTTGGCCTTGGGGTTGGCCTGCATGAAGGTGTCCACCACCGTCTTGGCCGCGGTATACGGGCTCGCGGCCCACTGGAACGAGTAGCGGTGGCAGCGGGCGCCCGAGATGTCCTCGGTGCCTCCACTGAAGTAGTGGAACACCTTCTTTCGCTTGGCCACCTCCGAGACGGCGAGCGCGACCCCCGAGGACCACGGACCGATGATGTACTTGACACCGTCCGCGTCTACCGCCTCCTCGGCCCGCCGCGTGGCGCTCCCGGCCTTGGTCTCGTCGTCCCGGGTGATGTACTTGATCGCCTTCCCCTGGACCTTCATCCCGCGCTCCTCGAGGGCCATCTTCATTCCGCGATCGAGCACCGGACCCACGTCGGAGAAGGCGCCGGTGAACGACCAGAGGCCGAGCATCGGGATCTCCTTCGATTGCGCGCGGAGCACGGCGGGGAAGCCGAGCCCCGCCGCGGCGGCGCCACCGAGTTTCAGCACGTCCCGTCGAGTGAAATCGCGCATGCTCGTCCTCCGCACGATGTGGTGTGGGTTGGATCTGGCTCCCGGTACGATCGTTGGGGGGAGAATCGGCTCGGGGCGGACCGGTGTCAATCCCCCCTCTCGGCGGCCCAGTAAGGGCAGCTCCTCCTTGACAGCGCGCGCGCGACGGGTCGACGCTCCAGAGAACCGCACCCCACAGGAGGCAGCCATGGACGCTACCGGCCCGACGTTCGGCGCATTCAACCAGGGAGAGGTCCCGACGATCGCGTGCTTCAACAAGGCGAAGACACCGCTCGGGGTCGACCTCGACGCCCTGATCGCGGCGATGCAGGCCTTCGTCAACCAGCACGTGGCGCCGGTGTGGGGCACGCCCGCCAAGCTCGTGAAGTCGACCGGCTTCGTCAAGAACGCGTGGGCGGTGGTGCTCCTCGACAACGCGGACCAGCCGGGCGCCCTCGCCTATCACGACCTCACGCCCGACGGGCTGCCGATCTCCAAGGTGTTCGTCAAGACCACGCTCGACAACCACGACCTGGTCAGCGTGTCCGCCTCGCACGAGCTGGTGGAGATGCTGGTGGATCCCGCGATCAACCTGATGACCACCGGCCCGGACCCGAAGACGATCTACGCCTACGAGAGCGCGGACCCGGTCGAGGCGCTCAGCTTCCCGGTCAACGGCATTCCCATGACCGACTTCGTCTACCCGTCGTACTTCGAGACCTTCCACAAGCCCAACTCGGTCCAGTTCGATCAGATGAAGAAGGTCACCAAGCCGTTCCAGATCCTCTCCGGCGGCTACCAGATCATCTTCAAGAACGGCAAGTGGACCCAGATCTACGGCTCCGCCGCGAAGAAGAAGGCCTTCGCCAAGGAGGACCGGCGCGGCCATCGGAGCGAGCAGCGGAAGCATCGGACCCGGAAGAAGGCCGACGTCAAGAAGATCGAGAAGGCCGAGCAGCAGCTGGCCTGAAGCCCTCGCGCTCGCCCCGGCCGGTGTGGCAGGATCGGGGCCATGCGCCGGGTGCTCACGAACGCGACCCTGATCGATTGCGTCACGCCGGGCCCGGTCGCGGGAGCGAGCGTCGTCGTCGAGCGCGGCCGCATCGTCGAGGTGCTCGGCCCCGGGCGGTCGCCCGACACGCGCGACGCCGACGTGATCGATCTGGCGGGCGACTTTCTCCTGCCCGGGCTGTGGGACGTCCACGTTCATCCGGACTACCTGGCCGGGACCGGCGCCTCGGTGGCCGAGCAGACCGCGATCTTCGGCCACCGGCTGATGGAGGCCCTGACCGAGAGCGGCGTGGTGGGCGTGCGCTCGGCGGGCGCCGCGCACTTCATGGACGTGGCGTGGAAGCGCGCCTTCGACCAGGGCCAGTACGTCGGCCCGCGGGTCTTCGCGGCCGGCTACTTCCTCACCACCACCGGCGGCCACTTCCTGACCTCCGGGCACGCGCGCGAATGTGACGGACCCTACGGCTTCGTCCATGCCATCCGCGAGCAGATCAAGAACGGCGTCGATCACATCAAGCTGAACCTCACCGGCGGCATCATGGGCCCCGCGTGGGACCGCCACTCGCAGTCCTTCCTCCTGCCCGAGGAGCTCGAGGCCGCCTTCGCGATCTGCCGCCAGCGCAGATTCCGCGTGATGGCCCACGCCGCGAATCCGGAAACGGTGCAGGCCGCCGCGCGCCTGGGCGCGCACAGCGTGGAGCACGGCTACATCATGGACGCCGCGTCCATCGAGAGCCTGCGCGCGCACCGCACCTGGTACGTGCCGACGCTGGCCATCACCCACCTCACGCCCGACCAGGCGCGGGAGCCGTGGGAGAAGCGCTGGGTCGAGCAGCGCAACCTCGCCCCCGATCTGTGCCACCGCGCGGACGCGGCGGCCGAGCCGCATCGCGAGGCCTTCCGCCAGGCCCTCGCGGCCGGCGTGAAGCTGGCGCTCGGCTCGGACATCCGCCCGCTCAAGGAGGCGGCGCTTCTCGAGCTCGGCCTCTGGGTGAGAGACGGCGCCACGCCGTGGCAGGCGCTGCTGGCCGCCACGCGTCACGCGGCCGAGCTGTGCGGAGCCGGCGCCGATCTCGGCACGGTCGAGCCGGGCAAGCTCGCGGACCTGATCGTGGTGGCCGCCGATCCGCTCGAGAACATCGCGAATCTGCGCCGGCTGCTGCTGGTCTTCAAGGAAGGCCGGATCGTCTCGGACAAGCGGGCGGGGCGGACGGGCTAGGCGGGAAAGAACCTCGCGCTGATCCAGATCAGCACGCCGAGCAGGATCACGCCGGCGATGAGGCTCCACGCGATGAGCTTCTTCTCCACGGCGAGGAGCGGCTCGTGCTGCATCCGCTGCAGCTCGTCGGCCATCCGGCGCGGCTCGGTCATGGGCGGATCCTCCGTGACGGGTCGCTAGCCGGTGGCCAGCGGGGGCTTGATCCCGTGGAAGAAGAGCCACGAAACCAGCAGCCCCACCCAGATGATGAAGCCGAACAGGCACAGCAGGTAGATTCCCGCGAGCTTGCCGAGGCCTTTGTCCCAGAGCTTGCGGAAGTTGGACATGACGCCGATGGTGAAGAACGTCATCACGAAGAAGATCCCGCGGAAGACGTTGGCCTCTCCCATCGCGGCCTTGGCCTTGCCGATCAGCCCGGGCGCGCTCACCCCGATCGCGAGCACGACCAGGAAGGTCACCACGTAGCCGATCACGAACTTGGGGAAGCGCTCCCAGATCTGCCGGCGATCCACGCGCTCGCCGGGGCGCCGGTCGATGGCCGAGGCCCAGATCACGGCGAGCACGAACGCCCAGACGCCGATGAAGATGTCGATGAAGACCTTCACGGTCGTGGTGGTGCCGACCATCCAGCCTTCCTTGTAGGCGAGGCCCTGCACGCTGAGCGCCTTGGCCCGGATCAAGGCGTCGGTGATCGCGCCGCTCGCGACCGCGGCGCCGTCCGTCTTGACCGCCAGCCCCATCCATCCGCCGGCCACCATCGGCTCGGTATAGAGGAAGGTGGCGGCGAGGAACGGCAGGATCAGGAGCTCCACGCACGAGAACACCACCACGAGCGACGAGATCACGATCGGCACGATCGGCCGGGCCCGGATGGCCCCGGCGGTGGCGATGGCCGCCGACACGCCGCAGATCGAGATGCCGGACGCGAGTGGCGCGGCCCACTCGCGGCTCAGGCCGAACCACTTCCGCGCGACGAAGTACACCACGGCCCAGTAGATCAGGTAGGCCTCGATGATCGCGCACAAGCCGCGGAATATCACCGAGGTCGCGAGGCCGAGCCGCTCCGCCGCGGTGATGCCGAGGAAGCCGCCCAGCAGCACGATGGCGGTCTTGATGTACCACTCGGGCCGGACCGCCTCCTTGATGGCCTCGCTCACCCCGGGGAGGAGGTTCCCGACCACGAGCCCCGCGATCAGCGCCACCAAGAAGCCGGCCTCCGCGGTCAGGTTCAGGGACCAGGGGATCCCATAGGCGGTGAGCCGATCCGAGGTCGCCGCGATGTAGGCCCAGCTCCCGATGATCCAGCACGCGTAGCTGGCCCAGAACACCACGGTGAACCCAGCCACGAAGCGCCCGATGCGGGCCCGCAGCCAGACCGCACCGAGCGTCATGAGAACGAGCAGGAAGACGTAGGTCGCGACCAGCGAGCCGACGCCGGAGAGGCGCGCGTAGACCTTCGAGACCGGCGCCAGGGCCTTCGACAGATCCGTCCACACCGCGGTGGTGACGCCCCAACCGAGGACGTCGGCCCCGACGAACGACCCCAGCGACAGCACGAAGATGAACAGCCCGATCCAGACCGAGAGCCAGTCCTCGCTGATGCTCTTCGCGGGCTGCGCGGTCGCCATCGTCAGCTCCTCATGGGGCCCGATCGACAGCTTCACGGCTCACCGGCGGCGTCCGATCCGCCACCGGTGAGCCCGGACGAGCTACTTCGGCTGGGGAACGATGCGGATGTAGGGCTTCGGGGACTTCCAGCCGTTGGGATACGTCTGCTTGGCCTCCGCGTCCGACACCGCCGGCACGATGATCACGTCCCCGCCCTGCTTCCAGTTCACCGGCGTCGCCACCTTGTGCTTCGCGGTGAGCTGGCAGGAGTCGAGCAGGCGGAGCACCTCGTCGAAGTTCCGGCCGGTGCTCATCGGGTACGTCAGCATCGCCTTCACCTTCTTGTCCGGCCCGATCACGAACACCGACCGCACGGTGGCGTTGTCGGCCGCGGTCCGGCCCTGCGCGGTCGTGCCCGCGTTCTCCGGCAGCATGTCGTAGGCCTTCGCCACGTTCAGCTCCGGGTCGCCAATCAGGGGGTAGTTCACCGCGTGCCCCTGCGTCTCCTCGATGTCCTTCGACCACTTCTGGTGATCGGGCACCGAATCCACGCTGATCCCGATGATCTTGCAGTTCCGCTTGTCGAACTCGGGCTTCAGCCCGGCCATGTACCCGAGCTCGGTCGTGCACACCGGGGTGAAGTTCTTCGGGTGTGAGAACAGGATCGCCCACCCGTTCCCGATCCACTCGTGGAAATTGATCTTCCCCTGGGTGGTGTCCGCGGTGAAATTCGGCGCTTCACTGTTGATCCGCAGCGTCATGACTTGCCCTCCACATCGGCTAGGTGAGTTTGGAATGGATGGCCGTAGGGCCCCCTATGTACTACCCGCAGGCACCGAGGTAGTCAAGCCTCGAGCCGGCACCCGCGCTCCCGCGACGACGAGGAAGCCGAGCAGCCAGCCCGCGAGGCCCGCCAGTACAACGTACCCGGTCCAGAGGTGGACCGACCAGGAGATGCCGTCAGTCATCAGCAGCGCGAGGAAGTAGCAGAGGTAATAGGCGGCGGGTACCGCGGAGGCGAACAGCCCCCACGCGACCGGCCTGGCCGGAGCGGGACGCAGGAGCCCGCGCAACCCCTCGACCAGGAGCCCGGCCACGCCCGCGCCCACAACCAGCGCCAGCGGGTAGTCACCGAAAAAGCTGAGGAATCCCATCGCGGCGGCGTTCGCGCTGACGAGCAGCGTGAGGCCCCCAGAGGGAAGCGGCCCGGATCGCACCGCGAGCAGGATCGCCGCATCCAGGAGAATGGTTTGGAGCAAGATACTCGCGACGCCGATCGCCTCGCCGCCGCCGTGGGGGCGATTCGCGCCGGCCGCCACGAAGATCAGCGGGTGAGCGTACTCGGTAAAGAACGTGAAGACCGAGAGCGTCGCGGTGAGGGCCAGGACCATCGGCCCCTGAGCGAGCCATCCTGGAGCCCTTTCGGCCCGCCGCCACGCCGCGCGCACCGGCCCACTCGAGATGAGTCCGAGCCCGACCGCGAGCGCCAGATGCGTCGGGCTGAGCAGGGCCTCCACGCCCATCTCGATGCCGAAGACCGAATGCCAGATCAGATCGCCGACCCCGCCAACCGCGAACACGAGCGCGCCGAGCAGCGACAGGCCGTAGCCGGCCGGCACCGCCTCCTGCCACGCGTGGCCGTGCGCGTGGTTTCTGACGAGGGTGGCGCCGAGGACCAGGGCGACCGCGGCGTAGCCGGCATAGAACACGGCGTGCCACGGGGTGAAGAAGGATTGGTCCACGTGCCCGTGGGTGTGGGCCCATCCGTCGAGGAAGAGGCCGCCGACGAACATTGCCGACAGCACCGCCAGAGCCCAGTCGGACCCGGCGTGATCCCGCGGCCGGGCGCCCGGACTCGCCGTGCTCACCTGACCCGCGACCGGTATACTCGTGTCGATTTTCATCGGCGGACTCCCCCTTTCTCGGTCGGTCTGTCGATCCGGGGCCAGGTCGTTCGACCATCAAGGAGCGGGCGAACCCGGGTACAAGGAGGAAGCCATGAGCAGGGTACGAGTACTGGTCGGCACGCGCAAGGGCGCGTTCGTCATGACGTCGGACGGGACGCGCAAGCAGTGGGACGTCAGCGGGCCCCACTTCGGGGGATGGGAGATCTACCACCTCAAGGGATCGCCCGCGGATCCCAATCGGCTGTACGCCTCGCAGTCCAGTAGCTGGTTCGGGCAGGTCATCCAGCGCTCCAACGACGGCGGCAAGAGTTGGGAGCCGGTGGGCAACAAGTTCACGTACGACGGTCCCACCGGCACCCACCTGTGGTACGACGGTACCCCGCATCCCTGGGGGTTCGCGCGGGTCTGGCACCTCGAGCCGTCACCAGAGGACCCGGACACGGTCTACGCCGGCGTGGAAGACGCGGCCCTGTTCCGCACCACCGACGGCGGCCAGAACTGGCACGAGATGCCCGGCCTGCGCACCCATCGCTCCGCGTCCTCCTGGCAGCCGGGCGCGGGTGGCATGTGCCTGCACACGATCATCCTGGATCCGGCCAATCGCGGGCGGATCTTCGTCGCGATCTCGGCGGCCGGCGCGTTCCGGAGCGACGACGCCGGCAAGACCTGGCAGCCGATCAATCGCGGCCTGCGGTCCGAGCAGATCCCCGATCCCACCGCCGAGGTGGGCCACTGCGTGCACCGGATCGCGATGCACCGCTCGCGGCCGAGCGTGCTGTTCATGCAGAAGCACTGGGACGTCATGCGCAGCGACGACGCGGGCGAGTCGTGGCGGGAGGTGAGCGGCAACCTGCCGACCGACTTCGGGTTCCCGATCGACGTGCACGCGCACCAGCCGGAGACGATCTACGTGGTGCCGATCAAGAGCGACTCCGAGCACTACCTGCCCGAGGGCAAGCTGCGCGTCTACCGTAGCCGGAGTGGCGGCAACGAGTGGGAGCCGCTGACCAAGGGCCTGCCGCAGAGCCACTGCTACGTCAACGTGCTGCGCGACGCGATGGCCGTCGACTCCCTCGATCCGTGCGGCATCTACTTCGGCACCACCGGCGGGCAGGTCTACGCCTCCGCCGACGCCGGGGACAGCTGGGCGCCCATCGTCCGGGACCTCCCGTCGGTCGTCTCCGTCGAGGTGCAGACGCTGCCATGATCATCCGGGTCGTGATCCCGGCGCACCTACGCACGCTGGCTCGCGTCGACGGCGAGGTGAAGGTCGAGGTGGAGGGCCGCGCGACCCCGCGCGTGGTGCTGGACGCGCTCGAGACCGCCTACCCGATGTTGCGCGGCACCATCCGCGACCAGGTCACTCGCGAGCGGCGCGCGTTCGTGCGATTCTTCGCCTGCGAGCAGGACGTCTCCCACGAGTCGCCGGACACGCCGCTGCCCGAGGCGGTCGCGATGGGGGCCGAGCCGTTCATGGTGGTGGGCGCCATGGCGGGTGGGTAGCCGCAAGATTCGAACATCGCAGCCTCCGGGCGATCGCGTCCGCCTGGGCCGTCGCGCACGGCGCCGGGGTCGGGTATCATCCCCTCACCCGATCATCGACCCGCTGTCCCGGGAGGCGCGGACATGCAGACCAACGGTCAAACGGAAGCCCGGAAGATCCATTCCCGCCTGAGCCACCCCGTGATCGACGCCGACGGGCATTGGCTCGAGCACGGCCCGGTGATGCGGGAGGAGTTCCGGCGCATCGGCGGCGACGCGGCGGTCGAGGGATTCGATCTCGCCAGCCAGCGCGTGCCCAACTCGCTCAAGATGACGCTCGCGGAGCGGCGCCGCCGCCGCGTCGGCCAGGAGGCCTTCTGGGGCTCGCCGTCTGCGAACGTGCTGGACCGGGCGACCGCCATGCTCCCGCGCCTCATGTACGACCGGCTCGACGACCTCGGCATCGACTTCTGCGTGGTCTACCCGACCGCCGGGCTCGGCTATCACCGCCTGCAAGACACCCGGATGCGCCGCGCGATCTGCCGCGCCTACAACGTCTTCGCGGCCGACCAGTTCCGCGGGCTCGAAGACCGGATCATCCCCGCGGCCATCATCCCGATGTACACGCCCGAGGAGGCGATCGAGGAGATCGAGTTCGCCACCGGCCAGCTCGGCTACAAGGTGATCATGGTGGGCGGCCTCATGCGCCGGCCCATCCCCGCCCTGCTCGAGGAGAAGCCGGAGGCCGCGCGCCTCATCGACTGGTACGACGTCATCGGCATCGACAGCGACCACGACTACGATGCGGTCTGGGCCAAGTGCCGCGATCTCAAGATCGCGCCGAGCTTCCACAACGGCGCGCGCTCCATCCTCCTGCGCAACTCGCCGTCGAACTTCTGCTACAACCACATCGGCCACTTCGCCTCCGCCGGCCACGCGGTGTGCAAGGCGCTGTTCTTCGGCGGGGTCACGCGCCGCTTCCCGGATCTCAACTTCGCCTTCCTGGAGGGCGGCGTGGGCTGGGCGTGCATGCTGTACGCCGATTTGGTCGGGCACTGGGAGAAGCGCAACCGCCAGGCCATCGAGAGCACCAACCCGGCCAATCTCGACCGCGCGGCGCTCCTCGCCTACGCGCAGAAGTACGGGCGCGAGAACCTGGTGGAAGCCGTGCGCACGGGCCAGGGCCTCGAGGGCGACTCGAACTCCGCGCAGACCGGGGGCATCGAGGATCTCGACGACTACTTCCGGTGCAAGATCGGGAAGAAGCAGGACATCCGCGATCTGTTCGTCCCTCGCTTCTATTTCGGCTGCGAGGCGGACGATCCGGTCAACGGCTGGGCGTTCAACCGCAAGGCCAACCCGATGGGCGCGCGGCTCAACGCGATCTTCAGCTCGGACATCGGTCACTTCGACGTGCCGGACATGACCGACGTGGTCCCGGAGGCCTACGAGCTGGTCGAGCACGGCCTTCTCGACGACACGGACTTCCGCGACTTCATGTTCAGCAACGCGGTCCGCTTCTGGGGCGAGGTGAATCCGGACTTCTTCAAGGGCACCGTGGTGGAGAAGACGGCCGCCGACGTGCTGGCCGCCGCTCCCGCGCGGGCTTGAGGTCGGACGCGCCCTAGGGCTCGACGCCCAGCGCGAGCATGGTCGGCGGGTCGGCCCGGCCGGTCACCGGGAGGCCCTGGCGCTGCTGGAAGGCGCGGAGCGCATCCGCGGTCTGCGGGCCCATGGCCGCGTCGACCGGCCCCGCGTTGTAGCCAAGCTTGCGGAGCGCCACCCGTACCTCGCGGAGCCGAACCTGGTACCGGTCGACCATGACCGCGGGCCGGCGGGACTCGTTGTAGGCCGCGCGCCGCGACAGATCTCGGTCCCACCGATCGGTCAGGATGAGGCCGCCCTGGATGATCGCGTAGACCGAGAGCACCGCGAGCGCGGCCACGAACGGAAAGAAGATGATCGGCCGGATGAGCCAGGCGCGCAGCGTGTCGATCATGTCGCGTCGCGAGTGCATCCCGCGTGCCGCAGGGCCGCGCCGCTCTGTTCCTGGCGATTCCGGGATCAGGTCCTTGCGATTCGCGCGATCAGATCGCGCGGTCCGCTCGGAGGCGGGGAAGAAATACCGAGTAGTGAGTTCCCGCCGCCCCGCGGCGCGCGACCGGCGCGGGCGTGGGATCCGCGAGCGGCACCGGCTATCGCCCGGCGGATCGGCTCGTCGGGCGCCGATGATCCCTGGTGCCGGGGTGGGCACGCCCTCGGCATGGTGCTAGCATCACCACAATGTCGATGACCACCAGACGATTCGTCATCGTGGGCGGCGGGCTCGCCGCCGGGAGCGCGGCGGCCGCCCTCCGGGAGGCCGGCTTCGACGGCGACATCCAGCTCGTCGGGGCCGAGCCGCAGCTGCCGTACAACCGGCCGCCCCTCTCCAAGGGCTACCTGCGGGGGGTGGATCGGTTCGAGGACCAGCTCGTCAACCCCGCCGGCTTCTACGCGGACAAGCGCGTCACGCTCAGGCTCGGCACGACCGCGACCGCGATCGATCCCCGGCGCAAGACCGTTCGGCTCGGTGGGGGCGAGGAGCTGGCGTATGACCAACTCCTGGTCGCCACCGGCGGCCGCAACCGCAAGCCGGAGCTCCCGGGCGCCGAGCTGCCCGGCATCTTCCAGCTCCGGACCGTCGAGGACTGCGACCGCATCCGGGCCGCCGCCCGGCCCGGCTCCCGAGCGGTCGTAGTCGGGCTCGGCTTCATCGGCTCCGAGGTCGCGGCGTCGCTTCGACAAATAGGCGTCGAAGTCGCGGCGATCGCGGGCCAGGGGGTGCCGCTGGCCCGCGTGCTGGGCCCGGAGGTGGGCGCGGTGCTCGCCGGCATCCATCGGGACAAGGGCGTCGAGCTGGTCACGGAGGACGCGGTGGCTGCCTTCGAGGGTCGGGACCGGGTCGAGCGGGTGCGAACGAAGAAGGGCCGCGTGCTCGCGTGCGACCTGGTGGTGGCCGGCATCGGCATCGTTCCCAATTCCGAGCTGCTGGCCGCGGCGGGCGCGGCCGTCGACGACGGCGTGCTCGTGGACGAGCGCTGCAAGACCTCGCTGCCGGACGTGTACGCGGCGGGTGACGTGGCCAATCACCTGCACCCGCTCTTCGGTCGCCTGCGCGTGGAGCACTGGAACAACGGCGCCCAGCAGGGGCGCGCGGCGGCGCGCGCGATGCTCGGCGACCCGCGCCCGTACGACTACCTACACACGTTCTGGTCCGATCAGTACGAGCACGTGATCGAGTACGTCGGCTTCGCGGCCGCCTGGGACCGCCTCGTGTTCCGGGGCGAGCCGAAGAGCCGAAACTTCTTGGGCTTCTATCTCAAAGACGGTGTCGTGCGGGCCGCGGTGGGCCTCGACCGGGGCGGGGATCCCGAGGACCCGTCGGGCGAGAGCGAGCTCAAGGCGGTGGCCGATCTGATCCGGGGGCGGGTCCGTGTCGATCCCGCCCACCTGGCCGACGACACGGATCTGAAGCGCCTGGTGGCAGCTCGAACCTGACGGCTCGGCGGGTGGTTTCTGTCGCTTCCCATCCCTCGTGCGCCGGCGGAGCGGAGCGACGTCAGTCGGCGTGACGAGCCGTCAGCCCCTTCTGTTGGTCCGGATTCACCGGGCCGGCGACAGCGCGCTCGCCTGCAGCGTGAGCGCATCCGCGGCCACACCCTTGTCGAGCGTCACCACCTGCTCGATCCCGCTGAGGTCGCTGCGCTCGAGCCGGATGCGCGCAGTGTCCTCGCCGCTCAAGCGCACGACGCGGCGGGTTCCCTCGCGCGGCCGGAGGCGGTCGACCAGGCAGTCGCGCGCCGAGCGCAGCCAGATCAGCGGCTCGTCCCCCTCGCTGGCCGGCATCGCCCGGAGCCCGCTCACGCGGGCCCGGCGCACGTCGTCCAGCACGAGCGCGGGGCGCGCGTCGGCCTGATCGAAGCCCAGGTCGAGCCCATCCAGCACCAGCCCGTCCACGTGGCGGGCGTAGAGCCCGTACGCGGGAAGGTCGCGGAACATGGTGGCGTCCGGGTAGGTCTTCTCCAGCTCCGGCACGGCCTGGGCCACGAGGTCGGCGCCACCGCCGCCTCGCGCGGTGATCCGGACGTTCTTGATCGTGATCCCGGAGGCGGCGCGATCCGGGATGCCGGTGACCGACGACGCGATCGTGGCCCCGACCGCCGTCACGTTGGAGATCGACACCGTCCGGAGGGTGCCGGCGGCCGGTACGTCCTGGCCGTGTCCCCGCTGGCCCAGCCGCACGAAGATCGGGGACCGCACGTTGGTCATCCGGATGTCGGCGACCGACACGCGCTCGAGGTGCCCGCCGTCCACCGTCTCGATCGCGAGGCCGGAGCTCAGCTCGCCCTTCCAGACGTGCGGCCGGCCGACGATCGTGCAGTCCCGGAACACGACGTCCCGAAAGTCGCCCGACGACTCGGTGCCGAGCTTGAGGCCGTTGTGCAGGGTGGTGAGATGGCAGCCGGTCACCGTCACGTTGCGCGTCCCGCTGCGGGTGCCGAGGGCGAAGCTCGCCTTGAGCACGATCGCGTCGTCCTCCGTCTCGATCCGGCAGTCGCGGATCCGGACGTTCCGGCAGCAATCCGGATCGATCCCGTCGGACCGGCCGCCCCGGATCGTGACGTCCGCGATGTCCACCCCGTCGCAGCCGAGGAGGCTCACGTTGTAGTTCCCGGCGTCGACGATGGTCAGGCCGCCGATCCGCACGTCGCGGCACTGGCGGAGCGCGATCGGCTTCGGCCCGCGCCGGCTCGAGCGGTTGCCGTCGATTCGCCCCGGCCCGACGATGCCGACCTGCGAGAGCCCGCGGCCCTGGAGCAGGGCGAAGCGGAAGTCCCGGGTCTCCGCGTCGGAGAAGGAATTGTAGGGGAGCTGCTCCACCGGGTCGAAATCAGCGTCGTCGCGGCTGGCGATCAGGGTCGCGCCCGCGGCGAGGGCGAGCGTCACCCGGCTCCGGAGACGGAGCGTGCCCGAGACGTACTCGCCCGGTGGAAACACGACGGTGCCGCCCGTTCGGCCCGCCGCGTCGATCGTGCCCTGAAGGGCGCGCGTGTCGTTGGTCTTCCCGTCTCCCGTGGCTCCGTGATCGCGCACGCTGAGTCGCGGCTCGGCCCAAGCCGCGATCGGGTCCAGCCCGCGCCCCAGGAGCAGGCGCGTCACCAGGACCGCGGCCGAGCCCCGGAGGAACCGGCGGCGCGAGACGTTCATCGCGACCCCGAGAGCCTGGCCCGCCGGCCACGCTCCCGCCCTCGACCAGCCTCGCCGGCCGCGGCCGCCGCCGAATGGGACCGGCTCGCTCTCAGCACCGGCAGGAGCTCGTGGAGCTGTGACCGCGATTCCGCCAACGTCGCTCCGACGCGTTCCGCGCCCGCCGCCAGCAGCTCCTCGCGACGATCATGCCGGGCGCCCCACCGTCCCACCATGACCTTGAGCTGCGGCCGCGCGATGCGGAGCCGCTTGCACAGATGCCGGGCTCTCGCCAGTCCGCCCGGGGCGAGCGCCGCGATGAATACCGCGCCCGGCTCCTCGTCCGCGGCCCGCGCGACGACGTCCGACGTGAGCAGCGCGGCACCGGCTACGTTCACCTCGAAGTGGCGGGGGTCGAGGAGCTGCTTCAGCATGACCAGGGCCGTCTCGTCGGCGTCGTCGGTCACCGAAACCGCCAGGATTTTCACCGGCGACGAGCCCGACGTGTCCGCCGGACCCGGTTCCGTCGACTCCGCGTCGGCGCCGACCTCGAGCGGCCGCCCCGCAAAGTCCGCCACGATCTCTCGGGTCGCGTCGACGACGAACCCTTCCTCCTCCTCGCTGATCTGACCGGCCGTGCGATCCCGCCGG
>JACXTT010006702.1_pt1 | contig 16397 bp, 15 predicted proteins | sample 9270951 | NCBI WGS metagenome assembly JACXTT01 (sample SAMN15532306, study PRJNA645909) | rock metagenome | isolation source: weathered quartz diorite | place: Puerto Rico | collected 2017-06-21 | reverse complement strand
GTCACCTGATCGCCGACCGCGAATCCATTCTCGGGGGTCACGCATTCCATGACGAACTTAGCAACACGCGGCTTGACGCCGAGGTTGTGAGACGCGGTCGCGGCCGTGCTCGTCGACGGCAGGGTGGCCGTGAAAGGTCCGTCATACAGGCCGTTGTAGGCATAGGCCGCTGTGTTGGTGACGCTGCCACCCGAGGTCACGACCTCCCCAAACGCCACGAGGTTTGTCTGCGGCGCCGTGGTGCCGTTGCCCAGATAGGCCTTCATCTCGGAGATGTTGAAGGTGATCTGGCCGCTGGTGGTCGAAGGCGTGCCGCCCCATTGATAGATGGGCGCCAGCGTCGCGCTTGCGGGCGTGATGATGCCGCCGGAGATCGTGCCGTACAGGTAATTCGTCGTATTGTTGGCGAGGCTGCCCCACGTCAGGTTGGCTGCGCTATAGCCAATCGCATCAACCGGACTGCCAGTCGTCGCGCTCCATCCGTTCGCCGCCGACGCTACTAGCGGCGCGCTGCCACTCACATTCTGAGTCGTGATCGACAGGGCGCCACTGGTGGCAGGGAGGAACGTCGGGAGGCCGCTCGTATCGACAGGCCCAGTCACCGTCTGCCTAACCGCTGGATAGACCGGGGCCGCAGGGAGCGCCGCCCACACGGCATCGGTGCCGTTGCTGGTCAGCACCTGCCCGTTGGCGCCCAGCCCAAGACGCTGAGCCACCGAAGCGCCGCGCACCACAAGATCGCCCCGCGTGGTAAGCATCGCCGCCGGGATCGGGGGATGAGAGACCGTAAGCAGGTCCCATGTCGGCGTGCCGGCCGCCAGCGCGGCGCAGGAAATCTCGATAATCGCGGCGGCCGGAATGTCACCGGCCGCGAGAGCCGAGCCATCCGGCCATACGATGGTGCCGGCTGTCAGGCCATTGACCGCAGCCGTCGGTGTGGTTGTGGTATTGGCGGCCGAGGCCTTGAAGCGGAAGGTCTGGCCCAACGCGTAGGCCGTCACCACCGGAGCGAGTGTCAGCGTGATCGCGTCCGCCGCGCCGCCCGCCGCCACATAGAACATGGTGCCGTCCTGCACCTGCCCCATTGCCGCATACTGATCGCGCGCCGAGGCATTGCCGACGCCGGTATGCTTGCGCGTCGCCATCGGCAGATCGGTCATGACTGTCGTCTGACCGTCCTTGCAGATGGCGTTGGAGAGCGCGGTCTGAAGGTCCGTCAGAAGCGTGTTCCAGTCGGCCGGACTTGCCGTCGAGCCGGAGGTCGCGGGGTTCCATGACCCAGGGAGAGACGGTGCGCTATAGACGCCCGAGCCGTTGAAGGGCATCAGTCCCTCCCCACTTGCGCGGCTGACGACGCGGCGAGAGAGCCGCGCACCGGGGCGCCCATGCGACGCTGCTTCAGAAGTTCATTCGCCAAGGCGAGGATTTCCTTGTTCTGCTGAGCGTTTGGACTGAGAGTCAGGCGGCCGATCTCGTTGCGGACCGCCTCGTTCGGCTTCATCAGAAGGTCGGGCAACGCATTGAGGTGCTGGAAGAAGCGCGGCACGGCGCCCGAGGGCGTGACCCGAATGCCCGCGTTGCCGGTGTCAAAGGCTTCAGCCGCCTTATCGACGCTCTGCGAACCGCCCACGATGTCGCTCTTGGTTTGGCGGAAGGTGCGCAGCGCTTCCGCCACCCGCTCGAGGTCCGCGACATGCTCGGGCGTCGCAAGCTCGCGCAACCGCGCCTGCGTGAAGCGGTTGGTGTCGATGTTCTTCGCGAGAGAGATGGTTTGATCCGGCCCCTGAAGCGCCTTCGCCCGGCCAGCATTGATGGCGCCCGCCAGAGACGCCGCTTTCTGCTGTACATCAGCATTCATCAGGAGGTCTGCGAGCGCAGGCGCGGATGCCGCAACGCCCTTCTCCGTCGATTCGCCCGCGAGGAGTGCGTTCCCGGCGCCATAGAACTCTGGCAAGCTCTTGGCTTGGGCGTAGGCGCGATCTGCGGCCGCAAGCTCGGGATTGGCCGCCTTCAGCGCATTCACGAACTCATTGGCGGTCTGCTGCCAGTCATACGCCGTGCTGGACGGCCGGCCGTTGGCGTCGAGCCCGAGGCTCTGAATCTCGCGCTTGACTTTGTGCATGATCTCTACGGTTGAGGCCGGGACGCGATCCGTGCCCGCGCGGGACGCCTTTTCGCTCGCCATCACACGATCGATTGCCGATTCGATCTGCGGGTTCTCGGCGATCATGCGCGAAATACCCGGCGAGTTCTTGAAGCCTGCCTCGTCCATTGCGGCATAGGCCCGCTGTCCCACAGCGCGCGCGTTCTCCTCGAAGGCGCGGCCGAGGTCGTATCTGCTGGGGGGCGGCGCGCCGCCTTCCAGGGCAGACACCATCATCTCGGGCATCTGCTTGTCCCTGCTTTCCAGAACTGTCTTGGCGTAGTCGCGTGTTTGGCCCGGCAGCGTGCGCGCCCGGCGTGCCTCTGACATGAACTGCTGGTTCGTATCCGCCAGCATCCCTTGAGGACCGAGCTGTTCCAGGCGCCGATTGACCGAGTCTCCCGACATACCGGAGCGTTGCAGCGCGGTCGCAAGACGATCGACAGCCCCTTCCCGCGCGACGTTGCGCGTGCTGTCCGCGAGGTTGCCGAGAAAGCCCTGTACGCCCTGCGTGCCATCCGGCGCCGCCGCGGAGAGCGACTTCATGGCTGTTGGCCGCTCGAGGAGATTGGCGAGCGCCTGGGCGGACGGGGAAACAACCTTCTCGGCCACGAATCGGCCCGGCGCACTCTCCATCACCTGCCGGCCGGCGGCGCCGATGACGGGAGCCGCGGCGCCGCCGGCAGCACCGAATGCCGCGCCAGTCAGCGCCGAGCCGGCGCGCTCGGAGAAACCGCCCTCGCCCTCTCCGAATCCCTGCAGGCCACCAAGCCCTGCGCCCGTCGCGCCCATCTTCACCGCATTGCCGATCAGCGACGGGCCAGCCGCGGTGGCAGCAGCCGGAAGGGTCAGGGCTGCGGTCGCGACATTGCCCGCGATGTTCGCGCCTGTCGCCGCGATCGGGTTCTTCTCGGCAAAGGCCTTGTCCTGCGCGCGGTTCTCGGCCAGTGCCTCGCCATACGAGGCTTTCCGGCCAAGCGCGCTGTCGAGCGCCGAGGAGATTTCGTCGGCAAAGCCGAAGGTGATGCCGTTCGCCGCCTGCCGAACGAGGTTGTCGATATAGGGCAGCACGCCGCCCTGCTTGCCCTGCGCCTCGCCCTTCTCCCTCGCCAGGATGTTCTTGGCGCCCTGCGCGGCCTCCTCCGGGCTCGAAGCTTGGATGCCCACGGTGCGCCCGTCGGGAAGCTGGATCTGGAAAACGTCGCTCATTTGAGGCGCTTTCCGTTGAGGTCATAGACCGGCACGTTCTGTGCCGGGGCGTGCTGCTGCGGCTGCGCGATGCCGCCCGTCACGTCCTGCGGGTTGAGGCCGTAGCGCCCGGCCTTGTCGTTGTACTGCTGGGTGATCGTGTCGTACTGCTGGCGCAGAGCGCCGGTGCGGCTCTCTGCCTCGCGAATGATTCGCTGGCGCTGCTCCGGCGTGAAGTTGCTGGTGCCGTTGATGGCCGAGGTCAGCGCGGTTCGCACCCAGTCCGGCAGGCTCTGGGTGTTCTTGACCATCGTCATCTCGCCCTCGCGGACCACCGAGCCGGGGTCCATGATCTTGGCGAGGCCGTAGATCAGGTTGAGATCGGCAACCCGGTCGTTGCGGCCGGCCGCTTCCTTCATCGACTGAAGGATGGGCGTGACCTCCTTGAAGTCCTTGACCGTCTTGTTGGCCCCATAATCGTCGGCCAGCTTGCCGCTCATCTGGAACTGGGACGACGGCGTGTCGCGGAATTGCACGCCCGTGGGGGCGTTGAAGCCGAGCGGCGCCCACGCGCTCATGTCGGGATACTTGAGCTGGCCGTTCTGGCTCATCTGCGGCTGCGCGAGGCGATCGTAAGCCGCCCTCACGTCCGGCGTGCGCAGGTTCGGGTCCTGCAGAGCGCGAGTGAGGAGGTCCACATCACCCTCCGTCGACCCCGGCGGCGGCACGTTTTGCGCGGAGACCATGCCGCCGGCCTGAGCCCGCGGAACGATTGCCTCCGAGCCGTCGGGCTGGCGCACGCGCTCGAGCGGCACGCCCTCGGCCTGGCGCTTCACCGCCTCCTGCATCACGCCGGCCAACGCCTTCTGGCGTTCCTTCGGGTCCTGGATCTGCAGGGCGCCGAACAGCGCGGCGCGCGGGATCGGGACGCCCTGCACCGTCACCGTGTCGCCCTGCTGTGGCACGTTCGGCTGGCCCGAGGCAGCGCTGAACCTGTTGCTGTACTGCGCAACGGTCATGCCGTTCACGTCTCGCGCATTGGAATTGTTCATGCCGCCGGGGCCAGCGAACCAGGCGCGCGCCGCGGCTTCCGGGCTGCCGGTCTGCTGGACGTACTGCCCGAACTTGGCCTTGAACACCGCATCCTGCGCCTGTGGGCTCGCAAGGAACTGCTGTGGCGTCATCTCCTGCCCCAGCACTTCCTTGGTCCACGGCCCGATATTCGAATCGAGCACCTGATACTTGCCGTAGGCGCGATTGCCCTGCTGGTTCGCGACGGGTCCGACCGCGCCATAGCCGCCGTTCGGCTGGCCCGCGCTCTCGATGCCAGCGATGGCATTGCCATAGGGGCCGGCATTGCCGCCACCGGAAGGCGCCATGCCCCACATCTGCATATCGGCCTGCTGGCCCTCGCGGTTGAGCTGCTGCATGCCGCGCGCGAGGTCGAGCTGCTTCTGCAAGGCCACGTCCTGCATGCCGACTTGTGCCGCGAACTCGCCGAGGTTGGGACGAGCGGCCAGGATCGCCCGTGCTCCCTGCGGGTCCTTCCCGTAGGTCTGCATGAACTCGCCCAGCGCCTTGTTGTCGGCCGACTGCTCCTCTTGTGCCTTCCCGAGGCCGTAGCCGCTCGTCAGGCCGCCGAGGCCACCCTGCAACGCGCGAGCAAGCCCCTGCTGCCATGACGCGACAGGTGTCGTCTGGGTGCCTTCGCGGAGAGTCGCTTGCCCTTGGCCGTAGATCGGGTTCTGCAGGAGATAATCAGCGAGCTTCATCGCTGCATCTCCGCCTCGAGGGTCGCGAATACCGGCAGCACTTCGGCGGCAACAATCCTCAGTCGCGTTTGGTAGGCTTCATATAGAGCGGGGTGATGCTTGCGGAGATAGACTGCGCGACCCTCATTCCACCATGCCGGACACGTCGCGCATTCCGGGGCCTGCACTTTGTGATCATAGACGCGACAGATCGGAGCCCCGACCTCTCGAAGATAGGCGAACACGGCCTCGTGCGACCAATCGATGATCGGCAGCCAGAGCGTATAGCCCAAGCCCGTATCTCCGCCGGAGGCCGGCAATTTCGGCATGTCGGCACGTTTTGTGCCGCGAATGACGAGCGTCACCGCATCGGCGAGCATCCGGCGGTGCATCGGGGCCATGATGTTCGTGGCGCAGCATTCGAATCGATCGATGATGCGGCGGTTGCTGGCGCCAAATGCTAGCCCCATCGGAGTGCACGTCGTCGGGACAAGATCGCTCGGCAACGACTCCCGCGAGTTGGTTTCGATCCTGGCGAAGCGCGGCACCCGCATGGCCATATCCGCAACGATCTCGCGCACCTCGGGCAGAAGATCGCCCGTATCGACGTGATAGAACGTCAACTGATTCCAATAGGGCTGCAGCAAGTAAGCGATCGCCAAAGAGTCCTTGCCGCCGCTGAATTGCAGGGCAATATTCGCGTGCGGGGCGAAAATGGGAGAGGGATCGATGAGGGTTTTCATCGCGGCGCTCGCGCTGCTGACGGCCGCGTGTGCGCCAACGGTTGATGGAACGGAGTTGGGTGGAGTAGCGACATGGACCGGAAGCCCAACCCCTGGCGCCGCCGTCGCAGCAGCAGACGCCCACTGTCGAAAATTCGGCCGAATAGCCCGAGTGAATCAGGTCCAAGGGCTTGGATACCTAGCGTTCTCATGTGAGCGGCCCGAGCGATCATAGGAACGCCGCGCCGCCGATTGTCCCGAGGGCGCCGAGCGCCGAGCCCCCCAGTCCGAACAGGCCGCCCATCATCGCGTTCTGCGACTGGAGCTGCTGGTTGTAGGCGTTCACCTGCCCCTGGTAGGCGGCGATCGAGGGGCTGATGGTATCCGTGTTCGCGATCTGGGACTGGTTGGTCGGCGCCCAGTTCGGTGACTGCACAGAGCCACCGAAGCCGAGCAGGGTCGCATAGTCCTGTAGCGGCTGGTTGCGCAGCGACGTGCGCTCCTGGATGCCCTGGTTGCGCAGGGTCTGGGCCTGCTGGATGTTCTGGCCGGCGAGGTTGCCGGCATTGATCGTTGCCTGGTTGGAGGCATCCACCCGCGCGCGCTCCAGCGGCAGCATGGCGTTGTTGTAGGCGTCGGTGCCCGCCGCGATGCCTTGGTTGGCGAGCTGCGTCTTGAGCTGGTCTTCCGTGCGGCCCAAGTCCTGGTTCGAGCGGGCCGTCAGCGCGTTGTAGGCGTCGTTCCGGGCCTGCGTCTGGTCCGTCGGCACCTGGGGCAGGCCGCTATAGTTGAGCGGCGTGCCGATCGAGTTCTGCACCTGCCCGACGACGCTGCCGGCCGTGTCGAGCGCCTTCTGCTGAAGGCCCGTCTGGGTGTCGTAGATCTGCTGCTGCTGGGGCGCCAGCGTCGTGGTTGCCGTGAAGGTCGGCACGTCCCATTGGCCTACCTTCTGGGTGCCCGTCTGCTGGTAGGTCAGGTTGCCTTGCGGCGTGTTCTGGTTAGTATTGCCCAGCCATGCGTTCGCAATGCCGGTTTCGGTATTGGCCTGCTGCTGGGCTCGCGCCGCGCCTGCCGCATCGTACTGCGGGGCCTGCTGACCGCCACCACCGCCCATCTCACGCTGCTTTCCGGGCCTCCATGGCTCCGAACTTGCGTTCCCATTCCGGCCGCAATAGGCGCGCGATCACTGCGTGCCGACCTGGACCGTAATGGCAGGCGTTGACTCCCTCCTCGGTGAACCCCAAGGCCTTCAACAAGGCGCGGGCGCGCTTATTGTCGGTGGAAGTCCTCGCCCAGACTCGATTTACCTGTGGGAGCTGTCGGAAAGCGAAGGCCCCGAGGGCGTTCACGATCTCGATGCTGAATACGAGGGATGATATCGCAGCGGCGCTCATTTCCCAAGCGGCAAATTCTGGTCGGTCGGTCGCGAACACAACCCCGGCGATCAATGCCCCATCGCCGCGCAGCACCCCGACTCCATGGCAATGCACCGGCCATGCCGGGCGCTCGATCGGCGCACGCTCGGCCACGAATTTCGCCACCGCCTCGGTGTGGCCGAAGAGCAGCGCGCGCTTCACAGCACGCCGCCCGCCTCTGCGACCAAATCGAAGCTGTTCAGTTGACAGGCGCCCCCGCGGATCGCGCCCAGCACGTGCACCGAGGCCCAGGTGCCGATCGCCCCGACCGACTGGAAACGGGAATCCAGTACGTTCATGCCGCCCCAAGTGCCCGGCCACGTCCAAGGCCACGCATTCCCCGTGACAACCTGCGGCGCCACGGTCCCGGTCGGAGTGTTCACAGCAAAGTCCACGTCTACGCCGATAGCGTAGGACACCCCGGCCCCCGTCAGCATCACCGGCCGCACCATCTTGAACATCTTGTTCTTGGCGCCACCGGGCATTTGCCACGCCGTCTGGACTTCCCAGTTGATGCTCGAGCCCGAGTCCTGGTAGCCGACGTTGGCCTGATAGACCTTGCCGTCGTTGCCGCCGAAATAGAGGTTGTCGTTGGCCGAACCCCAGCATCCTGCATTAAGTCCCGAGAACTGGCACCATGCTCCCGTGACCGTGTTCATCACCAACTGGCTCTGCGACGAGTTGGCGATCGTCGGGACATTGACGATCAGATAGCGGGCCTTGGGGAAGAGTTGGACCTGCCAACCAAAGTTGGCGAAATAGGAGTTGGCGTACTGGCCGAAAAGCGTCTGAATCTTGGCGCTGAATGCTGCATTCTGGTCGCCCTCGCGGCTGTATTTGAGCAGCCGTCGCATCGACACGAGGCCGTCCTGTGTGACGATGCCGAGATCGCCGTTGTAGCGGATGGCGCAGCGGCGCCCGATCGGCCGGCCGCAGGTGAAGATGCCGACAAGCCCCCAGGTGGTCGAGCTCGTGGGGTCGGTGCCCTGATAGACCGCAATCTCCCCGTTCGAGGAGATGAAGGCCATGTAGTCGTCGGGGCCCTGCGAAGCGGCGAACGAGAACGAGCCCATCGCCTGCAGGTAGCCGCCGCGGCGGAAGACGGCGCCCAGGGGAAATTCCGAGGCCGCCCCGGAAATCGCCTGCGTGCCGAGATACCAGGCCGATAGACTGTTGCTGGCAGAGAACCAAAGCCGCTGCTTGAACTGCACGACGTTGATCAGGCTCGAGCTGGCGACACCCGTGATGGACGGGGTTGACCATGCCGTGCCGTTATAGTTCCGCACGGCATCGGCGCCGTTGCAGATGACCAGCCAGTTGCCGGCGGCATTGCTGAGATTGGTCCATTGCCAATCCGCATTGGCGAGGCCCGTCACTGCCGAGGTGGCCGCGCCCGAGGCCGTCACATCCCAGATGTTCGTGGTCTCGGCGGAAAAGAGCTTGTCCGCTCCCGTGCCGGAGGAGAACCACGTCATCAGCGAGCGCACGGGGTTGGTCATGCCCGTCGCCCACGAGGATGAACCGCCTCTCACCGCGACATAGTTCGCCTCGGGAAAGATGTTGGTCAGCGTAACCGCGTCCATCTCCTTCATGTCGGTGAAGGAATCGCGCGCGTTGAGACCACCCGTCGGCGCCGGCAGATTGTATGCCGTCGAGTTCTGCCGCTTGCGGGCAAAACGCCGATCTGCGACCGCCGGGGCGAACATCAGTGCCCGAAGTTCGTGTCAGGAATGAAGGGGGACAGACGGGTCCAGGGATAGTTGCGGCTGGCCGACAGCTTGGGCATGCCGCCGTCGCGCGAAGCGAAGCGCTGCAGTAGCTCGATCCAGCTCTGGTATTCCTGGCTGTAGTCCAGCCCCTTCGCGCGCAGGAAGCGCCAGCGCACCCCACGGGCCACCAGCGTCTCATCGAAGACGGAGGTGTCCCCATCGGCCCGAAAACTCGACTGGTTGAGCGCCGTTCCCCCGCCACCATAGACGTACTGATTGCTCACATACTCGAAGGCGATCGTATCACCGGCCGTGGGGATCGGCGTCATCAGGAAGTTGGCGCCCATGACGCGGAAGCCGTAGTACATGCTGGTGAACGTCGGGCCCGCCAGCTCCTGCTGGTACTGCTGCGGGCTCATCGGGCCCCAGACAGGCCGGTCCTGCGTGCGATCCCACATCGACTGGTCGCAGAACCGGCCGAAGTCAGACGGGATCACGTTGGGCTGCGTATGGCTCGCCACCGTCGTGAAGGTCTGCTCCTTCGTCAGCTTCGTCCAGGCATGGTCAGGCCATGTCGCAAGCTCGAGCCCCTCTTCATTGAGGAGATTGCGGAGCTGGATGGTCTGCGTATCCGTGGCGCTGAAAACGGCTGCCGGGATTGGAAGGGCCAGCCACGCCGCCGCCGTCTGCACGATGGTGAGCGCGCTCATCCCGACTGATCCGCGAGGTTCCCGAAGTTCTGCGCCCATTGCGCGGGCAGCATCTTGCCCTTCAGCACCTTGGCGAGGGTCTGGCGCACGGTCTCATCGGCCATGCTCGGATCGGAGCCGACCGGCGCGGGCATGTTGGCCACGCTCGGCGCGGGCGCGACGGCGGGGGTCTGACTCTGCGCCGGAACACTCGATGCGCCGCCGAAGTCTCGTGCCATCACAGGAGGGGGCGCAGACGCCAGCGGCGGATTGGGGGCGGGCGGATTCTGGTTCACCAAGCCCTCTGGCGAGACCGCTGGCGTCTGCGGGACGAACTGCTGCGGGTTTACCGGGGGCGCAGCCGATGGCGGTGGGGCGGCCTGGGCCAGCGGATCGTTCAGGACGCCGAAATTGGAATTGGCGCCAGGATTGCTCACCGTTGCCGCCTTCGGCCCGTACTGCTCCAGCAGAGCGCCCAGACGCTGGAGCGCTTGGGCCGTCAGCGGCATCGTCACGGTCAGGCCGCCTTCTTCTTGCTCGCCTTGTCCTCGAGAGCCGAGAGACGAGCCGCCAGATCGTTGATCAACGTGTCGCGCTCCGCGATCTTCTTATTTGCGGCCTCGAGCTCGGCCGTCAGCTTGCCGATCGGCGCCTGGCCCTCGCGCACGTCGATGAACGCCTGCGCGGCCTGCTTGAATCCGTAGTAGCCCATGATGTTCTGGGCGACGGCGTCGGAGCTGTTCGCCAGCGCTTCGATGCTGTGGATCCCCATGGCCTTCAGCGTCGCGACCACGCCGCGATCGAGGACCGCGAGCTCGTTCAGCGGCGTCCCGGCCATCGTCCCGGCGTCGCCCTCCAGGAAGGCCTTGATCTGCGCCGGCAGCCCCTTCGGGGTGTCGATCACCTTGCCGTCATAGGTCTTGCGCTGCACGACATGCACGGCCTCGGAGCGCATCTGGCCCGGCCCCATGATGTGAGCCAGCAGGACGGTATCGAAGACCGGCGTGCCCTTCTCCGCCGACGCCTGCTCGTTCTTCTCGTCCGACCATTCGAACCAGACGGCGTTCTGCTGCTTGGGGTTCTCGGGATTGGGAACGGTGAAGATGATCGGATTTGCCACTTTGCCTCCATGGCCCTTCCGGGCGTCCGGGTGAGAAAGGAAGGGAGGCCCGAAGGCCTCCCGTTACGCCTAGGTGATTTGCGACTGCACGATCGGGAACGCGAGGTTGTAGACGGCCTGCCCGGCGCCCGGCGTCCCGTTGGCCGACACCGCCGTGATGCCCAGCACCTGCTTGCCCGCGACCGGCGTCGAAGAAAGGGTCGCGGTCGCCTGCCAGAAGGCCCGATCGCCCGCAGCCACGGTGCCCGAGATGTTCACCGGAGCTTGGCCCTCGACCACGTACCAGGACCAGGTCGAGGTCGAGGTGTTGGGCGTGGTCGCCACCGCAAGCGGGATGCCGGTGTTGGCCGCGCCCGCCCAACGCGTGACGTTGGCGCCGGTGTAGTCCACACCGTTGCCGACGTTGTACGAGACCACATCGCCCACCGCGAGCGAGGCGACGCCCGGAAGGTAGATGCAGGTGACCTCGCCGTACTTGCCGGTCGTGTCACGGAACTTGCGCAGCGTGCCGGCGGGGAGCAGCGGGCCGAGCGTGACGCCGGCCTGCGTGACGTTGAGGGCATCCGCGGCGCTGCCGGGCACGGAGGCGCCCAGCAGGTTCTCGTCGGTGGCCCAAGTGGAAACAGCCATGTGATTCTCCTTTGTCTTGGGCCGTTACTTGCAAACAGCCTGCAGGAAGCAGTTGCTGATGGTCATGTTGCCCGCCCAGCCGATGAGCTTGATCATCGCGTCCTGGTTGGTGCTGAAGCGGTCGGGGTCCAGCGGGACCATGTCGCGGTCACGATGGGGCCGGTAGTAGATGTAGTCGGTGTTCAGGCCGTAGACGTGGCTCGCCGGCGCGCCGCCGCCGAAACCACCGTCCAGCATGAAGTCGCCGCCCATGAACTTGAGCGTCTGGAAGCCCGCCTGGGCCTCGGCCGAGGCCGTGATGCGCTGGATCGCCTGCAGCGAGGCCAGGTAGGCCAGCCACGCCGTGTTGTCGGCCACCCAAAGATCGATCTGGTCCTTGCCGCGGGTCGTCTGGGCGTAGGCCGAGTTGAGGCCGGCCTGGATCGCCGCAGCGGTGAACGTCGTGCTGACCGCGATGTTGCGCCAGAAAGTCCACGTCGCGCGGTTGATGCCACCGATGGTGCCCGAGGTCGGAGTGTCCGCCACGAGCAGCTGCAGGCCGCCCATCTGCTTGGAACCCGAGGCCGTGCCGTCGGAGTAGGCGTCGAGCGCGATGTTGTTCATCATCGTCTTCTCGGCGTTCTTGATGCGCGACTCGAGCAGGTCGATCACCGCCTCGGGGCCGCTGTTCATCAGCTGCTCGAGGCCGGAGATCGAGACGGCCACCGCCGCCTGCTTCCAGTCGAACTCCGCCGCCGTGAACACGTCCGACGGGGCAATGCTCACGGTGTCGTAGCCGCTGTAGCGGGTGAACGTGCCGTTCTCCTGGTACTCCAGCTCCTGCACGATCGTGCGACCGCCGGAGACGGGCTTGCGATTGCCCTTGCTGTCCAGACGGTTCAGCAGGGCGTTGTTCTTGGTGACGTTGTCCGACAGCCGCTTGGAGCGGTTGCGCAGCGTCGTGGTGACGATTTCCGAAAGATTCGGGCTTGCCATTTCCTAGTCCTCTAGGCGGCGCTCCGGTTCCATGCCTGGATAAGGTCGCCGCGAAGTGTTCCGTCTGAAGCGGCCTGCTGGGAAACAGATCCCAGCGTCGGCGCTCCGGTGACTGAGGCCTGTTGAGCGGCTTTCGCCTTCTCGACCTCTGCGGCTCGGACCTTCGCGGCGTCCTCGGCTTGTGCAGCCAATAGCTGCTGCCGGATAACAGGATTTGCCCAAGTCGCCTGATCGTATGCGTCCTGCAGATCCTTGGCGTGGCCCGCCTTCAACAGCGCGCCCATGTGCTGGCGAACGTCGTTGAAGTAGGGGTGCGCCGGGTCTGCGGCGAACGTGTCGATCGTGTTGATATGCTGGTGGTTTTCCCTCTGCTCGATCTGCGCCTTGAACGGCTGCATCTCGCGCTGGACGGTCTGGGCGATGATCGATGAGAGGTCGGGAGTCTGGGGCTGGTTGCCGGGCTGTGCCGGCTGACCACCGAAGAGCGCCCCAGGATCGATCCCTCGCCGCTGCAACAGATGATGAACGAGCTGGACCGTCCCGTCAACGGTGTTCGCCATCTGCGCGAACTGCGTCATCTGCCGGAAGGCCTCGGCAACCGAGCCCGCCTCGTTGACATAGAACTGACGGTTGACGTCGATCAGCTCCTTCACCGGCAACACGTCGGCGCCGGCCTGCTGCAGCGAATCGTAGGTCTCGCGGATCGCCGCCTGGACGTTCTTCGGCAGCCGCTGCCAATCGACCTTGGCCGCACCCTTCCATTCGATCGGCGGCGGCGCGCTGGCTTCCTCGGCCTTCGGCGCTGCTGGCTGAGCTGGAGCCGGGGCGGCGAGTCCCTGCTGGGGCTTGAGCGTCAGGGTCTCGCGCGGCTTCTCCGCCTTGGCAAAGCGTCCCTGTTCGTCACGCGTGCGATCGACAGGCGGGGGATCGCCCTGGAGCTCCGCAGCCTGCGGTTCCGGCGCGGGCTCTAGGGCTGGCGACGGCTCGGCGTTCGCCTGCTCGAAGGCCTGCGTCAGCGCGCCCCGAATGCTGTCGTCCTCAACGTCTGCCATTGATCATCTCCGCGCGCTTGACCGCGTCCGATCCGAACTGACGGTGTTCCTCGATCGCCCGTTTGATGTCCCGGCCGATCTCGCCCTTGGGATGGAAGTCGGGCTTCGTCACCGACGAAAAGCTGTCGTTGCCTACGACCTCGCAGCCGCGCGCCCGCACTTCGGCGAGGTACCTGGACTTGCTGTCGTAGACCTTCCTGTCGGCGTGGTTCAGCATGCCGTGGATGCCGCCCGGCAGGTCGTCGCGGATGATCGAGGGGCCTTGCGGCCGCTCCTCGAAATAGTTCGAGCCGACTTCGTAGATCATGTCGGCTTCGACGTCGTAGCGATAGGTGCGCTTCATGAGTTGTCCCATAGGCGAGTGCCGTCGAGCGGATTTGCCCTGACGGTGATCGCCTTCACCCGAATGCGCGGCTTCGGCAGAGGCATCCCCGTCGGTTCCCCAACGGGCCGGAACGAGATGATCTCGATCAACGCCCCGAAGAATTCGCCGATCTTCATTGCGGCGCCGTCCCCGATGGCGGCTGAAGCGCCTGCTGGGCTTGCGCCGTCATGCCCTGCTGTTGGGCGAGCGCCATATCGGCCTGCGTCTGAGCCATGTTGACGTGATGCTCGAGGGCCGTTTGGGCGATAGCGGCCTGCGCCTTCGCCTGCTCGGCCTGCCCCTTGATTACCGCAGTCTGTTGCTCGGTCTTGGCCTTGGCGGTCTCGGCCTGCGCCCGTACCTGCTGGACCTGAAGCTGCGGGTTTGGCGGCGGGGGCTGGCTGGCCTGCGCGACCGTCGCCTCCACGAAGCGCTCGATCGCCGTCTCCATCGATTCGCCCGCCTTGAAGCGGCGCACGCCGTAGAGCAGCAATTCGCCGAGCATTGGGGCGGCCTGCGGGACCATGGGCAGGATCTTCTCTGCCGCGCCCAGGAACTGCACGACCGAGCCGATGAACTCGGTCGCCTTCTGCTGCTCCATCTGCTGGTCGGGCTCGACGGTCGAATCGGTCTCCACGTCGATCACGAAGCCGCGCATCTTGTCGTTGCGCAGCAATCCCATGACCTGCTCCCAAGAGGGCTCGGCCATGGCCTTCATCATCTCGGGCGTGGGGGCCGGAAGCTGTGGCTGAGGCGGCGGCGGCATGCCCTGCTGCTGCGCCATTTGCGCTTGCTGCTGCCAGCCCTGCATCGCCTGCTGGTAGGCCTGGATGGTGCCCTTCTGCTGCTGCGTCAGGAGCTGCACGCCGCTCATCTGCTGCAGCGCCTCCACCGTGAAATGCTCGGCAATCACCTCCGCCTTCCTGCGGATGATATCTCGGGCGAAGCGCTGGATATCGCGCTGGCGGTCACGCACGCGCAGCGAGCCCCATTGGCTCTTGATCTGCTGCGCCGTCGCAGTCTCCGAGGGATCGGACGCGCCCCGGATGATGTCGCCCATGCCCGTCACTTCGTAGAGCATGGCCTTCTGCTTCTCGAGTGCGTCCATGCAGGCAACGAGCGCTGCAGCAACCTCCTTGAGCGGGAACCACACCACCAGCCCGTCGGCGCCGCCGCGCTCTCCGAGCATCGCCCAGTTCTCGACGGGGATGAGCTCGGTATCGCCCGCGTCCGACAGCAGGCGCTTCACAGAGTCCATGTCCGCCGGATAGAGCCCGCGCAGCCGCAGCGACTCGCTGAGCTTGTAGATCCTGTTCGTCAGGAGATCGATGCCGTCGGCCTGGTCCTGATAGAGCGAGAAATCGGGCACGGGGATGATGCTGTCGTTCGCCACCGTTGCCTGCACGGGCCGCGGGAACGGCCAGAAGCCCTCATGCTTCGTCGGCGGATCGATCGGCTCCGCCAACAGGCTGTCGGTATAGCCCGGCGCTACCTGGAACAGCTTGCCGTGCCGCTGGCTCCAGATGGTCCAGACGGTGGCCTTGTGCTCCTGCCCATCGACGTTCGGCACCTTCGCGCCCTCTTCGGGACGATGATCGAGCTGGATGGCGTTGCCGATCTCTTTTCCGAACTTCTTCGTCACCTCGTCGCGGGTCAGGAACGAGCGATAGGCGAACCACCAGACCTCCGACCAGATGCGGGCCGGATTCGTCAGCCAGTCCTTCCAGTGCAGGTAGCGGGTGATGCTGCGCTGGTTCGAGACCTGCTCGGCGCCCTCCCCGCCCTCGATATCGGCCGCGTATTCCTCGATCGCGATGCCCTGCCCCGGCAAGAGCATGTCCTGCACCACATCGCGCATCGTGCGGTCGAAGTCCTGGCCACTCAGCGAGGCCTCGACGCAACGCTCCAGCACCATGGACGCGACGCGCCCCACCGGGTCAGCGTCCTTGTTGCGGCGCGAGATGTTCGGGCTCGGCGTCTGGCTGTAGAGCGCGGGCTTCACCGTCTCCACGTTGGACCAGAGGATCGCCATCTTCCGGCCGCGCGTGTTCTGGATCATTTCGCGGTCGTTGTTCTCGTCCTTGTAGCGGCGGATGACCTTGTCGCCCCGCGTGTGCCAGGGGCTGTAGACCTTGCCGGCCACGGAGATTTCCGCCAACCAGTAGCGGGCCGAGGCGTCGACCGCCTGCTGTGCCGTATCGGCCGCGTTCGCAACTTCGCTCATACCCGCTGTGCTCCGCTCCGGCGCCGCGAATGCTCGCGCCACAGATCGTCCATCGTGTAGTGCTGAATGCCGAACTTCGGCTCAGGCTTGGGCTGGTGCGTCGGCAGGTAAGGCCGGCTCATGCAGGCATAGCGAATCTCGTCGGGCGCATGGTCCTCGCCCTCGGTGTCAACATCCTCCGGATTGAGCTCGTCGTGCTGGAGCGCCGGCAGCGTGCGGATCGCGTGCACGCAATTGTCCATGAAGTAGATCATCGGCCGCTCGCCATCGCCCTTGAGGCGCGCACGAAGCTGGTCCCACCCGCCCATGGCGCCGTCCTTGCCGACGCGCTTGTTGTCGGCACGGCGGAAGAACACGCGAATGGGAGAGCCCTTGGCTTGCCGACTACCCTCGCTGATGCGCTCGGCGATGGAGG
>JACXTT010006701.1_pt1 | contig 16397 bp, 15 predicted proteins | sample 9270951 | NCBI WGS metagenome assembly JACXTT01 (sample SAMN15532306, study PRJNA645909) | rock metagenome | isolation source: weathered quartz diorite | place: Puerto Rico | collected 2017-06-21 | reverse complement strand
CCGGGCCAGTCCAGAATCCGTGTCCAGTCTGAGTCTTTCAAAACTCCTTCAGGCTACAACATGCCCTTCCGCGAAACCACTGCCAATTCGTGCAGGTGTCGGATTCCTGCGCAGAGCCGGATAATCAAGAAGGTTGGAGCCGGCCCCAATCAGAAATCGAAGAGCATTGACCCTCGATTTATCGCCGCCTCGAACGTTCCACTCTGCGCACTTAGGGATTCAAAAACATTCCGAACGGATTTGTTCTATCGGATAGCCGAGTACCACATAGCGATCCCACCCCTTCGCGATTTTCCGGCCGAGATTCCATCGCTAGCGCGAGCCTTCCTATTTGATTGTCAAGCGAGCCATCGAACCATGGAATTTCAGGACGTTGCACAGTGCACTCCGCTAGTCGGGATCGAAGACTCTGCAATTCGGAAGCTCGTAGCTCACGTGTGGCCGGGCAATGTTCGCGAACTTCAATCGGTAATTCGAGCCGCAGTAATTAGATCTCGAGAAGACACAAACGAGACGGTCCTACGAGCGAAGCACATCTACTTCTTCCCCGACAACGTGTTCACAGAAACCGACGTTATTGCGTTCGATGAGAATTTGAAATGGAAAGAAGCTGAGCACATTTTCCGCACGAATTGGATCGAGTGTGCGTTAGATCGGTGTGGGTCGGCTGCGGAAGTTGGTCGTCGCTTTGGAATCGATCAGAAGACGATTAAGAAATATCGGACGATCCAACAATTGAAGTAAAGAACCTGCGATGACCTTATCGGATCCACCTCGGCAAACACTGCATTTAGGGGGCGAACGCATAGGGGAGTGCGAAGTCATTGATGACCCTCTGATCGTGGATGCCTCAGTCCCCTGCCGTTGGGTTGCTTGTAACCTATTGTTTGTGAGTTGCACCGTGGAAAACCCAAAGCGACGAATCGTCGATAGCGCAGGCATGTGTGAACCCGACGCACCTCTCCACGAGTGGTTCTTGTGGCCCATCGTGTGGGCTGCTCACTGGCTGGGCTGGTACGCCTTGATCTTGTCGATGGAATCCATGGCAGCGAAGCCCATCTCGGTGCGTGACGAAATCGATCGCGGCTAGGGCAACCGCTTGCGGACGCCTGCTTTCAACGACTCCAGCAGCGTCTTCGGAGGCAACACCTCCAACCGGCCCATCGGATACCAGCCGTCCGGCGTGCGTCCGGCGATCCCAAGCTGGACCTTCGGCGATTTCGTTGCCGGGTCCACGATCCCAAGGCTCACTTCATGCACTCCAGGCGCCAGCCCCGCGGGCAGCGTCAACGCCTCGTCGTAGATCGAATCTCCCGGGAGCCATTTGCGAACGTCACCCTTGGTCAGGATCACCGGACCAACATTGCCACCAACCCGGAGCGCCATTACATACGGGCGGTAACACGGCGCGACGCCCTTGTTTTCCCACAACGACTGCAACGCAAATGTTTCTCCGATCCGCACCGTGGACGGCATCGAAACCTTGCGCGGAACCAGCCGGTAACCCATCCGCTTCAGCCATCCATCCACCTTCGCATTCCATTCCGGCGGAACCCTGGACGACTTGTTGTTGAACGACGAAATATGCCATTTCAGGGACTGTTCGATGATCAGATCCAGGTCCCATTTCTGCTCTTTCCAGTGCTGCATCACCCAGCACGCCTCGAACGATACCGGCGCCTGCTTCCAGGCATCGGCCACGCCCATTTCGATCACGTCGCGCGGATATCCATCGATCATGTGCGTCCACGAACCCATGCCTTTCGGCTTGTAATCGCCGAGGCAATCCGCGCGCCAGCCCACTCCGGACGGCCGCTTCGAAAGCGCGTAGCGATTGGCCCACGGCGAAATGAGTTGCATCAGCAGCGGCGTCGAACGAAACCCATCGAGATAAGCATCCAGCATGGCCGTGAGCACAGGCTGCGGCAGTTTCGCGGAACCCCCTTCGCCCCAGGGGCCTGTCAGCGCCACATCCACCGACTCGAGATCGGGATGTCCATCGTAACGCCTGGCCAATGCTGTGATGAAGCGGGTCCAGCGCTGGCGGTAACGTTCGTCTTCGACTACTTTCTCGCCTCCGCCATACGCCGCCACGCGCAGCATGAGGCTCTGGCCTCGCGCCCGCGCCGTCGCGAGCGCCCGATCGAGCAAGTCCCAGCGATACCTGCCTTCTTCCGGTTCGAGGTAGCGCCAATAGACTCGCCAGTAGGCGATCGTCGTCTGCGGATGCCCCTCGTTGCGGAACCCGGGCCGCGGAGGCTTTGCTGCGTAGTCGATTGGCAGGCCTTCGGTCCAGTTCGTCCCCGTGAACGTCTCGTCGCCGTTGAAGCGCTGAAAGGTCGTGAAGCCCATGCCCGGGTTGAGCAGCACCGTATCGATTTCTTTGGGGCGGAAGAAAATCTGGCCCCTTAACTCCGGCGCCGCCAGTGCGACGGCCACGGCGAGGCCAGACAGGAGTTTCATTTGGCTGACGACAAAGCCAGCAACGCGTTGCGCACGGCCAGATATTGCTGCATGAGGGCCGGATTGTGATGCGGCAACGCCATCACCACGCGATGTCCCCAGGCCACGTATTCCGCTAACCGCTCTTTCGGCCAGCCCGTGGGAGGCGTATTCATCAACGAATGCAAGTTGCTGACCTTGTCCGCGAGCTTCAGCGCCGCCTGCGCTGGAGTGGCGTGCGCGGCATGTTCCACCTGCTGCTCTTTGCGAACTTGCTTGGGTTGCGATTTGTCGTCGGTCGCCGCCAGCACCAGGTCCGCGATTTCCTCGCCGAATTCCGCAACAAGTTCTTCGTAGGTGACATCCACGTCCTCGATGGTGTCGTGCAGATAGCCCGCCGCCACGATGCTAGCCTCGCAACCGGCCTCGGCGAGAAGGTGCGCTACCTCCGTCAGGTGGTTGATGTACGGCGTCGCGTCCTCATCCTTGCGGCGCTGCTTGCGATGCGCCTGCGCCGCGAAGTACGCGGCCCGCGTGACGAGGCGGACGCCATCGATTTTGGAACTCGCGAACAACGGGATCGGCGTCGAGGATTCCTGAGCTACGGGCGGATCGCCAAGCCGATCCCTGTTCGCTTTTTGGCTACTGTTTGGCAAACGCCCGGCCTCCAGAAAGCAGATACGGCCCACTGAAACAAACGGTCGCGGCCGGTTTGCCGCCTTCGAAGCAGTTGCCCCATTGCGCTGGCGCCATTTCGAGCTTGCGTTCGCCGATGGCCACCGACAAATGTTCCGGCTCGTCCGTCGCGACGGATATAACTGAGTCCGGGCCATTTCTGTAGACACCCGCGTAACTCGCGAGGGCTTTGCTCTGCGATGCGGGCGGCCGCCGCACTGCCGCCTTCTGTCCGAGAACCCAATCCATCGCCGAATGGGCAAGAGCCGTCGCGTCAGCGCCGTTGCGATTCAAGAGCACCAGCACGGCGAGCTTGTCCTTGGGGTGCATGATGAGGTGGCTGGCGTAACCCAGGCGCGCTCCCGCATGTTCCACCACGTCGAATTCGGGGTCAAGCGACAGCCCGTAGCCGTAGAAACGGCCCTCCGCGGCGCCGTCGACGCGGACCTTCTGCGTCGTCATCAAGTGCACGGCGCTCTCGCTCAGCACGCGCTTGCCTAGCACTTCGCCACCGTGCATCAGCGCCATCGCAAAGCGCGCGAAGTCATTGCCGGACGTAAACATCGACCCCGCCGGCCAATACGCGGCGTTATTGCCGGCCGGGCGCGCGATCTCGTTTCCAAGGAACTCGCGAACAGCGGGATCGGCGCCGAGGGTTCCTGGGCTACGGACGGATCGCGAGGCCGATCCCTGTTCGCTTGCGAGATGGCCCTGCGCCAGCGGATAGGTCATCGCGATTGTAGGCCTGAAGGTGCTGTGCGTCATCCCTGCGGGTTTGAAGATGAGGTCCGCAACGGCGTCGGCAAAAGGCTTGCCGGAAACCGATTCGATGAGCCGGCCTGCGAGCGCAAAACCGGGATTCGAATACGAATAGACCTTGCCGGGTTCCGTGAAAAGCATGTCGGACTTCCAGCCGCGCACGTTCTCAGCGAGCGCGCCGTCATCCTGCGGACCGTACATGGGCGCGCGATCGAGAAGTCCGCTGGTGTGGCTGAGCAGTTGATGGGCGGTCAGCCGTCCGATCGATGGGTCGAGGTTCGGAATGAACCGGTCCACCGGGTCAGTCAGTTTCAGGCGCGTCTCATCGCTCAACTTCACCAGCGCCGCCGCCACCACCATTTTGGTTGTGGAGCCGACGCGGAACAAGTGATTCGGCGTCACCGGTTCTTTGGTCTCGATGCTCGCGACTCCAAACCCTTTGGCGTAGGCAATCCGCTCTCCGCGAACCACCACGAGCACGGCGCCGGGAATCTTGTTCTTCTCGATGTGCTGCTGGGCCATGCGGTCCAGTGTTGCGTAGTCCTGAGCCAGGCAGAACGCGGCGCATCCAACGGCGAGTAACGGCAGCAACCTCATTCTACGATCATATCCCCGCGTTTTAAGGAAGCGTGCAAAACGAGTGCGGCGAGGATTTTGCACGGGTCGCGATACACTTGATATTGTAATGACGCTCGAAGAACTCGACCGGGAATACACGCCGCTCCGCCAGCAAGCTGACGCTGTGCGGAGCTATCTTTGACACCTCCAAGAAAAAAGCAGAACTAGCCAAGACTGAAGCCGTTATCGCGGACCCGGCGTTCTGGAACGACCCCGACAAATCCCAGCGGATCATGCAGGATCGCAAGCGGCTCGAAGAGTCGATTGCATCCGAAACCCGCGTCGCGCAGATGACAGAGGACATCGACACGATGTTCGAACTCGCGCGCGAAGGCGAGGAAATGACGACGGAGATCGAGCGGGAGTTGAAGTCGTTCGCCAAGCACGTCGGCAAGCTCGAAACAGAGATGCTGCTGTCGGGCGAGCATGATTCCAAGGGCGCGATCGTGACGATCCATCCGGGCGCCGGCGGAACCGAAAGCCAGGACTGGGCGGAAATGCTCATGCGGATGTACCTGCGCTGGGCGGAACGCAACGGCTACGAGTCGCAGCTCACCGACCAACAGGATGGCGACGGGGCGGGCATCAAGTCCGCGACCATGGAAATCAACGGTCCGAACGCGTTCGGCATGCTCGCCTCGGAAATCGGCGTGCACCGCCTGGTGCGCATCTCGCCCTTCGATTCCGCGGCGCGCCGGCATACCTCGTTCGCGTCTGTGTTTGTGATTCCGCAGGTGGATGACGACGTGAAGATCGAAATCAAGCCGGAAGACGTCAAAACCGACGTGTTTCGCGCGTCCGGCGCCGGTGGACAGCACGTCAACCGCACCGAATCCGCCGTCCGCATGACGCACCTTCCCACGGGGCTCGTGGTGCAGTGCCAGAACGAACGCTCGCAGCATAAGAACCGCGCGAGCGCGATGAAACAGTTGCGCGCCAAGCTGTTCGAATACGAGATGAACAAGCGCCGGGCCGAAGAAAAGAAGCTCGAGGACTCGAAGATGGACATCAACTTCGGGTCGCAGATTCGCTCTTATGTGCTGGCGCCGTATCGCATGATCAAAGACCATCGCACCAAGTTTTCGGTCGGCGATGTGGATCGCGTGCTCGACGGCGATCTTGAAGATATGCAGCATTCGTGGCTGGTGTATCGCAGGACCGGCAAGACCGCCAACGACGGCGGCAAGGACGATCTGCCCGAATGACCATCGAGGACGCTGCCCGTCTCCTGCAGGCTGGCGGCGTTGTCGCGTTCCCTACGGAGACGGTTTATGGACTCGGCGCGAATGCGCTCGACGAAGCAGCCGTGCGCCGTATCTACGAGTTGAAGGGACGCCCGTCCACGAGTCCGCTGATTGTTCACGTGCCGTCGATCGAGATGGCCCGCTCGCTGAGCCGCGCATGGCCCCAGGCGGCGGAGGATCTGGCGCAGCAGTACTGGCCGGGACCGTTGACTCTGGTGGTTCCGAAAATCGCGGCGATCCCGGATGCCGTGACGGCGGGGCTCGACACGGTTGGCTTGCGGATGCCGCGGCATCCTGTTGCGCTCGAACTGCTGCGGGCGGCGGGGGTTCCTTTAGCCGCGCCGAGCGCCAACAAGTTCACGCAGATTTCGCCGACGACAGCCGAGCATGTGCGGACTGCGTTTGGCGGCGAGGTTCCGGTGGTTGATGGCGGGCCCTGCGAGGTCGGGATCGAATCCACGGTGGTGGCGGTCGATGAAGCAGGGGTCCGGCTGCTGCGGCCCGGCATGATTGTGCTTCCAGGCGCTGTTTTCGCCCCTGGAGCAGACGAAAGCGGTGGTGCGCATGAGGCCCCAGGGTTGCACCGCAAGCACTACAGCCCGCGAACCGCGCGGGTCATGATTTTGCAGAGAGGGCAACGATTGCCGGCCGAGGCAGCCGCCTATGTCTGGCATTCGACGGAAGATCCCGAGGCGCTGATTGCGGTGCGAATGCCCCCGAACCCCGTCGAGTACGCCGCGCAAATCTACGCGGTGCTGCACAACCTCGACGCCCGCGGCGTGGAGGTCATCGCGATCGAGGCGCTGCCGGCGGGTCCGGAATGGGATGCGTTACGTGACCGGTTAGGCAGATCGGCAGCCGTTTAGTTTAGTCGCCGATGCCTGCCGCGCGCCCCGCGATGCGCACCAGGCCGTCGCCGCTCAGCTTCATGCCCACCGAAAGTGGAATGTAGCGATCGCCGATGAGCCGCAGAATGCGCGGGCAGCGATGGGTGACCTTGCCCGTGATGGTTTTCAGCGCGAGTTCGCCCTTCTTGGCCTGTTCAATCTTTTCGACGCCTTGAAACGCCATTGCGATGTCGCTCAGTTTCGCGTCGGGTTGCAGGAAGAAGCTGACGTCGATTTCGCCGTCGGCATTCAGTTCGTAGATCGCGTCGATGCCTTCGTAGACGCCGCGGCGCACGAGCTTCGAGTAAATCGGAATATACAGCGGACCGTCGCTTTCGAGCGTATTGCGAACCGCGCAACGGAAGCCAAGGGCGTTGAAGGCCCCGCTCTTTGAGTTCTTGAGTACGACGCCGACACCGCTCGAGTCCACCATGCCGTCATCAGTGAAGAGCACCACGCCTCCCTCGATGAACACCACATAGCGCACCTCTTCCGCATAGCGGCCCATGTTGGGTTCAATACGGTATTTGTTTTCCTTGACCATTGCCGTATAAAGCTGTGGCAAGGCGACCGGCTTGGTTTCGGTAAAGGAGAGGTGGAGCAGCAAAGTCAGGGCAAGCATGGTGTGGTGTCCTCAGAGTAGGCAGTAGGACTTCCAGCCAAAAGGGCACTAACGTACAGTACGTTCCAAGCCTCGGGTACTGGTTGTTGTACCGTAGTTCCAACGGATGCTCACACGCCGCCAGGTTCTCCAGTCCTTCAGTTCCATTCCCTTACTCGCCCAGCAGCGGCAGCTTCGCCGACGGCCGAATATTCTCTTTTTGTTCACCGACGATCATGCGTATCAGGCAATTTCGGCGTACAAGCATCCGCTGCAACTGAACCAGACGCCGAACATCGACCGGCTGGCGAACGAGGGGATGATCTTTCAGCGCTGCATCGTTCCGAACTCGATCTGCGCGCCGGCCCGGGCGACCATCCTCACCGGGCAGTACAGCCATCGCAACGGCGTCGCCGACAACCGGTCGAAGTTCGATGGGGCGAAGATTACGTTCCCCAAGCTGCTCCGCGAAGAAGGCTACCAGACGGCGCTATTCGGCAAGTGGCATTTGCAGTCTGACCCGGCGGGGTTCGACGCCTGGGAGGTTCTGCCGGGGCAGGGCAGCTACTACAACCCGGACTTTCTCACTCCGCAGGGCAAGGTGCGCCGCGAAGGCTATGCGACCGATCTGATCACAGACCGCGGCATCGAATGGCTGGATTCGCGCGACGACAAAGAGAAGCCGTTTTGCCTGATGCTGCAACACAAGGCCCCGCACCGCAACTGGATGCCTGCGCCGCGGCATTATTCGAAGTACGAGGAGACTGTGTTCCCCGAGCCGGCTACTCTGTTCGACAAATACGACCTGCGGGCGACGCCATCGGGGAAGCAGGAGATGGAGATCGACCGGCATATGCGCCTTGCCGAGGATCTGAAGGTCCGGCTGGGCGACGACTGGAAATTCCTGCCGGAGTGGAACCGGATGACCGAGGTGCAGCAGGCGGCTTGGGTGGAAGGGTACGAGCCGCGTACGCAGGAGTTCCGTAGGATCCAGCCCAAGGACAGGGATCTGGTGCGTTGGAAGTATCAGCAGTACATGAAGGACTATCTGCGCTGCATCGCGGCGGTGGACGAAAACGTCGGCCGCATGCTCGATTATCTGGATCGCGCCGGACTCGCCGCCAACACGCTTGTGGTCTATGCGTCGGATCAAGGCTTCTATCTCGGTGAGCACGGCTGGTTCGACAAACGCTGGATCTATGAGGAGTCTTTGCGGACGCCGTTTCTGGCCCGCTGGCCTCAGGTGATCAAGCGCGGCTCGTCCACTGACGCGATCGTGTCGAACCTGGATTTCGCGCAGACGTTTCTCGCTGCCGCCCGCGTGCCTGCCTCGCCGGACATGCAGGGGCGCAGCCTGCTGCCGTTTCTCGAGGGCAAGCCGCCGTCCTACTGGCGCAAGAGCTTTTACTACCGGTATACGGAGCCAGGCGAGCATAACGTCGCGCCGCACGAGGGGGTAGTGACGGATCGCTATAAACTGGTGTACTTCTGGGAAACACACGAGTGGGAACTGTTCGATCGCGTCGAGGATCCGCGCGAGTTGCGCAGCTTCTATGACCACCCTTCGTATGCCAGGGTTCGCAAAGATCTGGAGGCGGAACTGGTGCGCATCCGCAAAGAGGTGGGCGCCCCGCTTCCGTCGCCTTGATTCCTCGCTTTACGGAAATGGCAGCCGTTGTGTGTTCGCGACGCCGGCGCTGTTCACCATCTCCACTTCGACCCCTGAAATCTGCGTCGCCGGGCCGCCCTGCACGGGGAAGGTCGCTCGCATCGTGAAGACTCCTCCAGTCGTGGACGTACTGAAGAACTGGTCGAAATCGCGGCGGACATCCACGCGAATTGTGCCGGGCGGAATCGGGCGGCCACTCGCGTCAAAAAACGTAAACGCCGCATGGTTCATCGAGCGGGTGTTGTCAAAACCGGTGATGGAGACATCCAGGTCCTGGGTGCGGCGAAGCGCGGTGGCGCTGGCAATGGTGGCGGCTGACGGAGGAATCTGCATGGTCTGCACGATCTTGTGCGGACCGATTTCGAGGGTCCAGGTGAGGTCTCCGGCTGTGGTGCCGGTTTGAAAGACTGCATCTGGCTGTTGGGCGATCGACAATTGGGCTTCGCCCTCGCGCGATTGCACCTGGAGGTTGCGGCCTCCTGAGGCGGCGAACCGGATGGCTGCGTCGTCGGGACCGGCTGCCGGTTTGAATTCCATGCGCAAAGTTCCGGACACGGTGGACGCTGCTGGGCTTTCAAGGCGGATGGACAACTTTGGCTGCTGGCCGCTGGCGGCAGTTCCGTCGATGACGATGGACGGCTTGGGCAGTGGCGGGTCAAAACCTGTACCAACCAAAGGGAAAGTCCGGCCGTCGATGGATAAGGTTCCCGAATACTGCTGGTTGGCGGTTGGCGAGAAGTCGATGTCAAAGCGAACCGAGGCGCCACCCGGCAGGTCCAAAGGCGCGACCGGTCCGCGAAGTTGGAACGCGGAAGAACCGCTCAGACCCATTGAGCGGACGGTGAGAGGTTGGCTGTTGCGGTTCTCGAGCCATAGGGCCTTCGATCCACTCTGCCCGCGCTGGATGTTGCCGGCGAAGAGCGTCGTTCCAGCGGCGATGTCCACCCTTGCTCCCGGCGCGGATTCGGTCACCAGCACTGCAGCAGCCGCGACAGTCGCGCGGAGCAGAACCGAGATGGTTCCGGCGGTGAGGTTGGCGCTGTAGGCGCCCGCACCCGTGCCCGAAAAGCGGACGGTGAAGTCGAGCGGCAAGCCATTGGGCGCCAGCGCGTAGGGGAGCGATGGAATCGAAAGCGTAAAACCCTGGCCCGCTGTGCGAATGGTCTGGATCTGCTGGGTGGTGGTTCCCACGTTGCGCATGCGGAATCGGGTTTGTATGGTGTCGCCGGGTCCGGCGGTTCCCAGCTCGAGGGTGGAACCGGTGACTTCGCGCTCGGCGGCGGTGGCCGCATCGGTGATCACGTACAGTTTCACCTGGGCGCAGCACAGCGCGCAGGCGGCCAGAAAGAGAGGCGCCGGCCTCATTCCGGGCTCTCCGGCAGTTGCAGCAACCGTATCGAAACCTCGTGCGGAATGAGAGGGTTACCCACGATCTGCGCGACGAACTGGCGGCCGTCGGCGGCGCTCGCGTTCACCAGGTCTTTGCCCATGGCGTGGAGGCCGGAAAACTGCGCGTTGGTCTCCACCTGGACGGTCGAACCATCGCCACGGCGTAGCAGGATGACGCCGTCTTCGGTCCAGATCGACATGCCATTGGGGAGAAAAACGAAATGGTCGGGGTTTGCGGCAAACGTCTCGCGGACGATGGCTTCGCCGCTGTCGAGCCAGACGCGGCGCACGATGACCTGACCTTGCCAGGCGCTCGCAACGTCGAGGTAGCGCCCGGCGCCGCCGAGGCCGGCCAGGCGCGCGTCCGGATCGACGGCGGCTTCCGGCATGTCGAACCTCTCGGCGCGGTCCCGATCGACGCGCCAGACGGACGCCTCCGTGCGGATGAAGGCGGTTTCGTCGATCGCGGAGAGCCCTGTGCGCAGCACCTTGGAGTCCGGTTCGAGCTGCAAAGTCCGCAGAGTTTCCCCGCCGCCGCCCAGCAGTTCCGCGCCGGCGCCGGAGATTCGAACCCCAATGGCGCCATTAAAAGCCAGTTCGTCAACGGACGCCGCCGTAAACTGGCCGAAATAGAAGGCGCCGGCGATGCCACGCAGGCTCCACACTTCACGATTCTCGAGCCGCACGAATCCGAGGCGCGGCGCTTCGAGCGAAGTATTGGCGAGTAACAGCCACAAGGCGGGTCCGGCGGCAAAAACCGGTTTCAATAAGCTCACGGCTTACTACCTCCCTACGACGATCGATGGACTTCCGATGGTGACGTTGACAGCGGGCGCCGCGGCGTTCGTGGAACCTTGTCCCGCGCGCGCCCCGAAGGCGAGCCCTCCGCCGGCAGCAGCGGCGGCGATGGCGGAAACCCAGATCCAGCGCCTATTGCGGTGGACCTTGTAACCAACCATGTCCTGTTTGCCGGAGGCGGCCAGCGCGGCTGGGGACGAGGGTTCGACCAGGTTTTGCTGGACCACGGCGCCCGCGCGGGTTTCGCCTTTGGCGGCGGTCACCCGCACGATCATGGCGCCCGTGAGCCGGTTCCACTTCATGCCCCATACCGTGGCTCGCCCGGAGGCGGCGGTCGTGGCGATTTCGGTGCGCGTGCCGTTTTGAAAGGTTCCCGTGGGGCCGTCTTCCGGCAGACGGAAGCTGACTGCCGTGCTGGGGACGGGCTGGCCCGCCTCGTCCGTGACTTCGACGGTGATTCCTTTGATGGCGCGGGAGCCGGCGGGGTAGACGGCGCCTTCGCCTTCGACCACACGGATTTGCAGAATGAGGGGGCTCTCCGCGCATGTAGCGCAGGCGGCGAGAATCCAGGAAAGAAATAATGGCCTCACGTCTACTTAGTGGACGGAGGGGCCAATTATTCTCAATCTAATTTCATGGTGTCGGCCGCGAGCGTGGGCGTAGGGGTTTCGAGGGTGATTACCTCGTCCGCCATGGTTTCACTGGGGGCTACTACCCGGAGAAGTACGGTGGTTACATTATCTGGTCCACCGTTGGATTTCGCGGCCTGGATCAGGTTGTTGCATTTATCCTCGAGCGAGGCCCCGTTCGTGAGGATGTTGGCAATGGTGGCATCGTCGATGACGCCGTGCAAGCCGTCGCTGCAGAGCAGGATCTGGGCGCCGACCAAAGGGCGAACGCGGTAGGTGTTGATCCGCAACTGCTGGCTTACGCCAATCGCCATGGTGAGGACGTGGCGCATGGGATGCGTCTTGAGATTCTCTTCGTCGATGCCCAGGCGGCGGCCCACTTCCTGGACCCAGGTCTGGTCGGCAGTTATGCTGGCGAGCTGTTGTTCCTGGAAGAGATAGGCCCTGGAATCGCCTACGCTGGCGATGAGGAGTTCGTCGCCGGCTTCGAGGACGCCCACGAGAGTGGTTCCCATGCCATCCAGGCTGGCGTCGAGCGCCGCTTCATTGATGACGCACTGATTCGCTTGTTCGAAGGCGTTGGCGAGGGCTTCAATGCCAGGGTTTTCACCGTGGTTATAAATCACCTCCCAGACCTTCTCGGCCGCCAGCTTGGACGCGCGTTCGCCCGCTGCCGCACCGCCCATTCCATCGGCCAAAACATACAGGCCGATGTTCGGGGCCATCAGATAGTAATCCTCGTTGTTCGACCGCACGCAACCGAGGTCGGACGATCCAAAAGCTTCGACCATGAACTTCCCGATTATACCTGTTTCATACCCGTTTGGTGTTGGTGGTTCAATTTTTATTCCGGTTTGGATGGTTGTAGCATACTTTTCAGCTGCATCCAGGCGGTTTCCTCATAAACCATTTTCAACCGTTCTCGTATTTCGAGGCGTTCCTGCGGCCGCGGGCCGGTTTTCTTATCGCTGCGCGCGAGCATCGCCTTGGCTTCCGTATCGGCAGGATCGCGATCCGCAGCTACCCGGAAATGTTCCGCCGCCTCGGGAAACTTGCCGCGCTTCCACAAGGCGAGCCCGACGTTGAAGCGGTACACGGCGTCGGTCGGGTCGCCTTCAAGCGCCTTTTCAAGGGTTTCGAGCGATTCCGGCAGATTCCGGCGGGCCTGGGCGACGCCGATGTTGTTCAGCACTTCGCTGAGGGGAACATCTTTGGCGACCTCTTCGAAGGCCGTTTGCGCGCCTGCGAAATCGCTCGTGTTGAAGCGGCATACTCCGATCAGAAATTGCGACTCGCGAAAGTGAGAATTCTTCGGCAGCACTTTGGCAAGCTCGTCAATGCCGAGTTTGTATTCGCGCTTTTCGTAGTGCATGAGGCCGAGCCGGTAATGCACGCGGGACAGCGTAGGATCGATGCGAAGCGCGTTGATGAAGTAGCGATGCTTCACTTCGGGGTTCGACGCCAGCAGCCCGCGGACGAAGTTTTCAATAGCGTCCAGGCGGATCGGCGGGCGCGATTTGAGGAACTCCTCGATGGGCGGAGTGGACGACGGCTGCAGCGTACGGAGAGCCCGCCAACTCATCCGCGTCTGGATGGCCGCAAGATCCTCGAGGCCGCCGAGTTCGGTGAATTCAGGCCCTTGACGTAGACCTTTACGATCGAGAATGTGGGCGGAGATCTTCAGCGTGCCGCGGGTTCCCGTGGTGGTGGGCGGCGACGGGATGAACTCGAACTCACCGTAGATGATCTGTTCCGCATCCACGGCCTCGGCGATTTTGATCACGCTGGCGCGGGTCAGCAGGACGTTCTGGCGGATGCCAAGGCGCCGGTATGCCTCTTCGCGATCGGTGCGGTCGAGAACAATGACGCCCTCCGCGGCGAGGGTTTCGCGTACGTCGTCGGCAATGCTTTCGCCGATCCAGTCGAGGTTCGCGGTGCGGCCCAGGTTGGAGAAGGGCAGGACGACGAAGGTGTCGGCGCGCGCCGCGGACGCCAGCAGGAAAATGGAGGCGGCGGTGGGCCAAGCACTTCGCAGCATGTACAACCTCGATTTTACCGTTGTTTGTTTGTAGAGAGATATGCTGGGAGACGATTGCCTGAGCTGCCCGACATCGCCGTCTATATCGAAGCACTGGAAAAGCGCACAATGGGATGCCGCATTGACCGTGTGCGCGTGGCTGGTCCGTTTCTCTTGCGCACCGTGGATCCGCCATTGCGTGCTGTCGAAGGCAGGACCGTCACCGCATTGCGGCGGGTTGGCAAACGGATCGCGATCGGGTTCGACGGCGGCGCCGTGTGGTTGGTGCTGCATCTGATGATCGCCGGGCGGCTCCACTGGAAGCAGGCATTGGGGGCGGCGATTCCGGGAGGCAAGCGCGGACTGGCGGCGTTTGATTTTTCGTCGGGCACGCTACTTTTGACCGAGGCGGGAACACAGCGGCGAGCTTCGCTGCATGTGGTGAACGATCCTGCAAGCCTCGACCCCGGAGGAATCGAACCTCTCACCGCGTCGCTCGCGGAGTTTCGCGCGGTGATTACGGCGGAGAACCACACGTTGAAGCGCGTGCTGACGGATCCACGGACGTTCAGCGGCATCGGCAATGCGTTTTCAGATGAGATCCTGCATCGGGCGACGCTCTCGCCGATCGCATTGACGCAGAAACTGCCGGCCGCTGATATCGAGCGGTTGTACAAGGCGGTGCAGGAATGTTTGCGAGACTGGACTGAGCTGCTCCGCGAGCAGGCCGGCGACGGCTTTCCAGAACACGTCACAGCATTCCGGCCGGAGATGGCGGCGCACGGCAAGTACGGTCAACCTTGCCCGGCGTGCGGTGAAAAGATCCAGCGAATCCGCTATGCCAACAACGAAACCAACTACTGTCCCAAGTGCCAGACCGGCGGCAAGCTGCTGGCGGACCGGGCCCTGTCGAGGCTGCTCGGCTCTGACTGGCCCAAGACTCTCGAAGACCTCGAGAACCTGAAGCGGTCGAAATCCACGTCGTCTTAGCCCCGGCGCTTAGAACAAGCCGGAATTTGGATCGGCGCCGGGAGGCATGCCCATAATCCGCTTGATCTCGTTCGCCGTGATGTCCGGGTACTTCATCAACAGGTCTGTCGAGAAATTCTCCTGCCGGCCGTTCGGCATCTGCACCGTCGTGTAGCGATATAAGTAGCCGCCGCCGGGCTGAGGATAAGGAACAAAGTCCTCATGCGATTCCATTTTGAAATTCAACGGATCGTAGCCGAGGTTGGTTAGTGCTCCGGAGAGAATCTCCTGCGCGGTTTTGGCCTGCGCCGGCGGCGTGGTCACCGCGTCATCCTGGACCGAGACGATCGACGACGATTTCCTGACAGTGGCGACATTCTGCCGTGACGAGATATTGGCGGCCTGCGTGGTCTTCCCGGACGCGCTGGCGGGAAGAGTGGCCGCAGCGAACGCATTCGCAAAGGCAGAACCGGACGCAGCAGCGGTCTTCTTTGTCGTTGTCGAAGTACGAGCAGCAATCCTGGTGGATGCAGGCGACGCCTTTACCGGCGGGTTTGAAGCCTTTGTCATTGGCCGCAGGAAAGACTTGGAGTGGATGGTGCTGAACATCGCCATTCCGGAATGCACGCAATACGCCAAAGATGTTTCCTTACAAAACGGGTCTCAGTAAAACACGTCATAATGAGGAGCAAGATGGCTGCAAATGTATGGAAAGGTCATATCACCTTTGGGCTGGTTTCCATCCCAGTTCGATTGTCCGTCGCCGCGCGCTCTGAAACGGTAGGGTTCAACCAACTGCACAAGACGGACCATTCGCGCGTCAAGCAGGTCCTGTTTTGCGCGGCAGAAGACAAGCAGATCGAACGCAGCGAAATCGTCAAGGGCTACGAGTACGAAAAGGGCAAGTACGTCGTGATCGACGAGGAGGACGTCAAGAAGATCGTCCCCAAGACTGCCAAGGTGATGGAAATTCTGGAGTTCGTCAAGGCGGAGGAGATGGATCCCGTCTACTTGGAAAGCTCCTACTACGCGCTGCCTGAAGAAGCCGGCGAGAAGCCATACACACTGCTGTTCGAGGCGTTGCGGCGCTCCGGGTGCGTGGGCATCGCCAAGGCCACCATGCATCAGCGCGAGCACATCGTGATCGTGCGGCCAGGCAAACACGGCCTGTTGCTGCACACCATGTATTACCAGGACGAGATCCGAGCCACCGATGAGTTCCGCACCAACTCCGACCTCGTCAAGGACAAGGAAGTCGCCATGGCCCAAATGCTCATCGATCAGATGGTGGGCAGTTTTGAGCCCACGAAGTTCAGCGACAATTACCGCGCGAACCTGCGCGCGATGATCGACGCCAAAATCGCCGGCCAGGACGTGGTGGCCGCGCCGTTAGCCGAAGAGATCGCCCCGGTTGTCGACATCATGGAGGCCCTCCGGTCGAGCCTCGAAGCATTGAAGAAACCCGCCGCCCAATCCGGCAACGTCGTCGAGTTTTCCGATGAAAAGAAGGTTGCCGGAAGGAAACGCTAACCCGAGATGAAAATGACACGACGTAACCTGATTCAAACGGCCGCCGCGGCGGGCGCTACGAGCCTCCTCCTGCACGCCGCCGCGCCGCCGCCCGTGGAACGCCTCGCCAGCCGCCGCCGCGAGATGAAGCCCGTGCCCGTTGCCGAGCGCCAGCGCCGCATTCTGAGGGC
>JACXTT010006700.1_pt1 | contig 16397 bp, 13 predicted proteins | sample 9270951 | NCBI WGS metagenome assembly JACXTT01 (sample SAMN15532306, study PRJNA645909) | rock metagenome | isolation source: weathered quartz diorite | place: Puerto Rico | collected 2017-06-21 | reverse complement strand
GGGCGCGTGAGCGGCCCTGCGTTCGTCCTTTCTATAGTAGCATCAGGGTCGACTTGCTGAAAACCTTCCGCGGTTGGCTTTTGATACGCTCTTGGTTTGTGAGGTGGCTATGTTGGGAGGGGCGCGTTTGATCTGGATGGTTGCTTGTTTCTCGCTGATGGCGCCGATGGCGCTGGCTGCGGACGACTCTTCTTCCGGGACCACGGCGGTTACGGGGCCGCCTAAAGTCAAAGTCGACGTGGTGGAAGAAAACCTTCATGGGCACAGGATTGCCGATCCGTACCGCTGGCTGGAAGACGGTGGCAGCGCGGATTCGCAGGAATACGTGCGCCAGGAACTGGCATATACGCGCAGCATTCTCGATCCGCTACCGGGGCGCGACGGCATCCACCAGCGCCTGGCACAACTTCTTTCCATCGGCACGATCGGTACACCGCAGATTGGCGGGCCCTATTATTTCTATACCCGACGTGAAGGTACCCAGAACCAACCGGTGCTGCTGGTGCGGGAAGGGTTTCACGGAAAAGACACGACTTTGGTGGACCCGAACCAGATGTCCGCCGATGGGACGGTCGCTCTCGACTGGTGGTTTCCCTCCGACGACGGCAAATACGTGGCGTATGGCACGTCAGGCAGCGGTTCGGAAAACAGCACACTGTACGTGATTGAGACCGCCACCGGCAAGCTGCTGCCCGACACGATCGCGCACACACGCATTGCGCAGGTGGCCTGGAAGAAAGACAATTCCGGTTTCTACTACGGACGTAACCCCAAGAAGGGCGATGTGCCGGAGGGCGACGACGTTTACTACCTGCGCATTTTCTATCACGCGCTTGGTTCTGACCCAGCCAAGGATCCCCTGATCTGGGGCGAGGGCCGAAAAAAGGAAGAAATCCTGGTCTCGCAACTTCCGGACGACGATGACCGATGGCTGCTGCTGACGGCGTATGAAGGATCGGCCGGCAAGAACGAACTGTTTCTTCAGGACCGGGAAGCCGTAACTCCGCCGGTGGAACTGACCAGCGGCAAAGACTTTCACTACAGTGGCGAGATTTTCCGGGGCAAGGTCTACATCACCACCAATGAGGATGCACCGCACTTCCACCTGTTCGTGGTAGACGCGGCCAACCCCGTCCGCGCCAACTGGAAGGAAATCATTCCCGCGTCGGACGGCATTTTGCAAGGTACGGCGATCGTCGATGGGAAAATCCTGGCACAGTATGAGAAGAACGCGAGTTCGCAACTGAAACTTTTCGATCTCGAAGGCAAAGCGCTGGGTGACATCGAGCTTCCGGACATCGGTTCGATCGCGGGCCTCGGCGGGCGCTGGGATCGCAAGGAAGTGTTTTTTGGATTCCAGTCGTTCACGGTTCCTCCTTCGGTGTACCAGGTTGACCTTGTCACTCGTAAGACGCCGTTGTGGGACAAGGTGTCCACTCCGGGAATCGATCCCTCGCAGTATCAAAGCCGCCAGGTTTGGTACACGTCGAAAGACGGCACTAGGGTCCCGATGTTCGTCTTTCACAAGAAGGGGTTGAAACTCAACGGCAAGAATCCCACACTGCTCACCGGCTACGGCGGATTTAACGTGAGCCTGACGCCGACGTTTTCGGGCGGACGCTATCTATGGCTTGAGCATGGCGGCGTGTACGCAGTGGCGAACCTGCGTGGCGGCTCCGAGTTCGGCGAGGAGTGGCACCGCGCTGGCATGCTGGACAAGAAACAGAATGTATTCGACGACTTCATCGCGGCCGGCGAGTTCCTGATCTCGGACAAGATCACCGACAAGGATCACTTGGCCATTCAGGGCGGTTCCAACGGCGGCTTACTGATGGGAGCGATGATCACGCAGCGTCCCGACCTGTTTCGCGCGGTGGTATGCCAGGTCCCGTTGCTCGACATGCTGCGCTACCAGAATTTCCTGATCGCAAAGTTCTGGGTGCCGGAGTACGGCTCGTCGGAAGACGCCAAACAGTTCGATTGGCTCTATGCCTACTCACCTTACCACCACGTAAAGGCCGGCGCGGAATATCCGGCAATCATGTTCATGACCGCAGACAGCGACAGCCGCGTCGATCCCATGCATGCAAAAAAAATGGCAGCCCTGATGCAAGCGGAAGCCGCCAACGGCACGAGCAAAGACCGTCCCATCCTGCTGCGTATTGAACCGAAGGCAGGCCACGGCCAAGGCAAACCGATTTCGAAACTGATCGAAGAAGGGACGGACATTTATTCGTTCCTGTTTTGGCAGTTGGGGGTAAAGCCTTAGGAGCGCCGCCGGCGGTCGTTGGTGCTGGTCCTGGGTCGTTGGTGGTTGGTCAACCCGGTCGGTTTCGAGCGCCGTGGCTTGCCCTAGTTCTCGACAGTGGGCCGCGTCTCCTCTAGCTCAGACTGCGCCCCGATCCAGGCTGCACCGGTACCGCGGCGTGGTCCGGAGAGACCCCCATGGATTCGACGCCGGCCTTCTCTTCCGAAATCAACAAGCCGGCCAGGATGCAGGCCGCGCCCAAGCCGGAGCGTCCGCCTAAACGCTCACCTAGAAAAATGAAAGAGGTGAACCAGGCAAACACCGGCTCCAGAGTAAAGATCAACGCAGTGTGAGTAGCGGGTGTGAACTGCTGCGCCCAGGCCTGGATGGCAAAAGCCAGCGCCAGGCTGAGGAACCCGGTGATCCCAATCCCCCAAAGCACCCGGGGAGACCACACAACCGAAACCTTCTCTGCAACAGAGGCGGTAAAGACCATCAGCAGGGCGGTGACCGCAACCTGCACCACGGTGATCTGCTGCCAGCGATGAGCTTGCGTCGCATGCTCGATGTAGATGATGTGAAAAGCAAACACCACGGCCGCGCCCAGGGTGAGCAGGTCGCCATGATTCATGCTGTGCAGATTGAGCCCGGCCCCGGCCGACGGCGGTACCGTAAGCAGATACAATCCGGCAACTGCCAGAACCACACCGATGGAAGTCAGGCGATTGATGCCGCGTTTCCAGAACACGGCCAGCAACACGGGCACCAGCACCACCGAAACTCCGGTGAGGAAGGCGGACTTCGAGGGCGTCGTGTATTTCAAGCCCGTAGTCTGCAGTTCATTGCCGATAAACAGAAACACGCCGACCAGTACGCCGGAGCGCACTGCGCCGGCCGTAAGACGTGGAAGCTCGCGGTAGAAAATCACCGCCAGTACGGCTGCCGCCAGGCTCATGCGAACCGCGTTGAAGAAAAGAGGAGAAATGTCCGCCAGCGCATTCTTGATGACAACGAAATTCGATCCCCAGATGAGAGTGACGAGAACAAGAAGAATGTGGGCTTTGAGCGAGCGGGACACGGGTACAGGGTAGCAAAATGGAAGTACGGATATGCGGCGGCCTCTGCGGGACAACCTCGGCGCGCATTCTGGAGGTCACCCACGCTTTGTCGCAAAGCACGCGCAAGGAGCGGGATCCCGGCCAAGCGGAGCTTCATGAAAACTCCATCCTTCACTACGCTGTTGGGGTGGGGCGGAGGTGCCGATCAAGGACGCGGCTGAACCAATGCCGGTGGAGGTTTTCGTTGATCAATTCTGAAATCCGAAAATTCGACAATTCCTCATTCACTTCGCTCTTCCGGCAAGGCCCAGCACCGTCAACAGAATGCGCTTGAGGCCTAGTTCTCGGCCGCCGCAATCAAACCATTCCTGCAAGGTGTGGGCTCCGCCGCCGGCGCCGCCGCCGCCGATGGCAATGGCCTCGAGGCCGAGAGATAGCGGAATGTTCGCGTCGGTGGAGGCGCGCTGTACCTGAGCTGCGTTGGCCAGTTGCACGTCCACCGCGCGGATGACCTGCATGATGTGGGCGTTGGGATGAAGTTCGCCGGCGGGGCGATTGCCGATGGCGACCAGTTCGCAACTGACACCGAAGGGGCGGCGCAGCGAAGAGGCGCGGCCGCCGGTGGCTTGCGATTCCTGTTCAACCGCCTGATCGAGAGCGTGGCGCAGAGCGCGTTCAAGGCGTTCCATTTCCGCCATGGAGGTAGAGCGGATATCCACCCGCATGCTGGCGGATTCGGGAATGGAGTTCACCGAGGTGCCGCCGCGAATGACCCCGACGTTGAAGCTGGTTTTGGGCGAGGCGGGGACGGGAATTTGCACAAAGGCGTGAATGGCGCGAGCCAGCACGACGATGGGATTAGGAACGCCGAAGTCGCTCCAGGAATGGCCCCCGGGGCCGCGGACGATGACTTCAAAACGGCGGCTGCCCAACGCTTCGGCGACGATCGTGTCCGAACCTGCGCCATCGAGCACGAGGCTGTAGTGAATGGAATCCTTCCAGCGGGGCGAGGAGAAAATGTGGCGCATGCCGCGTAGATCGCCTTCGCCCTCCTCGCCGACGTTGCCGATAAACAAAAGCGGGAGGGCGTGGCGCAGTTGTGCAGCTTGCAACACGGCGGCGATGGCGAGAATGGCGGTGACGCCAGCGCCGTTGTCGGAGACCCCGGGACCATACAAGCGACTTCCCTGCTGGCGGACGTTGAGTGGAGTGCCGGCAGGAAAGACGGTGTCAAGGTGGGCACTTAGGGTGACGTAACCGTGTCCGTAACCCGCGTGTGTGCCGAAAACGTTGCCTACCTCGTCGGTTTGCACGGGGTCAAGGCCGAGCTGTTGGAATTTTTCGGCGAGCCATGCAGCGCGGGCGCTTTCGCCGAAGGGCGGCGCGGGAATGCGCGCCAGTTCCAGTTGCCACTGCGCGAACTGCGGTTCCTGAGCGCGGAACCAGGTGAACGCCGAGCGAATCTCGGGCGAGGCGCACAGGCTGACGATTTCCTGCTGCACACTGGGGAACAGCTCCGATACTTCGGCTCCGGGTTTGGTGGGCATGCTCTTTGGCCGTCAGAGTTCAGCCGTCAGCACAAGCTTGTTACACGAAACTAGGTCTTTTTTTTGTTCAGTTGTCAGTTGCCGGTTTTCAGTTCTCGGTTGGCTGACGACTGATGACTAGTGCCGCCGATGCACTCGCGAATTTCTGGCTCGGTCAGGGTGTGGTCGGAGGCCTTGGCGCGCTGATAGATTTTCTCGACAACCTCGTCGGTGGGGGGAACACCGTGGCGTTCCAGCCAGAACAGGACGTTCGACTTGCCGCTCATGGGTCCGATGTCGATGATTTGTTCCAGACCGAACAGCTGCGAGGGCACGCCAGAATAGACTGTGTTCGCTAGTGTGATGTCTTCTTTCTTGTACGCCTTTATCACGGCGGCGGCGTGGACTCCGGTGGCAGTGCGGAAAGCGTCCTCGCCGACCACCGGATAGTTGGCTGGAATGGGTACACCGGTTGCCTTTGATACCGCCAGGCAATACTGCTTCAGGGTGGTCAGATCCTGGTCTGACCAGGGAGCGACGCCCACTAACTTCAAGTTGACCAGCATCTGATCCATTTGCGTGTTGCCGACCCGCTCGCCGATCCCAAGGGCACAGGCATGCACGCATTCGGCGCCTGCCATCAGAGCGGCCATTGAGTTGGCGATCCCCAGACCGCGATCACAGTGGCCGTGCCAGTCGACACGGATTTTCTCTCCCGAAGGCCTGACCACCTTGTCGATGACAAATTGGGTAAGGGCGAAGGCCCCCATGGGCGTAGCGTGACCGGCGGTATCGCAGATCACGATAGCGCGGGTGCCGCAACGGATTGCGGTCGAGTAGAGACGCTTCACCATGTCCGGATCGCAGCGGGTGGTGTCTTCGGTTACGTACATCGATTCCAGCCCGAGCGATATGGTGTACTTGACGGCCTTTTCGGTGGTTTGAAGCAGGAAGTCATCCGTCCAACCTTCGGTGTAGCGGCGGATGGGGCTGGAGCCGATGAAGGTTGCGGCCTGGATGTTCAGTCCGCTACGCTGCACGATTTCGGCGATGGGCCGAATGTCGTTCTCGTGGGTACGGGCGGCACAGTTGGCGCGAATCTTCAGTTTGTTGCGGACGATCTCGTGGGCCAGGGCTTCACAATCCGCCAGCGCACGTGGTCCGGCGCCGGGCAGGCCGAGGTCGAGCGAATTGATGCCCAGGGATTCCATGCAATGAAGGATCTGGATTTTCTCCTGGATGGAGGGATCGCGCACGGACGGCGATTGCAGACCATCGCGCAAGGTCTCGTCGTTGAGCAAGACAGCGCCGGCGGGCCGGAAGGTCGCGGCGCCGGTCTGGTTCCAGTCGTAGATGAGTTTGGAAGGGTTCACGGCGATTTAGTTCTCTTGGCAGAGAGGTATTTCGCCCGGCTATTTCTTCGGCGTCACCGTCAGCCCGAACACCGAGGTTTGTCCCTGCCCCGCGACATTCAGTCCGCTAACACCGTCCGGATTGGGCAAATAGAGGGTCTTGCAGTGTTCGCAGCGATAGACCTCTGCATCCGGCCCCCAGGCCTGCTCGGCATCGCCGCAAGCTTGCTCAACCACATCGGTCGTGTAGAACCAGCGCTTGAGATGGCCGCCGCAGAATTTGCCTTTGGCGTCCTTCTCGTTACAGGAGCGCTGCCCGGCTTTCTTGAACTTAACTTTGTGATGCAGGAGCTGCGGAGGAGCTGTTACTGTCGTGGCCAAAGCAGATGCCCTCGTCGCTGCGGCAACCGAGCCGCCAGATTCATGAGTTTATTTTACTCGAAGCGGATTCGGCGGGGCTACAGGGGCCTCAATCGAATTCGCTCTGGGGTGCAGTCTGCTCCGGACCGACCCGGCCAGCCGCAATTTCGGCAGCGAAATAACTCTCGCTTCGAATGGGCCCGCCGGCCATGCGGCGGAGCATCACTATCTGCCCGACGTGCGTAAGGGCATCGGCGACGGGGCCTTGCAGGAGCCTTTCGGCGGGAGCGTGCAGGGGCTCGGAGGAGGCCAGGTAATCGTCGAAGTTCTTCAACGCGCCGAAGAACCTGGCGGTTTCCTTCTCCCAGGATAAGGGCTCGGAAGTTTTCCAGGTCTGTTTGCCTCTGGCAATGGAGAGGGCCCAGTCCAGCAAATCGCCAAGATGCGCCAGGATATGGCCTGCCGGCCGAGCGGAGGCACACCCGCGAAAATCGGCGAAGCCCGGCGGAGGGTTGCGCATGGCTTTACCGCCACGGTAGGCGAGGGTGGCCAACGCGTGGCGGAGCAGGTCACGTTTGGCATCGGAGTTTGCAGCTGTCATACTTTCCTTTCGTTTCGCGTCACGCTTGTTCGCCTCAGGGCTCCTGCCGCCAGCATTGCGCCTCGCAGGCGGCGTGTCCATGACTGGGCAAACTGCAGGTCGAGCAGGGCCTCCATCTGGCGGGCAAAAGTCCTTCCGTATCCGTACCACCACACTTTTTCTACGCCGGGAAGGCGATCAGAATCCAGATATTTTATCCGCACCATCTCTTCCAGTCCAAGGCGCCCGTGCGAACGGCCGGTGCCGCTGGCTTTGACACCGCCGTGCGGGGCTTCGCTGATGCCGAAGCAGGAAAGGGCATCGTTCACCATTACACTTCCCGCCCTGATGCGGCGAGCGATATCCGCCCCGCGGGCACGATCGCGAGTCCAGACACTGGCGGAGAGGCCGTAGTCGGAGTCATTGGCCAGGCGGACCGCGTCGTCATCGCTGTCAAACGCCATCACCGGCAGGACAGGTCCGAAGGTTTCTTCCTGCATGACGCGCATCGCGGAGGTGACCTCAGCCAGGACGGTGGGAGCGTAGAAGTTTGCTCCCAGTGCCGGCAAACGGGATCCGCCCGCCAGTACACGTGCCCCGCGTGAGCGGGCGTCTTCCACTTGCGATTCCACGTGGAGCAATTGGCGCTGGTGGATCATCGGTCCAACATCGGTTTCGAGATCGACGCCGTTGCCTACGCGCAGCTGCTGAGTCTTGTGAACGCAGGCTTCGAGAAAAGGCTGATACAAACTGCGATGAACGTAGCAACGCTCGACTGACAGGCAGGCCTGGCCCGCATTTACGAATGCGCCCCAGACGGCGCCGCTGGAAGCGACTTCGATGTCGGCGCCCGAGAGGACCAGCATGGGATCTTTCCCGCCCAGTTCGAGGACCACCGGGAGCAGGCGGGACGCGGCCACCCGCGCGATCTGGGTTCCGGTGGAGACGCTGCCGGTGAAAATCAGTTTGTCGATCGCGGCGGCGACCAACGCCGCTCCAGTAGCGCCGTCGCCTGGGATCACCTGAAGGATTTCTTCGGGTACGCCCGCTTCATGGAGCATCAATGCCAATTCAAGCGCGGTGAGCGAGGTGAATTCCGAGGGTTTGAGAACCACTGCGTTTCCGGCAACCAGAGCGGCCAGACATTGAGCGGCCGGAATCGAAAATGGATAGTTCCACGGCGAGACAATTCCGATCACACCGAAGGGCTCGCGGAGCAGGCGGCCGGACTTGATCTTCATGGCCAGATTGCCGTGGGGGATCAGTTCATCGCGCAGCAGGCGGTAGGCGTTTTCGATCAGGAAACGGGCGGCGTCGAGCACGACCAGCACTTCTGTGAGCAAGGCTTCGACGTAAGGTTTGCCGGCTTCACGGGTGACCAAATGCGCGATTTCGGATTTCTTCCGATGCAGAAGATGCTGCAAATCGCGCAGGATGGCGATCCGACGGCGGACACCAAGTGCGGCCCAAGCGGGCTGAGCAGAGCGAGATTGCGCGACCTTAGCCTGGACTTTCGTGTCTGATGTGCAGTCAAATTCGCACAGGGTCTCGCCCGTGGCGAGATTGATTGAGGTTACTCTGCGAGGGGCGACCTGGGAGTCGGTTTGCATCTTTGGCAACAGCGTACGCGGGCAGAGGCGTCGGCGCCACACAGGACCACGCAAACAGGACAGCGGGAGTCAGTACTCGACGCTCATCAAGCAGAGCCCGTTCGCCGGAGCGGTGGCGCCCGCAGTAGAGCGCGAGCGGGCCTGGAGGATTCGCGGCAGATCGGAAGGGGCCAGAGTTCCCTTGCCCGCCAGCAAGAACGTGCCCACCAGATTGCGCACCATGTGGTGCAGGAATCCACTGCCCCTGACGGTGTAGATCAATTCGTCGCCCTGCCGTTGCCAAGTGGATGAAAAGATTTGCCGGATGTTCGAGATTTCTTCCTCGCGGCCGCGTTCGGGGTCGACGGCTGCGAAGGAGGTGAAATCGTGCTTTCCTAGGATGCTACCGGCTACCTGTTGCATCACCGACTCGTCCAAAGGATAGGGATAGTGCCACACATAGCGTGCCCGAAAAGGCGAGCAGATGGCGCCCCGAAACATGGTATAGCGATAGGTTTTGGAGCAAGCGGATTTTCGAGCCTGAAAATCCGCAGGGACTTCGGCAGCTTCCAGCACTCGGATCGAGGACGGCAGAGCATCGTTCAGAGCGATGACCAAGTTTTGCGGGGGAATGGGCGATTGGGTGGCGAAGGTGGCCACCTGGCCGAGCGCATGCACTCCGGCGTCAGTGCGTCCCGAGCCTTGCGGTAAAACCCTTTCACCGGTTACACGTCCAATAGCGGAGGCCAATGTGCCTTGAATTGTGGCCGTTTCCGGTTGGATTTGCCAGCCGGAGAACCCGGTGCCGTCGTAGGCCAGGAGCAATTTAAGATTGCGCATACCGATGTTTTTGGAGTCTTCCCGATGGCGATTATCATCCAATCCGGTTGTCCATCTTTACAAAGTTTTACTTGATCAACGGAGAGGCGACGCGAACCCGGTCTGCATCTGTCGGCTATACTATTGGCTCCACATCGCTGATTATTCAAGTGCCGGACGCGCAGATGCCGGATCACGAACAGAAAACTGCCTCATGGGCACAAAAATGAAACCTGGAGCTGCCATTTTGCGTAACATCGCTTGATTTCCCGAAGCCTTTGGCGCCTTCATTGTCATTATCCGACGAGTTATCAGATTGAGCAGGAGAGAATCGAATGGTTTTGTCTGCTTTGCAAAGCGCTTTCCGGCGGACTCTGGCGGTCGTCCTCGCCGGCACTTTAACCACGATGAGCTGGGCCCAAACCGCGGCCCAAGGGGCTGCTTCGGCGCCCGAGGGTCCGCGACCGCAGGCGACCGCGGTGATGAACTATGCCAAGCCCGCCTCACACTTCCCGAATCCCATCGGACCGTACCGACCGCACAGCGTGGCGCCGCCGAACTTGAGCAACACGCCGCGTATTGAGCAGCTAATGCGGGATGGCAAGCTTATGCTCTCAATGAACGACGCGGTCGCGTTGGCGATGGAGAACAACCTGGACATCGCAATTCAGCGCTACAACCTGAACATCGCCGACACCGACATTCTGCGTACCCAAGCCGGGAGCAGTACGCTCGGCGTAAATAGCGGGGTCGTGTCAAACACGCCTGGAGGTGGTACCGGCGGGTTAAGCGGATCGGTCGGTTCGGGCACCGGAGGCACAAGCGCAGGGTCGGGCGGCGCCGGCACAGGGGCGGGGGGACTGGTTAACTCCACTCTGGGCAGTGGTTCGGCAATCACCAGCTTCGATCCCGTCCTTACCGGCACGCTGCAAATGGACCGGGCATTTACCCAGTCGAGCAGCATTTTCAGCCCTCTTCCGGTAGCAAACCAAAATACCGGGACCGCGAACTTCAGTTACCTACAAGGATTCAAGACAGGCACCAACCTTTCGGTGGGATTCAATAACACGCACACCACGACTGACAGCCCCACGGCCACTTACAGCCCGGGTATAACTTCCGGGTTTCAGGCCCGGTTCACTCAGCACTTGCTGCAGGGATTCGGTTTTGCGCCTAATACGCGGTTCATCCGGATCGCCAAGAACAATCGGGAAATCTCCGACATCGCTTTCCGGCTGCAAGTTATTACGACGGTCGATCAGATCGAGAACATGTACTGGGATTTGCTGTTCGCTTACGAAAACGTGAGGGTACAGAAGGAATCGCTGACCTTTGCGGAGAAGACTCTTTCGGATACCAAGAAGCAAGTAGAAATCGGAACTCTGGCACCCATTGAAGTAGTGCGGGCTCAGAGCACCGTAGCCACCGATCAGCAGGCTCTGACGGTAGCGCTGACCAATCTCCAATTACAGCAGTTGTTGATGAAGAACGCACTCAGCCGCACTCTGGTGGATCCGAGGCTGGCAGACGCCGAGGTGATTCCGACTTCGACGATGCACCTGCCCGAGACAGAATCTGTGGTTCCGACGCAAGACCTGGTCAACGACGCCCTGAGCCATCGCGCGGAACTGGCGGAGGCGCGTATTAACCTGTCCAATACTGAAATCAGCAATAAGGCAGTTCGCAACGCGTTGCTGCCGAGCCTTGATCTTTACGCGTACTACGGAGGAACCGGCCTGGGAGGAAATGTGGCTCTGCCTACCTGTACCGGCACCAGCAGCCCCTTCGAGAGCTGTTTTAATCCCACCAGGGCGGCCCCGCCGTTCCGCAACGGCGGCCCGGTGGGCTATGGTAACGCGCTGAGCCAACTGGTGGACTCCAGCGCTCCCGACAAGGGCGTGGGGTTGAGCCTGACCATTCCGCTGCGCAATCGGGTGGCACAGGCAACCCAGATCCGGTCCGAACTGGAGTATCGCCAGTCACAGATGCGGTTGCAACAACTGGAGAATCAGGTCCGCATCGAAGTGCGGAATGCGCAGTTTGCGGTGACACAGAACCGGGCCAGCGTGGCTTCCGCACAGGCGGCGGTTGACCTGGGCCGGCAGTCGCTGGACGCGGAGCAAAAGAAGTATGCTCTGGGAGCCTCCACCACCACACTGGTGCTGCAGAACCGTAGTGCGCTCGCGCAAGCAGAGTCGACCTTGGTATCGGCCATGGCTGCTTACGAGAAGGCGCAGGTGGAACTGGATCGCGCAACCGGACTTTTGCTGGATCACGCTGGAATTCTGGTTGCCGACGCGGAACGCGGGGAAGTGACTCGCATGCCCGCGATTCCCTTCATAGCGCCACGGCAGGATGTGCCGGGGTCGGTGATGCCGCAGGCGGAGCCACCGGCGCAGACCCCTCCGCAGTAGAGAGGCGCAGAATGCGGGGCGGACACGACGTTGATCCGCCCTGCGCTGAGCCAAAAGCAAAGGCTCCGGCCAAGAGAGTTCGCCCCACACGGGCATCCGTGCGGGCATTCCGCGAGGGCCACCTTACGGTTTATCCTCTCCGCGTGACGCTGTCCATAGTCTTGATTGCCTACAACGAAGAAGCGAATCTGGCGCGCACGCTGGAAAGTGTGCGGCCGCTGGTATGCGACGGGCAGGGCGAAATCATTGTGGTGGATTCGGGCTCGACTGATCGAACGGTGGAAATCGCAAAGTCGTTTGGAGCGAAGGTTTTCGTGGAGGAATGGAAGGGCTACGCCAGACAAAAGAATTCAGCGATGGAAAAAGCGAGCGGCGATTGGATTCTGAGTCTGGACGCGGATGAGGAGGTAAGCCCTGAACTTGCCCGCGACATTCTACAGATATTGAGCCACCCACCGCAGGTCCACAAGCTCATGCATCGACAGACAGACGGAACCTTGGCGCCGATCTTAATCAACGGTGTCTGGATGCCGCGAAAGAATCATTTCCTCGGGCGCTGGATTCGGCACGGCGGCTTCTGGCCGGATCGCAAGCTCAGGTTATGTCGCCGGGGCACTGGCCACTTCAAAGAGGCCGCGGTTCACGAAACCATGCAGGTTAAGGAATATCACGGCGGCGGCGTGACCGTCGAATCGAAACAGCTACGTACGCCACTCCTCCACCATTCCTATCCCACGCTCTCTGACTACATCGATCACATGAACCGCTACTCTTCGCTCGGCGCAGGGATGATGGGGGATGGAGGGCGAGCGAGATTCAGTCTCGTCAACATCGCCATCAGGCCGGGGCTGACGTTTTTCTACAACTATTTCTTGCGACTGGGATTCCTGGATGGACGGGAGGGATTGCTGCTGCATCTTTACCACGCGGTTTATGTTTCCTGGAAATATGCCAAGGCGTGGGAACGTGGGCGCTCGCCGGAGGACAAGGACAAGAATTAACACAGAGCGCCCAGAGGAGCTCCGGGGAGTTGTCATTGACTCGACTCACCCGGGTGAACTCCGTGGCTATGCCTTTCTTAACTTTTCTTTTACAAATTCAACGATCTGCGACGTGACGTATTCCGGGGGAGAGATATGGAATACCCGCCGTCTCGCCAAGATGTCGAGCTTGGCAGACGCGTCTGCATGGTACTGGTGCAGGATGATGGCGTCGGCGCGAGGTAGGAATTCCTGGGCTGATGGTTTGAAGTCCGCGGTGGCGGGGTCGAGGACGGAGAGGTAGATATCCGGGTGCAGGAACTTCAAAATACTGTTCGATTCCACGATGGCGTTCTGTGATCCGGCCAGCCTTTCTCGGACCGCAGGGATGGCAGCTGCGAGACATCTTGGTGCGGTCCGCACCCACCACGCATGGGCGGCACCGGCCGCAAGAAAACGCGAAGTGTCGGAGCTTCCGGCAGGGTCCTGCTCTTCAGAGATCGCCCAATCGCGACCCCCGGAGTGCATACCGTGGTCATGTTGACTGATCTTCATTGCCAGCCAGCGGCATTCCGGCAAGGCGGAGATCAGACCGGCGACTACGCTGGTCTTGCCCACACCGCGAGAGTGTCCGCCGACGATGATGAGGGACATGAGGGACTCAAAACATCGAAGGACTGTCGCGCTGGATTTTTGCACCGCGACAAATTCCCTGGGCCAATTCTGTTGGCCAACAGCCAACCACCAAAGACCGCCGACCGGCTACTGTTTTTTCGCCAGGCGCGCCAACGCCGCCAACTGCTTTAGGTATTCGCGAACCGGGCGCGCCGGCGTTCCCCAGAAGGCGATTCCCTTACCGCGCAGAACCTTGTTGGGGAGGACACCACCTTGTCCGCCCAGCATCACGCCTTCTTCGATACGAGCGTGCTCACCGATGCCGACCTGGCCTCCGAGAATGACATCCTTCTCGATGACAATGCTGCCGGAAAGACCAGTTTGCGCGGCGATCACTACGTCCTCTCCGACCTGGCAGTTGTGGCCGATGTGGACCAGGTTGTCGATCTTGGCGCCGCGTCCGATGCGGGTTGCATCCAGGGCTCCGCGGTCGATGGTGGAGTTGGCACCGATCTCGACGTCATCGGCAATTTCGAGGCGGCCCGCTTGAGGGAATTTCTCGTAATGCCCGGTTGCCCGGTCGCGCACGTAACCGAAGCCATCGCTCCCCAGCACGGCTCCCGAGTGAACGATCACACGGTCGCCGAGACGGGTACCGGGATAGATGGTGACGTTGGGATAGAGCTCACAATCGGCTCCGATGATGGTGTTGGAACCGATCGCCGCTCCCGCGCCGATCCAGGTGCGGTCGCCTATTTCAACATTCTCACCGATGACCGCGCGCCCAGCAACCATCGCGTCCTTACCGAGCCGAGCGGAGGCGTGGATTACCGCGCTGGCATCGATTCCGGGCTGGCGGCCGGGCGGGACACGAAGCAGCTTTGCGGCTCGCGCGAATGCCAGCTTGGGTTGGGCGGCAATCAAAAGCGGCTTAGAAGGCGTCTTTGCGCCGGCGTTCGCAACGAACTGCTCGGCAAATGTGCCAGCGATTACCGCGGCGGCACCGGAATCCAACGCCACGCGCAGGTGCTTTTCATCTTCGACGAACACCAGATCGTGCGGCGTCGCCTGGGGAATGCTGGCGATCCCGCTGATTTCGACAGCACCGTCTCCCAGTAGTTGTGCCTGCAGCGATTCCGCGACCAACCGGAGGGAACACTTCATGGCATCTTTGTATACGTTTGGCGGGGGAAAGAAAAGGTCAGATGCCGAGGGTACGGTTCCAAATTTGAACCCATCAGTAGACGACGTCGCACCAAGGTGCAATTTCTGTGGTTTCCTTCGTTTCTCGGTGCCCTATTTGCGATGAAATCGAAAGCGTATCCTGGGTCTAGAATGTGGTATGGAAAGAAAAGTCTTCTGGATCAGCTTTACGGTGCTTGGGCTAACGGCGGATTTCATTCTTCCTATCTGGTGGGCTCTGGCGGCGACTATTCCGATAGCATATGCCAGCTGGTGGGTAGCATATCGCAGCGATTGGTTTTGAAATTCAGTCCTCGGTCTTACATTCCGTTCATAGTTTCGCAATGGCACCAAGTCAGTACAGGACGGGCTCTCCCGGAGGGCGGGTCTTCCAGCGGCGGTGCACCCACAACCATTGTTCGGGATAGCGGCGCACGTAGTCTTCAATAATCCTGGTAAAAAGCTGGGTGTTCGAAATGATATCTTCCTCGTCGTTTCCAGTGCGCAGCAGTTTGACCGCGGGATCGAAGCGCAGGCGGTATTTTCGGAGCGCGGGGTCCCAGATGGTGAAGGTGGGAACAACGGCGGCGTCGGTGCGCAACGCGATGCGAGCCAGGCCACTAGCGGTACAGGCGGGAATACCGAAAAAATCGACGAATACGCCTTGCGGCGGGGTCATATTGGTATCCATGAGGATGCCGACGACTTCGCCCGCCTTCATGGCGGCGAGAAGGCCGCGCACGAAATTGTCTTTGCTGACGGTAGCGTTGCCATGCATGGAGCGATAGCGCTGGCTGAGACGGTCGAGATAGGGGTTGTCCAAATCGCGCACCACCACGTGCATCCAGTGCCCATGCAGCGAATGCACGAAGGCAGAGAGTTCCCAGCCGCCAAAGTGAGCAGTAAGGAATAGAACACCCTTGCCGCGAGTGAAGGCGCGTTCGTAGTTTTCGAAGCCGTCGTAGACCACGACGCGAGTTACGTTATCCCGGGTGTAACGGGGAAACTGGCAAACTTCGGCCAACTGTCGGCCCAACGAAGTAAATTCTCCGCGCAGGATTCGGGCGTGTTCGCGACGTGGCATTCCCGGCAAGGCCATGGTCAGGTTACGCATGCCCACCTGACGCAAACGCACATGCAGCAGATAGACCAGCCATCCCAGGGAGATCGCAAATGCGCGCGCCAGTGGACGGGGCAGAAGACTCAGCGCTTTGATAAAGGGCCACGCCAGCGCGTACTCGAGTCGTTGACGCATCGTTCCAAGAGAAACTGGTGACGGTAGCAAGGCGAAGGTAGGTTGTCAAACGCGAGCACCGCTGACTCCGTTGGCCAACTCGTGCAGGCGCGAGGGTACCCGCTCGTGCAAGCTCCTGCGCGAGCGGGACACCGGCGACTACATTATCTTACTTACCGGCAGCCGTTTTGGCCCACTTGGCCAGGGTGTTCAGGAACGGAAACGCATTCTGGGGAGCGTCGATAGTGCCGGTAAGTGAGGTCTTGAAGGGCACCATGCGGCCGTAGAACTCGCGGGTGGCATCTTTGTCCTGTCCGATAGCGGCGCCGTTCAGTTCCAGTCCGGCGAATAGTCCGCGGGCACGGGAATAGCTGAGGACCTGCGCCTTCAATTTCCAGTCGGTATCGGCGGCGGCATGGCGGCCGACAGGACCGGCCGCT
>JACXTT010006699.1_pt1 | contig 16401 bp, 15 predicted proteins | sample 9270951 | NCBI WGS metagenome assembly JACXTT01 (sample SAMN15532306, study PRJNA645909) | rock metagenome | isolation source: weathered quartz diorite | place: Puerto Rico | collected 2017-06-21 | reverse complement strand
GCTGCTCGAGATTCGTGGCGCCGCGGCGCTGCCCCAGGTGCGCCAGCTGTTCGGCGATCTCTCGGTCTACGCGCGCACCGGGGTTCTGGAAGGGCTGCGCCACGTGCCCACGCGTGAGAGCCTGGTCCCGTTCTTCCAGACCCATCTCGATACCGATCATCCCTTGCTCGAGCGCATGACCGCGGCCGACCTCCTGGGCAGTCGGGCCGAGCCGGGGAGCGCCGAGATCCTGCGTGCCGGACTCGCCGACACCTCCGCGCTGTTCCTGTCCTCGTGCGCGTCGGCGCTGGCCGACATGAAGGACAAGGCCAGCATTCCCGACCTGGTGGCCGCCTACCTGACGCGCGGCCGGGACGCCGATCCCGACGCCCGCAACGCGCTGCGCGACGCGCTGCGCGATCTGGCCGGGCGCGCCTTCGCCGACAGCATCGAGCGCCTGCATCCGGCCCCGAGTCCGGCGCCGTTGACGTATCCGGCCGATCTCGCCGAGCCGCCCAAGGCGCGCGGCGCCGTACTCCATACCGAGCGCGGCGACGTCGAGTGGGCGTTCTACACCCGCGAGGCGCCACAGACGGTGCGCAACTTCGTGCGCCTGGCGAAGCGCGGCTACTTCGACGGCCGCGTCTTCCACCGCGTGGTGCCCAACTTCGTGATCCAGGACGGCGACCCTACGGGCACCGGCTCGGGCGGCCCCGGTTACACCATTCGCTGCGAGTACAACGCGCTCCATTACGGACCGGGCATGGTAGGCATGGCGCTCTCCGGCAAGGACACCGGCGGCAGCCAGTGGTTCATCACCCACTCGCCGCAGCCTCACCTCGATGGGCGGTACACGATCTTTGCCCACGTGGTGAGGGGCATGGACGTGGTCCAGCGCATCACCCAGGGCGATCACGTGTACACGGTGGAGATCCTGGAGTGAAGCGCGCCGGCCGGGCCGTCGCCCCGGCCGCCGAGCCCGCACCCCTCACGCACGCCGCGGTGCTCGCCGCGGTGCTGGCGTGCGCGCTCTCGATCGTGCTCTCGGTCAGCTTCGCCATCTTCGATCCCGATCTGTTCCAGCACCTGCTGGTCGGCAAGGTGATCTGGTCCACCCACGCGGTCCCGCATCGCCACCTGTGGACCTGGCCCAGCTACGGCCAGCCCGAGGTCCTGCCGTCGTGGTTGTTTCGCGCGCTGCTGTGGCCGTGCTGGGCCATCGGCGGCGTCCCCGGATTGTTCGTCTGGCGCTGGCTGACCGCGCTCACCGCCTTCGGGCTGGGCTGGGCCATCGCGCGGCGCCTCGGCGCCCGGGGCGTGGCGCCGCTGGTCGTGATCGCGTGGTGTGCGCTGGTCTATCGCCAGCGCTCGATGGTGCGCCCCGAGACGTTGGTCGTGGTGCTGCTGGCGCTCGAGCTGTGGCTGCTCGAGTCGCGGCGCCAGGGCGGGCCCGATCGCAGCGCCGGGGTGGTCGTGATCGCCGCGCTGTGGGCCAACGCGCACCTTTCCTACTACCTGGGCCTTCTCGTGCTGGCCGCCTTCTGGCTCGACGAGCGCGCGCGGCGCCAACCGCGCCAGGGGCTAGCCCGCGTCTTGCTCGCCGCGCTGGCGGTCTCGTTCCTCAATCCCTTTGGCTGGCGCGCGCTGTGGCAGCCCTTCGAGTACTTCCTCTTCTGGCGTCACGAGCCGATCTTCCGCGTGATCGGCGAGCTCGGGCCGGTGAGCTGGGGCGCGAATGTGCTGAACGGCCTGCCGCTGATGCTGGTGTCGTGGCCGGCGCTGGTCGTGTGGCGCGCCGCGCGGCGGCGCGTGGATCGCGTCGAGATCGCGCTGCTGCTCGGCTTCACCCTACTGGTGGCGCTCGGGCAGCGCTTTCTCGGCTTCTACGCGGTCGTGGCGGCGCCTTACCTGAGCCGCGACTTCTCCGAGTGGCTCGGCGCCCGCGGCTGGTCAGGCCGATTCCCGCTGCCGGCCCGCGCGGCGCTGGCCGGCGCCGCGTGTCTCGCCCTCGGGATCCCCGAGTGGTCGGTTCCGGATTGGCCCCTCGGCATCCGGCTGCGCCCCCTGTGGTATCCGGAGCGGGCCTGCGACTTCATGATGGAGCACGGCGTGCGCGGCCGCGGCTTCAATCCCTTCGACCTGGCCGGCTATCCGCTCTACCGCTTCTGGCCCGAGCGCGATCGACTCCCGTTCATCGACATCCACCAGACCGGCGCGCGCGCGGATCGCGACGCGTGCGCGCTCCTCTACAGTGACCCCCGCGCGTGGCGCACGCTCGACGCGCGCCATCGCTTCGACTATGCCTTGCTGTCGCGCTACCGGGCCAATCCTTCACTCGACGCACTCGATGCGGATTCGAGCTTCGCCCTCGTGTTCGTCGACGACGTCGCCGCGTTGTTCGTCCGACGCGACGGCCCGCTGGCGCAGCTCGCCCAAGGCTTCGCCTACCGCCTGTTGCCGGCGGGGCCGGCGCGCGTGGGGGCGCTCCAGGCGACGTGTGCGCGGGACTCGGTCGCGTGCGATCGGCTCGTCGCGGAGCTGAGGCGCGCCACGACGGCATCGCCGCAGAACGCGCAGACGCGGAGCCTGCTCGCCAACGTCGCGCTCATGCACGGCGACCTCGACCGGGCGCGCGACCAGCTGGTGCTGGCGTTGACCGTCAATCCGAGCACGCCGCGCGGCCACGAGCGGCTGGGCATGATCGAGCTGGAGCACGGTCAACCGCGCCGGGCGCTGGCGGAATTCGAGGCGGAGCGGCGGCGGAACGGCACGCTCCCCGGCCTCGAGCTGCGCATCGCCCAGGCCTATCGCCGCCTCGGCGACGATCGCGCCGCCGCACAGCACTACCGGCGCGAGCTGGAGCACGACCCCGGCGATCAGGAAGCCGCCGACTCGCTGGCCGCGCTGTCGCGGCACTGAGCTCGTGATCGCCGCGCCGCGCGGCGCGGGGCTTTGCCGCGCGCGGCGCCGCGACTAAGCTGCTCCCCTCATGGCCCGCGCCCGCGTCCCGACTCCTCCCACCCGGACCCGGCCGTCGTTCCTCGCGCGCCGCGCCCTCCCGATCGCGCTCGCCCTGCTGGCGCTGCATGGTGTGCTGGCGCTGTGGGTGGCGCGCGAGAACTCGGTCACCTTCGACGAGAACTTCCACGTGCCGGCCGGCGTGCGCATCCTGCTGGCCCGCGACTTCGCGACCTCGTACGCGCAGCCGCCGCTTCCCAAGACGCTCTACGGGGCGGCCGCCCTCGTGGCCGGCGCTCGCGACGCGGATCCGCGCCAAGCCGGTCCGGGGCGCGAGCGCTTCGTGGGCTACACCTTCATGCGCGCCAACGCCGATCGCTATGGGCGCGTCTTCGGCGCGGCGCGCGCCGTGGCGGTCGGGCTCTCGCTGATGCTCGCCCTGTTGGTGTGGCGCACCGCCCGAGCCTGGTACGGACCGGAGGCCGGGTTGGTCGCGCTGGCGCTGTGGACGCTGATGCCCGAGACGCTCGCCCATGCGGCCATCGCCGGCGTCGACCTGCCGACGGCGCTGGCGTTCTTCGGCGCGGCCCTGGCCTGGAACCAGTTCCTGCGTCGCGGCGACGCCCGCCGCTTCGCGATCGCCGCCGCTTGGATCGCGGCCGCGTTCCTGACGCGCTTCAGCGCGGTGCAGCTCGTCCCCGCGCTCTTGCTGGTGACCGCCTTCGCCACCTGGCGGGGCCAGACTGCGAGCCCGCGCCGAGCCTGGATCGGGCTCGCGCTGGTGCCCGTGGTGGCGCTGGTCGCGGTCGACGCCGGCTACCTGTTCCAGATCTCGTGGCGCCCGCTCGCGGCCTGGTCGTTCCAGTCGACCTCGTTCCAATCGCTCCAGCGCGGGCTGCCGTGGCTGCGCCTCCCGCTGCCCGACGCCTGGCTCGAAGGCGTGGACTACCTGAGCCTGCTGTCCCAGCCCGGGGCCAAGCCGAGCTTCTTCCTCGGCCAGATCCGCGACCACCACTCGTGGCTCTACTTCCCGGTCGCGATCGCGATCAAGTGGCCGCTCGGCCTGCTCGGGCTCGCCGCGTTCCAGAAGTGGGGGAGGTTGCGCGAGCGGCGCCGCGAGTGGACGCTCGAGGAGGTCTCGCTGCTCGCCTTCATGAGCGTGGTGCTGCTGTCGTGCATGGCCGCCAATCTCGACTATGGAATTCGCTACGCGTTTCCGCTGCTGCCCTTCCTGTGCGTGTGGGTCTCGGATCGCGCCGGGCGCCTCGCCCAGCGCCCACGCTCGGACGTGGCGCTGATCCTGGTCGCGGCGCTGGCGCTCGAGGCGGCGCGCGCCTGGCCCTATCCGTTGACGTTCTTCAATGCGTTGGCGGGTGGCCCAGGAGGAGGCGACCGCATCGTCAACGACTCGAACGTCGACTGGGGTCAGGGACTGGTCGCCCTCCAGCGCGAGCTTGAGGGGCGCGGCATCCGCGGCGTGCTGCTCGCGTACCACGGCACGGTCGACCCCGCGCTCTACGGCATCGACTACACGATCTACACCGGGGGCGCGCCGCGCCCCGAGGACCAATGGATCGCGGTGAGCAGCTACTTCCTGGTCGGCCTGCCGGCGCGCCTCACCACCTCGCGCGGCATGAGCGAGCAGCCGATCGCCTACGACCTCTCCGCCTTGCGCGGCCGCGCGCCGACCGCGCGGCCGGCTCACTGCATGTATCTGTTCCGGCTGCGATGAGCGAGCGATCAGGTCGAACGCTGGTGACGGGCGAACGCCGCGGCCTGCTCTCCGCGGACGATCGCCTCGATCGCGGCGCTTCGATAGCCTCCCCGTCCTTGGCGCCATTTGATCGCCAGGAGGTCGGCACTGCTGCGGAGGGCGTCGCGGATCGGTCGCACCGAGGAGACATCCGCCCTTTGCAGGCGAACGGGGACTCTCTTGATGTCGAGTCGATGCTTGAGCGCCACGTAGACGACTTCGACGTCGAACGCGAACCGGTCGATGCGGATGAGCGGGAACAGCAGGTCGGTGATGTCGCCGCGGACCGCCTTGATGCCACATTGCGTGTCGAAGAATCCCCCCGTCACGAGTGAGCCGATGAGCCGCGAAGCGGCGCGCGACAGGAGCCGCCGAGTCGGCGAGGCCGCCTCGACGTAGGTCGAGCCCGGCAGCGACCGGTCCCCGATCACGAGATGAAATCCCGATTGGGTGATGTACTGTGCCATGAGCGGTATGAGCTCGCGCTCGTAGGGCAAGTCGACGTCGGTGAAGACCCGAACGCGACCCCGCGCGGCGAGCATGCCGGTACGGACCGCAGCGCCCTTGCCGCGGTTACGGGGGTGCGTGAGCAGGCGGACTTCGGGACGCTCCGGTAGCGGCGCGGCGACGAAATCGTTTCCTCCGTCGTCCACCACGACGATCTCCCAGTCGCGCGCCAGCGTCGGGAGGTAACCGGACAGCGCTTCGACGGTTCGCGCGGCGCCCGCGCTGGCGCGGTAGCACGGCAGCACCACGCTGAGCTCGACCGGGGAGGAGGTCATGGGCGGCGGGCGAGCACCATCAGATCGTAGAACGGGTTGACCTCGATGGATCGTTCGAGCCACGCGCCCGGAAGGCCGCGGTGCAGGTGGATTCCCACGATCCTCGCCACGCGGTCGAGCAGGTATCGCCGGCTCACCACCAGACTGACGTAGCGCATGGACTGGATCTCGAAGCCGGCCTGGTCCAGGAGCCGTCGCAGCGTGGGGCGGTCGAAGAAGAAGAGGTGCTCGGGAATCTTGGTCCATCCCAGCCACCTGCGGCCGAGCACGCGCGCGACGGCGCTCCCGGCATCCGGCGTGGACAGTGCCAGGAGCCCGCCGGGCCGAAGCGCCCGATGGACTTCGAGCAGAGTCGCCCGCGGATCCGGCAGGTGTTCGAGGACCTCCCACAGTGTGACCACGTCGTAGCTGCCATCCGGAACCCGTGACGCTTCGAGCGTTCCGGTCTGGACCGGTTGGGAGAGGACGTCACGCGCGTACTGTGCGGCCCACGGACTGGGCTCCAGCCCATCGGCCTGCCATCCCTGCGCGCGCGCGCGCTCGACGAACAAGCCCAGGGCAGCGCCTACGTCGAGCAAGCGGCTGCCGGAAGGCGACGGTCGAGGCAACCGTCGCAAGCGGTCGTCGAAGGTCCGCCGGATGCCGTCGAATTCTTCGACATAGCGATCGTATCCGGGCTCACCCGGCCGGGCATGCGCGAAGTAGCTCGGCCCGTAGAGGGCGGCCATCTGGTCGGTGCTCGGCTGTGGGTCGACGAACCGCAGACCGCAGCTGCCGCAGGCGAACACCTGGTAGCCCGCATACTGGAGAAAGAACGAAGCCGACGACCGGGCGCACAGCGGGCAGACACGACCGGCCACGATGCTCTCCAGGGCCGAATGCAAGCGGGACGACCTGGAGAGTCTATCAGAATGGTCGCGCGCACCCGGGTGCGCGCGCGGTCGGTCGGCTCGCTGGTTCCGATCCTCAATGAGTAGAATGCACGCCCGCCGGGAAGGCGATTCCCGCGAGTCCATTCCAGGTTCCTTACTCGACCCACGAGCAGGATGCCAACTCCCACGGATCGTCCCCGACGGCCGGATCGCAGCCACGTCTCGCGCCGAAGCCCGCGAGTGTCCCGCCCCGCAGCGCAGCGCCTCGACTCTCAGGCAGCGAGCGCGCCGGGCGGCACCCCGCTCGGCCGCGGTCTAATGGCGGCGGGTGCGTGCGTGATTCCGATCTTGCTCCTCGCGCTCGGGCTCCGCGTCGGCTCCATTGCTGACTTCGTGCAATGGGACAACCTCGAAGTGTATCTGCCATGGATCCTGTCCGGCCATCGGCGTCTGCTGCAGGGTGACATCCCGCTGTGGAACCCATTCCAGAACATGGGTGAGCCGCTCTATGCGATGGGCCCCGGTGGCATCTTCTACTTCCCCTACACGATGTGCACCTGGCTGGTGGACGTGCTCGGCCGCGATCCGCGGTCGGTATTGAATCTCGTCGCTGTGATGCACGTCGGGCTCGCCGGCATAGGGCTCTATCGACTGTGCAGGTCCTTTAGTGTCCGGCCGCTGCTCGCCATGATCGCCGGCATCAGCGGGGCGATGAACGGCTATGCACTGATCGTCGGCGCCGTCTGGATCCACGTTCTGCCGGTTCTCGCCTGGTCGGTCTGGGCTCTGTGGGGAGCCAAGGAGCTGGTCGACGGCCAGCGACCTCGGCGCGCGCTGATCGTCCTCACACTGGCGCTGGCCATGACGTTGGCGGTAGGACACATCCAGGCCGCGCTCTACACGTGGATGTTCACGGGGCTCTTTGCCGGCGCGTACGCCGTTCAACGGAAATGCTTCACGCGCCGAATGCCCTGGGTCGCCGCCAGTGCTCTTGCGGCAGGCTTGCTCGCGATGCCGACCATTCTCCCGACCGCGGCCTTGCTGCCCGACAGCGATCGCGCGGTCGCGGTCCGACCGGAGGTGTTTGGATTTCGCGGGGTCGCGCCCCGAGCCCTCCTGGGATTGCTGCTCCCGAGCCTGGGAGGCGACGACGGATTCCTCGAAGTCGGCTCGCTGAGCAGCACCCACCTCGGGGCGTGGTTGGTGCCGACGCTGATGGCGGCCCTCGGGATCTGGTCCACGGGTGGCGATCGCCGCCGCAAGCGGCGAGGGCCCGAGCGTGACTCCACTCCGGACGACCTGTCACCCGGGCTCGTGTTGAACGCTGCGCTGGCGATGGTCGTCGTCGCCCTGAGTCTCGGGAGCTGGGCTCCATTCTACGGATGGACCTACGGAATCCCGATCTGGTCGAACTTCCGCTGGCCCTTCAAGCTGTACCAGCATGCGGTGCCCAGCCTGATCGTGGCAGGGGCGATCGGCCTCGAGCTGCTGGTGCGCCACCCAGCCCCTCGCTCGCGGCGAGTCTTCTTCATCGCCGCAGCGCTGGTGACCTCGCTGCTGTGGGTGCTCTACCCGGGGTTGACCTCGCCGAGTGCCATCGTCGCGGGGCTCTCGGGTCTCGTGGCGATCGTCGCGCTGGCCTGGATCGACACGGCCGGGGGGCGTGCGGCGCTGACCTGCGCGGTAATTCTCCAGGGCGAGAGCCTGCTCCTCATGACTCATCGGCCAGATCGTTTCAAGACTTACGCTCAGGAAAGGGTCGGAGCCTTCGGTCCCGAGCAGTTCGGGATCGACACGGCCTATCGAGTTCTTCCGGTCTCGCCCTCGATCCCCGAAGGCGACGTCATGCAGGAGCTGGGCCTGTTCCATTCGGCCACGCTGGGTGGCTACTCGAGCCTCACAGGGCATCGCATGGCACTGACCTCGCAGCGCCTCCGGCAATACCTCCCGACCTCGGCGGAAGGTCTGCTCCCACGCGCGATGTTGCCGGAGTTCCTCCAGAGCCACCTCATGCGAAGCTTCAACACGCGCTACGTGCTGGCGGCGCAGAACGACACCGGGCTGGTCGGATACATGAATCAGCTTCCGGGCTACCGCCGGATTTCCGAGACGCGCCGGGCCATCGTCTATTCCAACGGCGACGCGCTGCCCCGATTGTTCTTTGCCACCGAGGTACACCCGTTCGAGCCGCGGGAGCTGAGACGACGGCTGGTCGAGAACGCAAGCCCTGCAACGTGCGCGCTGGCGGCCGGCACGCCTCGTCTGGAGGGCGCACTTCCCCCGGCGCGCGTCGCGGGCTGGCACGCGAGGCCCGAACTCGTGGCGGCCGACCTGGCGGCTCCCCAGGGCGGTTTCCTGGTGATCTCGATGAGCTACTCACCCGACTGGATCGCGACCATCGACGGGCGCTCGGCCCGACTTCGAATCACCGATGGCGCAATCATGGGACTCGAAGTTCCTCCGGGCTCGAAGCACGCGGTCATCCGTTACGAGCCGCCGTCTTATCGTCGGAGTCTGTGGTGGAGTCTCCTCGGCTGGGGCGCGCTTGCGGGCGCAGTTCTGACGCTGTCGCTTGGCGACAAGGGGTCTCGAACATCGGGCGACTCGGCCTCCGGAAGTCGTCGAAAGGTGCTCTAGCCGGGCAGGGGCCGCAACTCCAAGCGCTTCGTGTTAGTCCCGGAACTGGATCGCCGGTTCTGCTTCTTGACTAAGCCCAGAACCCAGGCGGCGGTAGACTGTGCGCGGACCGGATTCGGCTCACTCTCCCAGGGGGTGGTGTCGTGATCCATGAGGGAAGGCTCCGGGTCCTCGCCTTGGTCTTGTTCTGCGCCGCGTCTTTTCCGTTCGCGGCGCGAGCGCAGTCCCCCATCACCCTGGCGTGGAACGATTGTGACGCCCCACGAGTCGGTTCTTTGCGTGCGGGTCGGACACCAGCACAGTCAAGCTCTACGCAACGTTCGTGGCACCTCCAGGTCTCGATCGCTGCATCGGCTACAGGTTGCAGGTCGCCGCTCAAGGCGTCGGCTCCGCGCCGTGGTGGGACTACGGCCCTGGAGGTTGCCGGGCTGGGATGTGGGACGTGAAGGCCAGTACACCCGCGGTCCATTGTCCGCTCGCACCGGCCTTTGCGCAGGCGTCCAACAAGCAGGCCGTGAGCGGCGGGTACGGATACGGGCCCGCTGGAGCCTCCTTCACTGCGGACGTCTTGTTCATCGAGCCCGTTTCCAGCCCGGAAGGCGAGACGTTCTATGCCTTCACCCTGTATTTCCGAAACTCTCCCAACAGTTGCGACGGATGCTGCGCGGGGGCCTGTCTGACCACTCGCATCGAGTTCATGTTCGAGAGCAGCGTTGCCAGGATTCCGCTCGACAGTGGGCTCGATGGGGCGACGTGGCAGGACGGTACCTGCTCGACCCCCCGAGTCACCAGCGTGGGCGGCTGCCAGCCGACGCCGGTGAGGTCCCGCACGTGGGGCTCGATCAAAGGGCTCTATCGCTGAGCCGCTGCGACCAAGAAAGGAGGCCCGATCGAAGGATTGTTACTCGTTCGCCCGCTCTCCGAGCGGGCACGTCTCCTCCCACATTTTGAAACGCGCCCACGCCCGGGTCGCCGCCCGCTGGTCCAGCGGACGAGGGCTTGCTCGTGCCGTGCTCCCCGTGCGTGTGGCCTTCGTTCGCCTCCGGCGCCGGTGACGTCGGCTCCGAGGCGTGAGGAGAATCATCATGAGCAAAAGCCGAATGCGAACCCTGATCCTCGTGGGGTCGACCTGTGCGGCGCTCGCCGCAGGGGTCGCCCACGGGCAAAGCGGCGTCGACCTGTCGTGGAACGACTGTCCGGGCTCGGGTCACGACGCCTTCAACCTGACGGTTCCCTGCGCCAACACGGGCCTCTTCAACCTGCTTTGCTCGTTCGCCAGTCCCCAGGACATCGCGGATCTGGCGGGAGTCGAATGGTACCTCGACATCCACGTCTCGGCCGGGACCGCCTCGGCATGGTGGTCGCAACCCGATCGCTTCACCACGGACCTGCTGAACCTCGCCCGGGCCTCGTGCGGAAAGGAGCTGTGGAACCTGTCGCCCGACCCGTCACTCGCGTTGGGCAACGTCGTCACTACGATCGGCTCCGGCACTATTCGGGTGCGCAACCAGTGGACCTTCGCCGCGGGAAGGAGCAACCGGTTCAAGCCGGAACCGGTACTACAGCCACACCTTCCAGCTGCGATTCTCGACCGGAACTGCAGATGATCCCGGCTGCGCCGAGCCGGTGTGCCTGAGCTTGACGCGGCTCGAGCTGTGGTCGCCGACCCTCGGGTACCCGATCTCGCTCACCGAGCCGCTCAGCCAGCAGATCGTCAGTTGGCAGGGCAGCAACACCGGGAACGTGTGCCTCTTCGCGGTGGCGACCAAGAAGAGCAGCTGGGGTCAGGTCAAGGCGCTGTATCGCTAGGGGCGGTCGAGGCGGCCCTGCGGGTGAGCGCGCGATAGGCGATGTCGACGTTCTCGAGATGTTCCTTGAGCCCCGCGTCGTCGGCGCCGCGGCTCGGGTACGCGAGCGCCTTCAGCCGATCGCGCGCCGCCTCGGGGCTCAACCCCTCTTGGTGGGCGCTCACGACGCCACTCTCCAGTCGCTCGAGGTACTCGAGATCGCCGCGCAGTCGCGCCAGCACGGCTTCCTTGCCGCGCGCGATCGAGCCGTGGCCCGGGATCAGCAGCGTGATCGCCCCGCCTTCGGCCAGCGGCCGCAGGGCGCGCAGCGTCTCGAGGTAGGGCCGGCACGGACCGTCGAGCAGCGGCGGCTCGATGTCGGACAGCATGTCGGCTGCCATCAGTACACCGCGGTCGGGGAGATGAACCGTGAGCTGGCTGGTCGAGTGCCCGGGCGCCTCGCGCAGGACCAGCCGCCACGGGCCGAGCTTCAGGAAGCGCAGCCCGCTCATGGCCTGGTCGGGACGGAAGGGCGTGAAGCCGCGCTCCCAGGACTCGCCGTGCTTCGTGGCCAGGGACCGGATCTCGTCCTGGATGCGCGCCGACTCGCGCCGCGTCTCGGCCGCGAAGCGATCGTGGGCCAACGTCTGCGCGGTCGGCCACCACGGCCGGGCCAGCACGTGATCCCAGTGGGCGTGCGTGAACAGCAGGGTGAGCGCGGCGGGGTTCGCGTTGCGCACGACGCGCGCCAGGTCGTCGAGCTCGGAGGGCAGGATCCCGGCGTCCACCACCACGGCGTGCTCGGGGTGCAGCAGCAGCACCGAGTTCATCTGGAAGGCGACGCTCTGGCGGACGTGGAGTCCGCCGTCGAGGTGCGTCCAGGCGGTCGAGTTCGGCACGCGCCAGACGCTAGTCGCGCCGCGCTCACGCGTCAACGAGCGCCGTCGCGGCGCGGCTCGCGCCGCGCTAGGATGGGGCGAGGCTCGAACCGGGGAGGAGGCAGCGATGACCGAAGCACCCCGCAAGCTCACCGACGAGGAGATCAAGCTGGCGCTGTCGCGGCTCGCCGGCTGGCAGGTCGCAGGCGGCAAGCTCCAGCGCGAATACCGCTTCAAGGACTTCGTCGCCGCCTGGGGCTTCATGTCGAGCGCGGCGCTGGTGGTGCAGCAGATGGATCACCATCCGGAGTGGTTCAACGTCTACCACACGGTCCGCATCGAGCTGGTGACTCACGACGCCAAGGGGATCACCCGGCGCGACGTCGATCTGGCGCTCAAGCTCGAGGAACTGGCCGCCGTCCACTTGCGCGGCCAGGAAGGGCGCGCCTGAGTCAGCGGTGCGGCACCATCAGCAGCCGCACCTGGTGCTGGGGGTCCCGGAAGTAGTCGAGCCAGCGCCCTAATCCGCCGGGGCGTTCGTTCTCGAAGCGGACTCGGTACTTTTCCCAGAACGCCTCGCCGCCGCAGATCGCGCGCCCGGCCTGCGCGCGCGACAAGGTGTGGAGCAGGGCTGGCTCGTTGGGCACGCGATTCTTGAGGTCTTCACCCAACGGCCCGCCCAGCAACCAGAGCACACTCTGGCGCAGCTCTTCGTAGGGCTCGCGCGTCACGATCAGCGACGAGAACGTGCTGAGCGCCTCGACGATCTGCTGACCCAGCGCGTCGGTCTTGGTCTCGCCGCCGGCGACCGCAGGGAAGATCCTCATCAGGTCGGGCTCGTCGAAGATCGCGTAGTGGTAACGATTGGGCGCGATGCCCTCCTGATCGCGCAGCCAGACATGATTGAAATGTGATCCCAGGATCAGCGCGTTGAGGTAGAACGAGGGGTGGAGGCTGTCTTCCAAGGCGGGGGCGATGACGCCGACCACGCCCTGCGGCTGAGCGATGCCATTCAGATTGATCACGCGCGCGCGCGCGGCTAGGGGCCGGCCTTTGCCGTGCGTCAGCGGCGTCCCTGTGGGGATCGAGCCGAACAGGTTGGCGACCAACGCCACCAGGTCCACGCGATCGAGGTCGCCGGCCAGGCTGAGCACGGCGTTGGCGGGCACGAAGCGTGAGCGCAGATCCTGCTGCGCCTCGGCGAGAGTGAGCTTACCCAGGCCGCGACCGCCCGCGCGGTGGACGATGTCCTCGTCCTTGGTGTCCATCGCCGCCTCGCGCACCTGGTAGTAGAGCGCGCCCAGCGCGGATCCGAACAGGTCCTGGTTGAGCTCGCTGCGCGCATGCGTGACGGCCTGGTCGAGGCCTTCCTTGGTCACGGTCACGCCGCGCATGCGCGTGGCGACCTGATTCAGCACGCCCGGGAACTGGTCGACGGTCGCGACTTCGGTGAGGAGCGTGGTGCGCCGCGACACCGGGAAGCTCCATCCCAGCTCCCGCTGGCTGTCGAGCTCCTCGTGGGTCCGAGCCGGGATGTCGCCGGCTGCCGCCATGAACTCCAATTCGCCGAGCGCCTGCCCCAGACCTTCCATTCCGGCCGGGTCGTCGTCGCTTCCGACCGAGTAGCCGACCGTGATGGCGACCGCGCGGGCTTTGGGGACGTGCCGGGCGATCACGCGCAGCCCGTTGTCGAGCGTCCAGCTCCGGACCACGGTGCTGTCGCTCAGTGTCTCGGGTCGCGGGGCTGGGGCGCTCAGGGCCGGCAGGGCGCAGCCCAGACTGAGCGCCAAGGTCAGCACGGTCTTGATCATGGGGCTCCAGGAAAGGTCGGGACGAGGGAGCGCGGCGCGGCCAGCGATTGTAGCAGCGCCGCGGTGCGTCGGGCCAGAGACGCCGCACCTGGAAGGTTCGCCATTCGCGCGCGGCGACGGTAGATTCCCGCCGAGGTGGATGGACCCGTCCTTTCAAGGAGGTCGCGACCGTGAAGAACTATCTGACCGAATTCGTCGGTACCTTCTTCCTCGTCCTCACCATCGGGCTCGTCGTCATCCCCGGCACTCCGTTCGCGGCGATCGCCATCGGCTCGGCGCTGATGGTGATGGTGTACATGGGCGGGCCGGTGTCGGGCGGCCACTACAATCCCGCCGTGACGCTGGCCGTCATGATGCGCGGCAAGCTGCCGGCGGGCCAGCTGCTGCCCTATTGGATCTCGCAGCTGCTGGGCGCGCTGGCGGCCAGCTTCGTGGTCCACGTCATGCTCGGCAAGACCTTCGCTCCCGCGCCTGGTCCCGGCGTCGGCACCTCGGCGGCGCTGCTGGGCGAGGTGCTGTTCACGTTCGCATTGGCGCTGGTGGTGCTGAACGTGGCCACGCTGCGCGCGACCGCCGGCAACTCGTACTTCGGCTTGGCCATCGGCTTCACGGTCGCGGTCGGCGCATGGACCGTGGGCGGCGTCTCGGGCGGCGCATTCAACCCCGCGGTCGGCACCGGCCCGATTCTCATGCACATGCTGCGCGGCGGCGGCAGCGCGCAGCACCTGTGGCTCTATTGGGTCGGGCCGCTGCTCGGCGCCATCCTGGCCAACGTCGTGTTCCGCATCCAGCACTCGGCGGCGGACCGCGCGTGAGGCTCTCGCAGGCGATCGTTCGGCGGTTGCCGAAGACCGACCTCCATTGCCATCTCGACGGCTGCCTGAGGCCGCGCACGTTGCTGGCGCTGGCCGACGAGCAGGGCGTGAAGCTGCCCGAGCGCCGGCTGCCGCAGTTGACGCGCCTGCTCCAGGCCGGCAAGCGCACCCGCAACCTCGCCGACTACCTCAAGATTTTCGATCTCACGCTGAGCGTGCTGCAGGAGAAGCACGCGCTCCATCGGGTGGCCTACGAGTTGGCCGAGGACGCGGCGGCCGAGAACGTGCGGCACCTCGAGGTGCGCTACTCGCCGGTGCTCCACCGCCAGCAGCGCCTCGGCTACGACGACATCGTCGAGCCGGTGATCGCCGGGCTCGCGGCGGCCGGCGCCAAGCACGGACTCTCGACCGGCGTCATCATCTGCGGCATCCGCTCGCTGAGCCCGCGCGTCTCCTACGAGCTGGCCGAGGTGGCCGTGGCCTACAAGGGCCGCGGCGTGCTGGGCTTCGATCTGGCCGGGCAGGAGAAGGACTATCCCGCCAAGGCCCATCGCGACGCCTTCCTGCTCGTGCTCAAGAACAACGTCAACCTCACCGTCCACGCCGGCGAGGCGTTCGGGCCGGCCAGCATCAGCCAGGCACTGCACCAGTGCGGCGCGCATCGCATCGGGCACGGCACGCGCCTCCACGAGGATCCCGACTTGCTGCGCTACGTCAACGATCACCGCATCCCGCTCGAGGTCTGCCTCTCGTCCAACGTGCAGACCCGCGCCGTGCGCAGCATGGCCGCGCATCCTTTCGGCGGCTACTTCCACGCCGGGCTGCGGGTGACGCTGAACACCGACTCGCGGCTGGTCTCGGCCACCACGGTCTCGCGCGAGATCGCGCTCGCCGAGCGCGCCTTCCAGCTCGGGCCCTACGAGGTGAAGCGCATCCTGATGAACGGCTTCAAGAGCGCCTTCCTGCCTTACGCCGACAAGGCGCGCACGCTGCGGCGCGTCAATCTCGAGATCGATCAGATCCTCATGGACGAGTTCCCCGAGGAGTACGACCGGCGCGTGACCGGCATCTGAGCCGGTTTGCGGCGCGCCCGCCGCGCCGCTAACGTCGCGCCCTCATGGACCCACGCCCCGGCCGCCGCGTGGCCGACTCGGCCACCGAGATGACGCAGCTCGTGCTGCCTCACGAAGCCAACGTCCATGGCTCGGTGCTGGGCGGCACGGTCATGCACTGGATCGACCTCGCCGCCGCGGTCGTGGCCAACCGCCACAGCCGACGCCCGGTCGTGACCGCCGCGATCGACGAGATGAGCTTCCTGGCTCCCATTCGCATCGGCCAGTTCGCGCTCCTCCACGCCCGCCTCACCCTGGTCGACAAGAGCAGCATGGAGATCTGCGTCGACGTGGAATCTGAAGATCCGCTGACCGGCGAGAAGCGCCACACCGCGACCGCCTACGTGACGTTCGTCGCCATCGACCCCGTCACCGGCCGCCCGACCGCGGTGCCGCCGCTGATCCTCGAGACCGCGGCCGAGAAGGCCGAGTACGCGCGGGCGCTCGAGCGCCGCCAGCAGCGGCTCGCGCGCCGCCAGGCGCAACGGTCCGACGCCCGACCGGGCGGATGAGGGACTGCGCCGCGAGCGAGGCATGAGGTCGCGCATCGTGATCCTCGCGGCCGCGCTGCTGTTCGCGGTCGCGTGGTGGCAGGTGCGGATGTTCGTCGCCGACGACACCTTCATCCACCTCACCTACGCCAAGCACTTCCGCGACGGCCAGGGGCTGGTCTTCAACCCGGACGAGCGCGTGCTGGGCACGACCTCGCCACTGTGGAGCCTGGCGCTGGGCGTGCTGGGGCGAAGCGGCGTCGATCTGCTGCGGCTGGCGCGCGCTCTGTCGACCCTGTGCGGTTTGGGCACGATCGGGCTCGCCGCCCTCGCGCTGCGGCGCCTGCTCGCCGACGCGGCCGTGCGCGGCGCGCTCGACTCGCGCCTGGTCTCGTGGATGTGGGCGGCCGGGACGCTGGCGTGGGCGGCGGACGTGTGGCTGATCCGTTGGTCGGCCTCGGGCATGGAGAGCGCGCTCGGCGCCCTGCTGGTGCTGGCCGGGTTCGTGGCCTACGGCCGCGCGCGC
>JACXTT010006698.1_pt1 | contig 16406 bp, 14 predicted proteins | sample 9270951 | NCBI WGS metagenome assembly JACXTT01 (sample SAMN15532306, study PRJNA645909) | rock metagenome | isolation source: weathered quartz diorite | place: Puerto Rico | collected 2017-06-21 | reverse complement strand
TCTGCATGAATCTGCCGTTCGCGGATCGGGCGGCCACGTTCTCCCGACTGTGTGTTCGACTCGTCGTGAGGCAATACGCTGCCAGCGCCCGCAGCCCTTCCCACATCTGCCGTTACCGGCTCAGACGGCCACTTCCTCTCTGCCGTGGCTGGTTTCGTCGTGAGTGAGGTGGGGAAGGCTGGAAGGTGTGGAAGGCTGTCGCTACGGACAAAAAAAGCCCGGCTTGTGGCCGGGAACAAGGAAAGACCGACGGGCGCGGCGGGTGCCGCGCGGTGACATCAGAAACGCGTTCGCATGCCCACGGCGAACTCGCTCTGGTGAGCGAAGCCGTTCGACTGGGCAGCGTGGTAGCCGTGCTGCAGGAACATGTAGTCGGCGGCCAGGTAGACCTCGGTACGCTTGGAGAAGTGGTAGAAGATCGAGCCGTAGATCGTGTTTTTGCGGCCGCTGTCGGTGGCCGTCGACGCCGCAGTATTGGCGAAGGCGTTGAGCGTGAAGCCGCCAGCGTTCAGCGCGGCGTTGCCGGCCTTCATCATCTGGTAGCCCAGCTCGTAGTCGAAGGCACCGGCCGGCGCCACCTTGAGCGACACCGTGTAGGCATCGTCGCGGCGCATGCCCAGCGAGCCCTGGTCGGCGGTGTAGTGGAAGTAGCCGGCATTGGCGCGAACGATGCCCCAGACATAGTTGCCGCCGACGGAGTACGAGCGGTGCCACTGGTCACCGATCTTGGCCTGCGTGTAGAAGCCGGATACGTGGTAGTTGCTGCCGTTGTAGCCCAGCGTCACGCTTTCGGTGGTGTTCTTGGACGGGGCGCCCGGCACTTCGCCGAACTGGTAGCCAAAGCCGGCGGTCAGCCCGTTGTCCCACACCTTTTTCCACACCACGCCGTTGTTCATGCGGGTGCCGGTGGCGCTGCCAGCGTAGAAGACCAGTTGCTTGAAGTTGTTGTTGTTGGTGTAGCCGCCTTCGTCGGTACTGAGCACGGCCGAGCCATACGGGTCGGCGTAGATGCCGGAGGCGATCGGGTCACGCGCCAGTGCGTCCTGGCGGCCGAGGGTGATCTTGCCGATCACGTCGTTCTGGATGCCGACCCAGGCATCGCGGTTGAACAGCACGCCCGGGGTGTCCATGGCGCCGTCGAAGCTCTGGAATTCGCTTTCGAGCTTGAAGATGGCCTTGGTGCCGCCGCCCAGGTCCTCGCTGCCCGTCAGGCCCCAGCGGTTGCCGCTGAACCATGCGGGCTGGTGGAAGCCCGTCAGGCGGTGCCCCTTGGCGTCTGCGTTGCTGATGGTGCTCAGCGTCGTGTCGATCAGGCCGTACAGGGTGACGGACTGGGCCTGGGCCTGGCCGGCGCAGGCGGCGCCGACCGCCAGCGCCAGCGCGGTGTACTTGCTCTTCAAAATATTCTCCTCGGGGCTCGCGATTGTTATCGATGCAGCAGTCCTGTCCGTGCGGGGCAATGTCTGCCGCCAATCGTGAACAGGCCTGTGGATCGTAGTACCGCGAAGCCTTCATCCAGCTTTCCTGTCGTGGCGCGCCGGACACAGGGAAAATACCGAGGAGGTGGGGGCGGGGCTCAGGCGGTCGTATTGACCATCGAGCCGCTTGCGTCGCCCAGTTCCTTCTTCAGCACGTCCGCCAGCTTGTTCATCATCGTTTGCAGGGCGGCCGACGTGCCGGCGATCTGGCCCTGCAGTGTCAATACGGCGGAGGCCTTGGCGCGCTCTTCCATCTTGCTCGCCTGCAATGCCTTGAGTTGCCGCAACTGCTCCGTCAGTTGCTTCTGCAGGATTTCGATCTGCTTCTTCAGTGCCTTGACGGTATCCGAGTCGTTGCTGCTGTCGCCGTTGCCCGCACCGTTGGCCTTGCCGGCCTTGTTGGTCTCGCCGGCGGGGGAGAGGCGCGGACCGTCGATCCGGATGGCCTGGCCGGAGCCATTGGCATTCTGGGTCTCGCTGCCAGCCGCGGCGGGGGCGTTGCCGGTGATCTCGGTGCCTGCCGAACTGAATACCTGCGTGGTGACGCTGCTGATGCTTGTCATACGATTTCCGTGGTAGAGAGAAGGCCAATACGAAGTAACGTCAGGTCTGGCGGGATCTTTAGTTGCCGGCCCTGGTTGCCGGCATCCCGGCGCGCTTCTGTCACAATGGCGCCCATGCCGGAACCGGGTCCCGGCCGGCCTTCAATCGGGTGATCTCACATGCCATATTTCGGAATCGGGCTTCACGTCATCGTCGCGATTTTCTTCGCGGTCCATGCCGTGCGCAGTCACCAGAACATGTACTGGCTGCTGATCCTGTTCGCGTTCCCCGGCCTCGGGAGCGTGGTGTATTTCTTTGCCGTCTACCTGCCGGGCCTGCGGCAGACGCGTGGCGCCCGCGCGGCCACGCGCGCCATCTCGCAAATGGTGGACCCCGATCGCGCCGTGCGCGAAGCGCGCGCCGACTTTGACCGTGCGCCCACGGTGGAGCACCGCATGCGCCTCGGTGCGGCGCTGCTCGCCGCCGGCGATGCGGCCGAGGCGCTGACGCACTACCAGGCGGCGGCCAACGGCCCGTTCGCGACCGACCCCGCGCTGCTGGAGGGACTGGCGCGCGCGCAGTTGGCGACCGGCGATGCCGCATCGGCACAGGGCACGCTCGAGCGCCTGTTTGCGGCCACGCCACAGACCCGCCAGCGGCCGGATCCCGCGCTGCTGTATGCCCGCGCGCAGGCCGCGACGGGCGCGCCGGGCACACGCGATGCGTTCGAGCAGGCCCTGACCAGCGCCAACGACGCGGCGCCGCGCTGCCTGTTCGCCGACTGGCTGGCGGCGCAGCCCGCCGCGGCGGACCAGGAGCGCGCTCGCGCGCTTTATGCCGAGATCGTGCACGACGCCAGGCACTGGCCCCGTCACGCTCGCGAGCACAACCGAGAATGGCTGCAGCGCGCGCAGGCGGCGCTGGGCCAGTGATTTTCCGCGCGCTTCGCGCTCTATTGAAACCAATGACTCTTCTGAAACGCAAATCGATCGAGGCCGAAGCCTCGCGCCGCCCCGCACGCGGCTCCCGCAACGCCGGCGCCAAGGGGCGCGAGGAAAAGCGCATGACGCCGCGCTTCGCACCGGTCACGTTCTCCGAGCTGGATGGCGTGCGCTATCTGCACTTCGGCACGGAGTGGGTGCAGGGCGCGATGCGCCTGCGCAAGCCCGACGCCATCGAACTGGAGTACGCCCAGCAGATGATGGCATGGCTGCTGTTCCTGTCGCCGTCGGCCGAGGATTTCCACGCGGTGCAACTGGGCCTTGGCGCCGCGGCGCTGACCAAGTTTTGCCATCGCAACTTTGCCCGCGCGCGCGTGACGGCCGTCGAGCTGAATCCGGCGGTGATCATCGCCGGGCGCAGCATGTTCGGCCTGCGCGAGGACGACGAGCGCCTGACGGTGCGCGAGCAGGATGCGTGGGACTACGTGATGGATGCCGCCAGCACGGCGTCGGTCGATGCGCTGCAGGTGGACCTGTACGACGCCACCGCGCGTGGCCCGGTGCTGGACACCACGGCGTTCTACAAGGCCTGCCGGCGCGTGCTGAAGGCGCCGGGCGTGATGACGATCAACCTGTTCGGCGATCACGACAGCTTTCCGAAGAACATCGAACGCATCTGCGATGCCTTCGACAACCGCGTGCTGGTCTTCCCGGAAGTGCACGACGGCAACATCATCGCGCTGGCCTTCAACGGGCCGTCGATCGACGTATCGTGGGAAACGCTGGAGGCGCGCGCGGCCGTCATCGAGGCCACGACGAAGCTGCCGGCGAAGGACTGGGTCAAGCAGTTGCGCGCGGCCAATGCGCGCCAGGATGCACGGCTGGTAATCTGACGAAGGTTGCCTGACCTTCAGCCTGCGCTTCGCTCCCAACGTTGGGAGCGAAGCGCAGGCAAGCGGCGACGGGGTTGCCTGCGCCGATTCAGCCGCTTACTGCTTGTGGAAGAACTGCGCCAGCGACCATTCGTCCGTACGCGCCTCGTACTTCAGTCCCTTCTTCATCGCCCACATCGCCAACTGGCTGTGCGACGGAATGATCGCGTGGTCGGCCAGCGCGAACTTTGCCGCCGTGCGCGCGTTCTCCTCGCGTGCCTTCAGGCTTTCCACCGTGGTCAGCGATTTCTCGATCAACTGGTCCAGTTGCGGGTTGCTGTACTTGCCCCAGTTCCAGGTGCCGTAGCCGGTCTTCGGATTCGGCGTGCCGGTGATGGAGCGCAGCGCCACGTCGGCCGCGGCCGAGCCCCAGCCCAGCATCTCGAACGCGAAGTCGCCCTGGCGCGCGCGCGTGAAGTAGGCGGCCACCGGCATGGTCTCCACCTTGGTCTGGATGCCGACGCGCGTCAGCATGCTGGCCGTGGCCTGCGCCACGGCGGCGTCGTTCAGGTAGCGATTGTTGGTGGCGTGCAGCGTGAGCGCGAAGCCGTCGGGGTAGCCCGCCTCGGCCAGCAGCTTCTTGGCGCCCTCGGGGTCATAGGCCTCTGGCTTGGTGCCGGGATGGCCGAAGATCTGCGGCGAGACGATCGACGATGCTGGCACAGCCAGGCCTTCCATGATGCGGCCGACGATGGCGTCACGGTTGATCGCACGGCTGATGGCCGCGCGCACGCGGGCATCCTTGAACGGGTTCTTTCCCAGCGGCTTGCCGGCCTTGTCGGTGACGAAGGGCGGGTTGTCGCGCGACTGGTCCATCTGCCAGAAGATCGTGCGCCACGAAACCTGCTGCTCGATGCGGAAGCGCGCGTCCTGTTTCAGCCTGGCGACATCCGCCGACGGCACGCTTTCGATCACGTCCACGTCGCCGGCCAGCAGCGCTGCGCTGCGCGCGCCATTGTCGGTGATGATGCGGAACACGGCGCGGTCCCATTCCGGCTTGGGACCCCAATAGTCGGGGTTCTTCGCCATCACGATCTCCTGGCCGCGCGCAAAGCGCACGAACTTGAACGGGCCGGTGCCGATCATCGCGCGCCCGGCGTCGAAGTCCGCCTGCGTCAGCGTGGCCGCGATCTTCTTCGGCATGATCGGCACGCTGTTCAGGTCGTTGGCGAGGTTGGCGTAGTTCGGCACGCTCATCGTGAGCCGCACGGTCAGCGGATCGGGCGTATCGATGCGGGCGATCGGCTTGGTGTAGCTGGTGAACGAGCCGGGGCTGTTGACGAGCTTCTCGGGACGCTCCAGCGACGCCTTGACGTCCTCGCTGGTGAACGGCGACCCGTCGTGCCATTTGACGTTCGGGCGCAGCTTGATCTCCCACGTGATCGCGTTGACCGGCTTCCACGACAGCGCCAGCCCGGGAATGTAGCGGGCGTTCTTGTCCATGAACACCAGCGACTCGAAGATGTGCAGGGCGATGGCGTTGTTTGGGCCGGCGTTGTTCCAGTGCGGGTCCATCGATGTCACGTCGGCCGCGAGGCCGATGCGCAGGTCCTCGGCCCACGCGCCGCCGGCCGGCAGCAGCGTCAACGCGGCCATGGTGGTCAGTGCCAGAGCGTGGCGGGAGAACAGAGCAGGGCGGCGGAGTCGGCTGGCTGTCATCGGGGTGGGTTCCTCTTGCGGGCGCGAGACGCGCGGGTTCGGCGATTCGGTTGCTCGCATTGTGCCGCCAAATCCATGCTGGCGTGAGATTTGGCAGTCATATGGATATGCCGCCAGGCGCGGATGGCACCGCTGAACCGGTAGAATTCGCTCCATGTTTGCCAATTCCCGCACCATCGAGTCGGCGCAGTCCGACGTCCACGAACACCTGGCCGCGCGCGTCGCGCGACACTTGGCTGAGCCGTTCCGCAAGCCGGTCGGCGAGCCGAGCCGGCGCGCGCTCGAGACCGCCCTGCAGGCGTGGCGGCAGGCGGGCGCGGCGCCGCTGATCCTGGATGCGGGCTGCGGCGTCGGTGAGAGCACGCTGCGGCTGGCTGCCGCGTTCCCGGATCACTACGTGATCGGCGTCGATCAGTCGGAGAAGCGCCTTGCCGCCGGCAAGGACTGGTGGGAGGGCGGCATGCCCGGCAATTTCTGCTGGGCGCGCGCGGACCTGGTCGATGTCTGGCGACTGATCCAGGCGGAGCAGGTGCCTGTGGCGCGTCACTATGTGCTGTATCCGAATCCCTGGCCCAAGATCGGGCACCTGGGGCGGCGTTGGCAGGGCCACGCGGTGTTCCCGGCGCTGGCCGCGTGCGGCGACTACCTGGAGTGCCGCAGCAACTGGAAGATCTACGTCGACGAGTTCGCGCAGGCGCTGTCGATGGTAGGCCGCCCCACGCGCACGGAGCCGTGGGCGCCGCCGCAGCCGATGACGCCGTTCGAGCGCAAGTACGCCGCATCGGGCCACGGGCTGTGGCGCTGCGTGAGCCAGCGCTGAAGCGCCGCCGGCTGGCCCAATGACAAAGGCCCGCATCCGCGGGCCTTTTGCGTGACGGCGTGGCGCCGGTCAGTGGAACAGCGGCTGTTGCGTCGGCGCGTCCTCGGGCAGTTCGGCGTGGACGATCTCGCCGGAGCGGTCCGCGTAGAGCGGCGTGCCGCAGTCCTCGCAGTATTCCGGATCGAACAGCGCGGCGTGACGGAAGATGTCTTCCACGCCGGCGTTGCGCAACTCTTCGCAGATCTGTTCGAGCGGGTTGCCCTTTTCCTCGGCGTCCACCTCGCCGGCCTCACGGCCGTACACGGGCCAGACGATGCCGTAGATCACGTCCTTTTCGCCACGCATCGTGAAGCCGACGCGGTATTCCTCCACTACTTCCTCGCCGAACCCGGCCACCACGGCGGCGAACTGGCCGGCCGGCACGTCGAGCGTGCCGCACAGGTAGTTGACGGCCGCGCGCACGGTCAGCGGGCGGATGCTCTTGTCGGACTCGCGGCAGGACAGGAAAAAGGCGTCCGGTAGCAGCAACTCGAACTCGCAGCCCGGCAGCAGCAGGGCGACCGAGGGCTGCACCTGGGTGCGCCATTGTTCCAGGCAGACCGTGCGCTCGGCGTGATGCTCCTTGGCGTCTTCCTGCCAGCGGAACAGCGCGCCCTCGTGCGAGCCGACGACGACCGCCAGCAGGTAGCGCGGGTCGGCCAGGATGGGCGCGGTCTCGGGCAGGTCGCGCATGTCCACCTTGGGCGCGGTGCCGGCGATGGCGGCTGCGGCCAGCTTGTGGGTCAGCGCGAAAGTGTCGCTGTGGGTGCGCGGCAACTGATCGATGCTGTACAGGTACGGCGACAGCGCGACTTTCGTATTGGCGCCCAGCACGTGGGCCTGCAGATGCACGGCGAGCGTCTGGGCCAGGTCCGCCTTGAGCGATCCGGAGGGGATGGCATAGCGCGTGTGCGCGAGGATCGGGGCGGCAATCAGCAGCGCGTCATAGCGCACGCCGTCAACCTCAACGGTGGCGGACTCGGCCAGCGTCTCGGCCTGCTCCGCGAGCACGTCGGAGGCATCGGCGTTGTGTTTAAACAGGTGTTCGAGCGCCGCGTCCAGCGCGGTCTGGCTGCCGTTCTTCAGCAACCGGCCCAGGCGCTGCGCGAGCCGCCGTTCCCAGTACGCGTCTTCCATGCGGCTGCCCGAGGCATCGAGGGCGAGCGCATCGGCCACCAGCCGTTCGGCGTCGGGCGACAGACGTGGGGAAGCCTTGGGGCGAAAACCTGCCATAGATAGAAACCGTCCGTTATTCCGTAAAACGGTATTCTACTCGCTGATTCGCGAAAACCGGCTGCCCCGGATGCGGCCATTGCCGGGCTCGCAGCCCGCCGCGCCGTCCGTTTGACGCGGCAAGGGATCTCGCGGCGCGGGAAGCCGGCCTGCGCGGGGCTTACTTCTGCGCCGGCTCCGCCGGAGCGTGGGTCTCGACGCCGTGCTGCTCGCCGGCAATGGAAACGTCGCCGCCGCCCTTGGTCAGCAGGTACAGTGCCGCGCCGGCAACGACGACGAATGCGATGAGGATCTTGGCCATGGTGTCTCCTGGTTAGGCGCAGCCCGGTCGCGGGGCCGGATGGCTGCCCGCCGGGCATGGTTTTTCGTTGTGATGGGAGACAGTCTGGCAGCGCAGCCTTGCGTGGACCTTACAGGCGCGGGAAAGCGGACGACCAGGAAAACGGCCGGCAAGACGTGCGCTGTGATGCACGTCTTGCCGGCCGTTTTGTCATGTCCGCCACCCGGAGGCGGCAGACATGGCAAGGCGCGGCGCCGCTCAGGCGGCCAGCAACTGGCGCAGCACGAACGGCAGGATGCCGCCGTGGTTGTAGTAGTCCACCTCGATCGGGGTGTCGATGCGCAGGAGCAGTGGCACGCGCTGTTCCTGCCCGTTGTCGCGGCGGATCACCAGCGTCACGTCCTGCTGCGGTTTCAGTTCGCCCTCGACGCCTTCGATGTCGAAGGTCTCGGTGCCGGTGATGCCGAGCGACTGCGCGCTGTCGTCGCCCTTGAACTGCAGCGGCAGCACGCCCATGCCGACCAGGTTCGAGCGGTGGATCCGCTCGAAGCTGCGTGCGATCACGGCCTTGACGCCGAGCAGTTGCGTGCCCTTGGCCGCCCAGTCGCGCGACGAGCCGGTGCCGTATTCCTCGCCGCCGAACACGACGGTCGGGGTGCCTTCGGCGATGTACTTCATGGCGGCGTCGTAGATCGACAGTTCCTCGCCCGAGGGCTGGTGCAGCGTGATGCCGCCTTCCACGCGCGAGCCGTCGGCGCGGGCCGCAATCATCAGGTTCTTGATGCGCACATTGGCGAAGGTGCCGCGCATCATGACCTCATGGTTGCCGCGGCGCGAGCCGTAGCTGTTGAAGTCGGCCTTGAGCACGCCGTGCGACAGCAGGTACTTGCCCGCCGGCGACGTTTCCTTGATGGAGCCGGCCGGGGAGATGTGGTCGGTCGTCACGGAATCGCCGAAGATGCCAAGCGCGCGCGCGTCGCGCACGCCGGCGCTGACGGCGGCCGGCTGCAGGCTGAAGTCCTGGAAGAACGGCGGCTCGGCGATGTACGTCGACGTGGGCCAGTCGTACACCTGGCCCTTGGTGCCCTTGATGCCGGCCCATAGCTTGCTCGGCTTCTTGACCTGCTCGTAGTTGCCCTTGAAGGTCTTGGCGTCCATCGCGTACTTCATCAGCGCGTGGATTTCCTCGGAGGTCGGCCAGATGTCGCCCAGGTAGATGTCGCGTCCCTTCTTGCCCTTGCCGACCGGCTCGGTCATCAGGTCGCGGGTCACGTTGCCGGCGATGGCGTAGGCCACCACCAGCGGCGGCGAGGCCAGGAAGTTGGCGCGGATATTCGGGTGGATGCGGGCCTCGAAATTGCGGTTGCCCGACAGCACAGCGGCGGCCACGAGGTCGTTGCTGGTGATGGCGTCGTTCAACTCCGGCGACAGGTCGCCCGCGTTGCCGATGCAGGTGGTGCAGCCGTAGGCGGTCACGCCGAAGCCCAGCTTTTCCAGGTACGGCAGCAGGCCGGCGGCCTTCAGGTATTCGGTCACCACGCGGCTGCCCGGGGCGAGCGAGGTCTTGATGTGCGGCGCCACGGTCAGGCCGGCTTCCACGGCCTTCTTGGCCAGGAGGCCCGCGGCCAGCAGCACGCTCGGGTTCGAGGTGTTGGTGCAGGACGTGATGGCGGCGATCAGCACGTCGCCGCTCTTCACGTCGATGCCGTCGGCCGTGGTGTAGGTGCGGTCGAGGTCGGCGGCGTCCTTGTTGAAGCCGTTCTCGGCCACCGGCTTGCTGAACAGCGAAGCGAAGGTGCTCTTGACGTTGCCGATCTCGATGCGGTCTTGCGGGCGCTTCGGACCAGCCAGCGACGGCGCGACCGTGCCGAGATCCAGCGTCACGACCTTGCTGTAGTCGATCTCGCCGGCCTTGGGGATACCGAACATCTTCTGGGCGCGGAAATAGCCCTCGAACGCGGCGATTTCCTCTGCGGTGCGCCCGGTCCCCTGGAAGTAGTCGATGGTCTTTTCATCGACCGGGAAGAAGCCCATGGTGGCGCCGTATTCCGGCGCCATGTTGCCGATGGTGGCGCGGTCGGGCAGGGGGAGGCTGGCGGTGCCTTCGCCGAAGAACTCGACGAACTTGCCGACGACTTTCTCGCGGCGCAGCATTTCAGTGATGGTCAGCACCAGATCGGTGGCGGTCACGCCTTCGCGCAGGCGGCCCTTCAACTCCACGCCGACTACGTCAGGCGTCAGGAAATAGACCGGCTGGCCCAGCATGCCGGCCTCGGCCTCGATGCCGCCCACGCCCCAGCCCACCACGCCGATGCCGTTGATCATCGTGGTGTGCGAATCGGTGCCGACCAGGGTGTCGGGATAGTAGACGCCGTCCTTCTTGTGCACGCCGCGGGCCAGGTATTCCAGGTTGACCTGGTGGACGATGCCGAAGCCCGGCTGCACCACGCCAAACGTATCGAACGCCTGCATGCCCCACTTCATGAACTGGTAGCGCTCGTTGTTGCGCTGGAATTCCAGTTGCATGTTCAGGTCGAGCGCCTTCTTTTCGCGGAAGTGGTCGACCTGCACCGAGTGGTCGACCACCAGGTCCACCGGCACCAGCGGTTCGATCTTCTTGGGGTTCTTGCCCATCTTCTCGGCCACATTGCGCATGGCGGCGAGGTCGGCCAGCAGCGGCACGCCGGTGAAGTCCTGCAGCACCACGCGGGCAACCACGAACGGGATCTCGTCGACGCGGTCGGCATTCGGCTTCCAGTTGGCGAGTTGCCTGACGTGCTCCTCGGTCACCTTCTTGCCGTCACAGTTGCGCAGCACCGATTCCAGCACCACCCGGATCGACACCGGCAGGCGTTCGACCGCCACACCCAGCGCCTTGCCCAACTGGGGCAGGGAATAGAACTGGCCGCGGCCGGAAGCGCCGACTTTGAATTCTTTTAGCGTTTTATTGAGATTGTGGGGCATTGCCTGACTCCAATGAAGGATGATGCGGACTAGCTGGACCTCTGACTGCGGTTCGACCCCGGCGCCTTGCCGGTGCGGGCCGTGGCGGTGATGCCGCCCGGCCGCGCACTGGCAAGACGCCGATACTGCGGCTTGCCGCGCGGCGCCGTGGGCGCTGCCCGCGTAGCGGGCCGTGCGGCAAGCTTTCCATCCGCATGGGGATCGCCGGAAGGATCCCGATGCGTGTTGACCGGCATCACCACCGGCCGCGCTGTTGCGGGGCGGCCGGGTGCCGGTCCAGAACGGTACGGATTGGCCCGGATTGCGGTCCGGCTTACTGCTTCGGTGCGGCTTGCGCGGGCTGCGGCTGGGCCGACGGCGCCAGCAGCGGGGTGGCCACCGGCGCGCGCAGCGCACCGGCCTGGGTCGGCGCGGCGCCGCCGGCCTGCATTTCCGGGGTCTGGCACTCGTCGGCCAGGCGCTGGCCTTCCTTGCGGTTGAACAGCATCGATTTGCTCGGAATCACGACCAGGTCCATGCCCGAGGCGCCGTCGAAGTAGCGGTCGGCGCCGGTGACGGTGGTCTGGCGCGGCAGGCGGTAGTTGTGGCCCTTCCAGTGCAGCGTGATGATCTCGTCGCGCTGCATGTCGCCGGCGATGTAGAGGCTGTTGCCCAGTTCGCACTGCCACTTGACGCCGTTCGGGGTCGCGGCGGCGGCAGCGGCGGCGGTCGGAGCGGCCTTCTTGGCGGGAGCCTTCTTGGTGGTGGTCTTCTTGGCGGGTTCCTGAGCCGTGGCGATGCCGGTGGCGGTCAGGGTGGCGGCGCCCAGGCAGGCAGCAAGCACGAGATGTTTCATTATGGTTCCTTCCTGAATGGAGTTGATTGGATTGTCGGGCGGCGGGATGTCAGGTAGGGGCATCGGGCAGCCCGCCGCTATTCTCTACGATTTGTCCGGGCCGGCGTAGCGCCGGCGCCATTCGTTACACAATTCGATCCGGCCGGTTGGCTTCCGTCCACATGGCGGCGTCTCGCGCATGGTTCAGCTGAAAAACAACTCTCTCACATTGCCCGGCAGCGCGGTGCCCGTGGCGTGCGCGCGCTGCAGCAGCGACCAGTAGTAGCGGTAGCTGGCGCGGTCGTGCAACTGGCCCTCGTGGCGGATCGGTGCCCAGTTGTTTTCGTGCGCGGCCAGCAGGATCGCGCTCGCCGCCCCAATTTCGGCATCGGTGGGACGGAACGCCGCGACGATCGGTGCGATCTGGCCCGGATGGATGCTCCACTTGCGCAGGTAGCCGAACTCGGCGCGGGCGCGTAGCGCGTCGTCGCCCGCGCGCTGCGGCATCTGCACGTCGGTGCTGACATTGTGCGACGGCACCTTGCCGTGGCGGTGGCAGGCCGCCGAGATCTCCAGCATGGCGCGGCGGATCAGCGGGTGCTCGAACTGCTGGGGCGAGCGCATGGCGTCGCCCGGGATCGCGCCGTGGTGGGCGGAAACGAAGTCCATCAGACCGAAGCTCAGGCATTCCACCTGGACCAGCGAGGCGATGTCGAACGCCTGCTCGAGCGCGGCGTGGGTCTCGATCAGGACGTGGATCGGGATATGGCGGGCAATGCCGGCGGCGCGCGCCGCGAGGTTGATGTGGTCGGTGACGCGCGCGACCTCCACCACGTCGGTGACTTTGGGCACCACCACATAGGCAAGCTGCGCGCCGGCTTGGCCGACCAGGATGTCGATGTCCTGCCGCCACGAGCGGTGGGCCGGATCATGGATGCGCACGCCGATGCGGTTGTGCGCGTTTTGCGGCCCGTTGATCAGTTGTGCGCACAGCTCGGCGTGCTCGCGCTCCTGGCCGACGGCCGCGCCGTCCTCGCAGTCGAACGTGATGTCGAAGACGGGACCAAGCTCTTGCTGCAGGGCCAGCGACTTGCGCATCAGCTTCTCGCTGCCCGCGTAGTGGTCGCAGACCGGCAACTGGATGGGGATGGCTTCACCCTGGAACAAGACCTCGGAGGGGTGCACTTGGCGTCAGATAGGAAATGGGTCAGGAAATGCGCCGGACCGCGCTACCGCTTCGCGGGTCGCCGCCCGGCGATGAAAAAACCGGGGTCCGCGCCGATTCGTGAATCGTTGCGGAACCCCGGTTCGTCATGACTGAAGCGGAAGGATCAGCCCAGCAGGTGCTGCACGCCGGCCTTTTCTTCTTCCAGTTCCTTCAGGGTGATGTTGATCTTTTCCTGACTGTAGGCGTCGATCTCCAGACCCTTGACGATTTCGTACTTGCCGTTGGCGGTGGTCACCGGGTAGCCGAACATCGTGTCGGCCGGGATGCCGTATTCGCCGTTCGACGGGATACCCATCGTGACAACCTTGCCGTTGCTGCCCAGCACCCAGTCGTGCACGTGGTCGATGGCGGCGTTGGCGGCCGAGGCAGCCGACGACAGGCCACGTGCCTCGATGATGGCGGCGCCGCGCTTGCCGACCGTCGGCAGGAACACGTCGTTGTTCCAGGCGTGGTCGTTGATCAGGTCCTTGACGCTCTTGCCGTCCACGGTGGCGTAGCGGTAGTCGGCGTACATGGTCGGGCTGTGGTTGCCCCACACGAACATCTTCTCGATCGATGACACCGGCTTGCCGGTCTTGGCGGCGATCTGCGACAGCGCGCGGTTGTGGTCCAGGCGCAGCATGGCGGTGAAGTTCTCGCGCGGCAGGTCCGGTGCCGACTTCATCGCGATGTAGGCGTTGGTGTTGGCCGGGTTGCCGACCACCAGCACCTTGACGTTGCGGCTGGCGACTTCGTTCAGCGCCTTGCCCTGCACCGTGAAGATCTGGGCGTTGGCTTCCAGCAGGTCCTTGCGCTCCATGCCCTTGCTGCGCGGGCGGGCGCCGACCAGCAGGGCCACGTCGGCGTCCTTGAAGGCGACCTTGGGGTCGTCGGTGATGACGACGCCGGCCAGCAGCGGGAACGCGCAGTCTTCCAGTTCCATCACCACGCCCTTGACGGCGGCCTGGGCCTGCGGCAGGTCAAGCAGTTGGAGGATGACCGGCTGGTCTTTGCCGAGCATGTCGCCGTTGGCGATACGGAACAGCAGGGAATAGCCGATCTGGCCAGCGGCGCCGGTCACTGCGACGCGCATTGGGGCTTTAGCCATGAGTAAGTCTCCAAACGAAAAGAGGGGGATCCGGTGGTGGGTGTCGCCGCGGCGGCAGACGGCCGTCCGCCGGCGCCAGGTGGCAATGCCACGCGTTGCCGGTGAGCAGGCATCACGACGGGGCATGACCCTGCAACAAGGCGTAAGTCTACTGCGAAGCGGGCCGCCACATCCAGAACGAATCATTCCGGCAGGGATTTCATGCGGATGACAAGAAAGCCGGAGCGGGCGGCGCAGACTGCGCGAGTGTAGGTCCGGTCTCTTGGGATGTCAATTCATATGTCTTATATAAGACATAAGACATTTCATAGCGCGCTGGACGGAGATTGTCCTTTTGTGGTGAAATCGGGCTATGTCATCCCTGCCTACGTCCCTTGCCAGCGCTCCTCCTGGCGGAGCGCCGGAGTCTGGCGCCACCACGCCCGGCGCCGGGACGCAGCCGTCCGTGTCTGCCGCCACGTCCGCGCAGCCGCCCGGCCCGGTGCCGTCGCCCACCTTCAGTCCGCTCTACCAGCAGATCAAGACCCTGATCACGCAGAGCCTGCAGTCCGGCGAATGGAAGCCGGGCGAGATGATCCCGAGCGAGATGGAGCTTTCCGCCCGCTACAAGGTCAGCCAGGGCACGGTGCGCAAGGCCATCGACGAGCTCGCGGCCGACAACCTGGTCGCACGCCGGCAGGGCAAGGGGACCTTCGTCACGACCCATCACGAGGATGTGGTCAAGTTTCGCTTTCTGCGCCTGGTCCCGGACGAGGGCGAGCCGCATTATGGCGCCAGCCACGTGCTGGAGTGCAAGCGTTTGCGCGCGCCGGCGGAGATCGCCCGGCTGCTCGACATCCGCACCGGGGACAGCGTCGTGCAGATCCGGCGCGTGCTGTTCTTCTCGGGCGAGGCTACCGTGCTCGACGAGATCTGGCTGCTGGGCACCAACTTCAAAGGCCTGACGGCCGAGAAGCTGACCGAATGGAAGGGCCCGATGTACGCGCTGTTCGAGGCCGAGTTCGGCACGCGCATGATCCGGGCCACCGAGAAGATCCGCGCCGTGGCGGCCGACGAGGCCGCCGCTTCCCAGTTGTCGGTGCCGACCGGCTCGCCGTTGCTGTCCGTGGAGCGGGTGTCGTTCACCTATGGGGACCGTCCGGTCGAGGTGCGCCGCGGCTTGTATGTCACAACGCGGCACTACTATCTGAACGAACTGAGCTGAGCGTCCCCGTTCGCCATGCGTGATTGGTAGTGGAATAACCATGCATGGCGCAGGGTTGCCTGCTGTGATTGTTGTGCCATGCGCGATGCGCGCCTCGTTTTGTTGTCAGGATCGGTTGTCCGGAGCGCGCGATCGGTCCGGAAAGGGGCCCGAGTGCCGCGCCACGCCATGACGTGTGCGATTGTCGGGCGCGCCCTGTCCGGGCTCGATAGCTGAAAATTATTGGTGCGCCGCGCAACAAAAGCGCTAAAATCTCGTGGTTTTACCTCAGTGCATCCAATTGCATTCAGGGTGCCGGGGTGCAGGGATCGGGCGCGGCGATGCGAGGCACGGCGATCGCAGGTTCGCTCTTTGCAGTTTCGTTTTTTGTTTACCGCTAATGGGGTCTCGCATGGCTGAAGCCGTCAAACAAGCCAGGCCGGAGTTCCGGAACATCGGTATCGCGCAGATTGCGCGCTACCGGTTGCCCTGGGCCGGCAAGGTATCCATCCTGCATCGCGCAAGCGGTGCATTGATGTTCCTCCTTCTTCCTTTCGTTCTGTACCTGTTTGAACAGAGCGTCACCTCGGAACTGAGCTTCGCGAAGTTCTCGGCCTTGTTGTCCAACGGTTTCGTCAAGCTGGTCGTGCTGGTCCTGATCTGGGGCTATCTGCATCACTTCTGCGCTGGTATCCGTTATCTGCTGCTGGATGTGCACGTTGGCATCTCCAAGCCTGCTTCGGCCAAGTCCGCTGTCTCCGTGCTGGTAATCAGCTTGCTGCTGACCCTGATTTTCGGCCTGAAGCTGTACGGCCTGTTCTGAGGAGAATCAAGGTGGCAAACAATAATATCGGTCCCAAGCGTCTTGTCGTCGGTGCGCACTACGGTCTGAAAGACTGGCTCGCGCAACGCGTCACTGCCTGCATCATGGTGGTCTTCACCGTCGTGCTCGCGGTTGCCTTCCTGCTGTCGAACGGCGCTTCCTATGAAGCGTGGGCAGGGCTCTTCGCCAACCAGTGGATGAAGCTGCTGACGTTCCTCACCATTCTGTCGCTGCTGTATCACGCCTGGATCGGCGTGCGCGATATCTGGATGGACTACGTGAAGCCGATGGCCGTGCGCCTCGTGCTGCAAGTTCTTACGATTCTGTGGCTCGTCGGTTGCGCGGGCTACGCTGCTCAGATTCTCTGGAGGGTGTAATAAAT
>JACXTT010006697.1_pt1 | contig 16407 bp, 5 predicted proteins | sample 9270951 | NCBI WGS metagenome assembly JACXTT01 (sample SAMN15532306, study PRJNA645909) | rock metagenome | isolation source: weathered quartz diorite | place: Puerto Rico | collected 2017-06-21 | reverse complement strand
CCCGGCCAGTCCGTGTTGGTGGCGGCGCGCGGCATCACCCAGGTATTGCGCTACGCCTTGGAAGAGGCCCGTTTTCGCCAAGGCAACCTCTATGTGTTGTATGTCAAACAACTCGCGGTCGATTTCCCGTTTTCCTCCACTTCCTGCGAGCGCCCGCGATGGCAGGAAGATCGCCAGGCCGCCGAGATCAGGTATGGCATGCTGGAATCAGGTCGCGACGCCGGCGTCACCGTCGTCCCGGTGTTTACCGTCAGCGATGATCCGGCGGCCACGATTGTCGATCTTGCCGCCACGCTCGGCGTGGACCTCTTGATGCTCGGTTCCACCAACCGCAATTCTCTGTTGAGTCTGCTCCAGGGTAACGTCGTGACCGAGGTCGCCAAAAGCCTCCCCAGCAACATTCAACTCATCATCCATGGCTAGAACTCTCCGACGCGGTTGTGATTCCAGTTATCCTCGCAACGGCCTGCGAACTCGCCCGCCTTCATCCCTTCGGACTCTTTGCCCGCCCGCTGCACGGAGGGATCAGCAAGGAACTGACGCTTTCGACGCTGAAACCAATAAATGCGCCCGAGAGGCGCGCTTGGTTCGGTGCTCGATTTTTTACCAAACCAGTCTCGCGTTGGTTGGGCCAGTTTGCGGGTCGGAACCGCGACTGGCTCAGCGGCGCGTCCAAGGCAAATAACCGTTACAAAGAACAAACACAACATGAGCACCCCCAAGCAAGTAATCGAGACGGCGAAGAAGCAGGGAGCGAAGATGGTGGACATCAAGTTCGTGGACACCTTCGGGACCTGGCAGCATTTCACGATTCCCTTCGGTGAATTGAACGAGGAATCGTTCAGCGACGGGCTGGGATTCGACGGTTCGAGTATCCGAGGATGGAAGAGCATCGAGGCCAGCGACATGCTGGCGATGCCCGATCCGGACACCGCGTTCATCGACCCGTTCATGGCCGTACCGACCCTGTCTCTGACCTGCACCATCGCCGAGACCGGCACCAAAGAGGCCTACAACCGGGATCCCCGCGGCATCGCCCAGCGCGGCGAGAAGTATCTTCAGTCCACCGGCATCGCCGACACCGCGGTGTTCGGGCCGGAAGCGGAGTTCTTCATCTTCGACGACGTGCGTTTCGATGCCAAACCGAACGGGACGTTTTACAGCGTAGACGGGGAGGAAGGGATCTGGAACAGCGGCCGAGACGAGATGCCCAACCTGGGCAACAAGATACGGCACAAGGAAGGGTACTTTCCCGTGGCACCGGCGGACACACAACAGGACATCCGCACGGAGATGTGTCTGGTGATGGAGACTCTGGGCGTCCAGATCGAGCGCCAACACCACGAGGTGGCGACGGCCGGACAGGCGGAAATTGATTTTCGTTTCGACACGCTGGTCAAGACGGCCGACCACATGATGGTCTACAAGTACGTGATCAAAAACGTGGCCAAGAAGCATGGCAAGACGGCGACCTTCATGCCCAAACCGTTGTTTGGGGACAACGGCAGCGGGATGCACACCCATCAATCCTTGTGGAAGAAAGGCAAACCGCTGTTTGCGGGCAGCGAGTACGCGGGGTTGTCGATGCTGGCCTTGTACTACATCGGCGGGATCCTGAAACACGCCAAGGCCCTGTGCGCCTTGTGCAGTCCCACGACCAACAGTTACAAGCGGCTGGTGCCCGGCTACGAGGCGCCGGTGAATTTGGCGTACAGCGCGAGGAATCGCAGTGCGGCCATCCGGATCCCTACCTTTAGCGACAGTCCGAAAGCCAAGCGGATCGAGTATCGGCCACCCGATCCGAGCGCCAATCCGTATTTGTGCTACACGGCGCTGTTGATGGCGGGCTTGGACGGCGTGGTGAACAAGATCGATCCGGGCGAGCCGATCGACAAGAACATGTATGAGTTGCCTCCCGAGGAGTTAGCGAAGGTGCCGCAGATCTGCGGCAGCCTGCCCGAAGCGCTGGATCATCTGGAGAACGATCATGCGTTCCTGTTGAAAGGGGATGTGTTTACGGAAGACTTTCTGGAGATGTGGATCAGCGCCAAGCGCAAAGACGCTGATGCCTTGCGCCTGCGCCCACACCCCTACGAGTTCTTCCTCTACTACGATGTGTAAAACTCAACTCTGAGCGAAGGTTCAGAGGGCGGGAGGAACCCCCGGCGCAGACTCACGTCTACGCCGGGTTTGTTTGTTGCCCGGCTCGCTCTTGACGCTCCGACGCTCCCACGCTCTCACGCAAATCATCGCGAGTCTCTCGCGGCAAATAACCTCTCCGCCACAGTACGAAGATGACAGGATAGATGAGCAGTTCGAGAATACCCGAGGTGACGACCCCGCCAATCATCGGAGCCGCGATGCGTTTCATCACGTCCGCGCCGCTTTGCGTCGTGGGTGACCACATGATCGGCAGCAAACCGAACAAGATGGCGCAAATCGTCATGATCTTGGGCCGAATGCGTTGCACCGCCCCTTCGATGACGGCGAGACGCAAATCACCCATCGTGTTCATGCGTCCCAGGCCGCGGAATTTTTCCCAGGCGTGATCGAGGTAAAGCAACATCACGACGCCGGTCTCCGCATCGAGTCCCGCCAGCGCAATAATACCGACCCACACCGCGGTGCTCAAATTGTAGCCAAGCAGATACAACAGCCAGAAGGCGCCCACGAGTGAGAAAGGCACGGCCAGCATAACAATGAAAGTCTTCACGACCGACCGAGTGTTCAGGTAAATGAGGACGAAGATAATCAGCAGCGTGAACGGGCCGATTATCAAAAGACGCTTGAAGGCACGCTGCTGGTATTCGAACTGTCCAGCCCATTGAATGTAGTAACCGGGCGGGAATTTAACGACCTCGTTGATGCGCTGCGCCGCGGCTTGCACGTAGCCGCCGATGTCGTCGCTCGTGATGTCCACAAAGACAAAGCCGACGAGCTGGCCGTTTTCGTTTCGGATCGAGGGTGGACCGGTTTTGTAGCTGATGTCCGCGAGCATCGAGATGGGGATTTGCGCGAAAGCGTCGGGAGCGTCGGAGCGTGAAAGCGTGGAACGTTGAAGCATTGGAGCGTTCATCCCGCCGCTCGCGCTTCCACGCTCTGACGCTCCAACGCCCATCCGCTCGGACGGCATCGGCACGGGAACGAGCACGCGCTTCAATGCATCGAGATCTTCGCGGAAATCGCGCGCGTAACGGACGTTGATCGGATAGCGCTCGCGCTTTTCCACCGTCGTCGCGATGGTTTTCCCGCCGATGGCCGTTTCGACAATGTCATTGATCTCGCCGACGGTCAGACCGTAGCGCGCGGCGACCTGCCGATTCGGGGTGAAATCGAGAAAGTATCCGCCCGTCGTTCGCTCGGCGAAGGCACTGCGCGTGTTTGGAAAATCGCTGAGCGCCTTCTCAATTTGCACGCCGATGTCCTGAATGACGGCAAGGTCCGGCCCAAACACTTTGATGCCAAGCGGCGTTCGAAAACCGGTCGTGAGCATTTCGGTGCGGGTGTAGATGGGCATCCAGATTTGGTTAGCCATGCCGGGCGTTTTGACCTTTTGGTTGATCTGCTCGATGAGCTTTTCCCAAGTCATCCCCGCGCGCCATTGCTCGGGCGGTTTGAGCTTCACGACGGTCTCCACCATTGAGAGCGGTGCAGGGTCGGTGGAGGTCTCGGATTGGCCTGCTTTGCCAAAAACAACTTCGACTTCCGGCAATTGTCGGAGCATTCGGTCCTGGATTTGCAGAATCCTCGTGGCTTCGTCGATGGAGATGCCGGGCACCGCGGTCGGCATGTAAAGAATGTCGCCTTCGTTCAGCGGCGGCATGAATTCCTTGCCGAGCTTGAGGAACGGATACACGGTGACGCCGATAAGCGCGATGGCGACCATGAGCGTCAGCCATCGGAAGCGCAGCACGAAATGAACGAAGGGGTGATAGGCCCAAATCAGGAAACGGTTCACGGGATTTTTGATCTCCGGCGTGATCTTGCCGCGAATCCACATCAGCATCAGCACCGGCACGAGCGTCACCCCGAGCAGCGACGCGAAGAACATGGAAAATGTTTTCGTGAAGGCGAGCGGCTTGAACAAGCGGCCTTCCTGCGCTTCGAGCGAGAACACCGGGATGAAACTGACGGTAATGACAAGCAGCGCGAAGAACAGCGGACGGCCGACGCTCTTCGCAGCGCTGATGATGACTTCGATCCGTTCGGGGTTCGTCGGGTCGCGTCCTTTTTCCTCGCGGAAACGTTCGAGGAATTTGTGCGCGTTCTCGACCATGATAATGGCCGAGTCCACCATGGCGCCAATCGCGATGGCGATGCCGCCGAGCGACATGATGTTCGATGTGAGCGAGAGTTGGAACATCGGCAAAAACGACAACACGATCGCAATCGGCAGCGTGATGACGGCGACGAGGGCCGAGCGCACGTGCCAGAGAAAGAGGATGCAAACCAGCGCCACGACGATGCTTTCCTCGATCAGCTTTTCGCGCAGGGTGGAAATGGAGCGCTTGATGAGTTGACTGCGGTCGTAAGTCGCGACGATTTCCACGCCTGCCGGGAGCGACGGTTTGATTTCCTCCAGCTTCTTCTTGATTCCATCAATGACTCGCAGGGCATTTTCACCATAACGCATCACCACGATGCCGCCCACGACCTCACCTTCGCCGTCCAAGTCAGCAACACCGCGTCGGAGGTCCGGGCCAAGATGCACCGTGCCGACGTTCTTGACGTAAACAGGCGTGCCCTTCTGCGATTTAAGGGGAACGTTTTCGATGTCCTCGACGCTCTGGATGTAGCCGCGCCCGCGAACGTAGAACTCCGTCGAGCCGACTTCGAAAATCTTCCCGCCCACGTCGCCGTTCGACATGCGGATTTTGTTGACCACCTCGCTGATGGGAATGCCCCAGGCGAGCAGCTTGTTCGGGTCGAGGTCCACCTGGTATTGCTTCACGAAACCGCCCACGGACGCGACTTCGGACACGCCCTTCACGGATTCGAGCGCATAGCGAAGAGTCCAATCCTGGAACGAGCGGAGTTGCGCCAGGTTGTTTTTACCGCTGCGGTCCACAAGGGCATATTCATAGACCCAGCCCACACCGGTCGCGTCCGGCCCAATGACCGGATTAACCCCTTCCGGCAACATGCCACGCACTGTGCTTAAATATTCGGTGACCCGCGAGCGCGCCCAGTAGATATCCGTTCCGTCCTCGAAGATGACGTAAACGAACGACTTGCCGAACATGGACTCGCCGCGAACGAACTTCACTTTGGGCGCGGCGATAAAGCGTGTGGAAATGGGATACGTGATCTGGTCCTCGACGAGATCGGGCGAGCGTCCTTCCCAATCCGTGTAAACGATGACCTGCACGTCGCTCAAGTCCGGGATGGCGTCGAGCGGCGTTTTCGTGAGCGCCCAAATGCCACCCGCGATGCCGAAGACGACGAGGATGCAAATGAGAAAAGCGTTGCGCGCACTCGCCTCAATGATCCGTTCGAGGAGGAATGGGGAGCGTGGAGCGTCCGGCACGGGTGGCGTTTGTCGAGGTTCTGTAGTCATCGCACAGGTTCGTTAGAGCGTGAGGGACGTCGAGCGGGAGAGCGTGCTAAGCGTCGGGAGCGTGGAGCGCGGAGTTCCTTGTAATCTGCTACTCTCATGTTGGTTCCCTTTCTGTGTTAATGTCCACCATCGCACGCTCCAACGCTCCAACCCTCCAACGCTCCACACGCTCACCACGACTTCAGCGCCCCCTGCACCTTCGCTTCGGCGTCGATGAGGAAATTGCCGCTGGTGACGACACGCTCCGTCTCGTTCAAACCGGACGTCACTTCGTAGAAGTCGCCGTACTTGCGGCTGAGTTCGACGAAGCGCGGCTCAAGCCGCCCCTCGCCCTTGTCCACGAACACAATGTTGCGCTTGCCGGTCGGCAACACAGCGGGTACAGGCACGGCCACACCTTCGCCCATGTCCATTGTCAACTCGACATCAACGTACATGTCGGGCCGGAGCTTCAGGTCGGGGTTTTCAACATCAATCCGGACTCGACCGGTGCGCATGGTGTCGCTGATGAACGGATCAATAACGGAAACCTTCCCTTGGAACTTTTCGCCGGGGTATGACGCGGTTGTAACAGTCATCGGCAGTCCTCTCTTCAGCATGGGCAACTCGTCCTGATAGAACTGCGCCCAGACCCACACGACCGAGAGATCCGCAATGTCCACGAGATGGTCCCCGTTCATGACTTTGCGGCCCTGATCGACACCGATGTCCTGAACCACGCCGCGAAAGGGCGAATAGAGGGTGAGCGATTCCTCCGGCTTGCGTGACCTCTCCAACTCCCCCACTTCTTTGTCGCTGATGTTCCACAAGCGCAGCCGCTGCTTGGCGGACTCGTAAAGCCGCTCGGTGCTGTCGAGAACCGGTTTGTTCCCTTTCTGCCTCGCTTCGTCGCGCATCTTGAGCACGTCCACGAACTCATTCTGCGTGGTGAGCAAATCCGGGCTGTAGATGGTGAGAATCGGCGCGTCCTTCTCGACCGGTTCGCCGCGCGAAAACACAAAAAGCTTTTGCACGTAGCCTTCAACGCGAGTGACGTAATCCCAATGCCGCTGCTTGTCATAAGCGACCACGCCAACCGCCCGCATCGCGTGCTCAAACTTTCGCTTTTCAATCGTCGCGTAGGTGACGCCGATTTGCTGGAGCCGAGTGATTGGGACCGTGAATTCGGTGGGTTGCTCGTCGGTGATTTGCGCCCGTGCCGGTGTGTCGGTGTGTCGGTGTGTCGGGGAACTCGGATCCACGCTCTCCGGCTCTCCGACACTCCGTTTTTCCGGCTCACGCTTCTTCACCGGCACAAGGTTCATCGAGCAGATGGGGCATTTGTCCGTCGGATTCTGTTTCTTCACCGACGGATGCATGGTGCACGTGTAGTAATCCACGTCGTCAGGTTTGCCGGCAGACTCCTTGCGGCACGAGACGCCGCCACCAATCAGCGCCGCGCTCAACATCACCAGCGCGGGCCATTTCAGTTTTTTCATTCGAGAGAAAGTCGGTTTCATAAATTAGTGTTCGTGTTCAGGAGTAATGGAGGGCTCGATTGTCAATGGGTTCAGCGCTTCGGCGCCGTTCAAACCGGTCCACAACACGAGTTCGGCAACGATTTGTCGTTGCTCCGCGACGGCGCGGGCGGCCATGAGCTGGCTTTCGAGCAACAGGCGCCGCGCGTCGAGCACATCACGGAAGGTTCCGCGCCCGGTCTCCCAATCGGCCAGGCGATTCGAGAGCGCCTGTGTCGCTCGTGTTGTGATTTCGTCGCTGTAGAGCAACGCTTCGCGTCGGAAGGCCTCGATCTCCACGGTGAGATGATGCAACTGTTCGCGCACCATGAGGATCTGGTCGCGACGTTCTTCTTCAGCGGCCTTCTGCTTTTCCTTTTCCCGCAGGTAATCCTTCTTGTATTTCCCGGCGTTGCCCCACGGCAGAGAGAGACCGAGCTTGAACATGCCCATACGAAACTCGCCGTCGCCGTGATACTGCTTGCCCTCGACGCCGAAACTGACGTCGGGCAGGCGCGTCCTGCGGGTGAGTTCGGCCATCGCTTCGGCTTGTTTGATTTCCTGCTCCATTACTTTCAGACGCGGCTCGCTGGCGAGTCCGAGGGAAACAAGCTTTTCGCTGAACGGGTGGACGGGGGCGGCTTCGGGCAGTGGCAAGCGAGGCCACGTCGCATTCACGTCGCGATTCAGCAAACGATTCAGCCCGACGTGTTCGTGAGCGAGCCGGCGGCGATCGGTCCGGAGGGCGTCACCGCGCTTGGCGAGTTCGTTCTGGATTTGCAACGTGTCCGCGACGACGGCCTGGCCTGCTCGATAGCGCGCTTCGGTGGTCTTGACCGTGGTTTCGAGCCAGACGATGTCCTGTCCGCCGATTTCGACGACGCGCTCCGCCAATGCGGCCATCAGCAGTTGTTTGGTGAGGTCGCGACGCAATTCCTGAAAGCGCAGTTCCGCTTCGGCGCGCCGCATCGAGACGTCTGTTTCCGCAACTTTGCGCGTCGCCTTCGGTTTGCCCCACAGTGGCAGCTTTTGCTCCACGCCATAAGCGAGGTCGCCTTCTTCGGCGGGATTGAATCCTTTGTCGCTGAAAACACTGCCACCGACTGTCGCCATTGGGTCTTCCCAGGTGCGCACGGCGCCCGCGTTCAGTTCGGCGGCATTCACGCGCGAAGCTGCGGCACGCAAAGCCGGGTTGTTCGTGCGTGCTTCCTCGGCCAACCGATTGATGTAATCGGTCGAGATGACGACGGCGTTGGTGTTCTCGGGCGGCTTCGCGTCATCAGCAGCCTCAACACTCAACAGTCCAGCGGACGCGAGCAGAATGACTCCAAAAGAATTCATAGCAATTTTCCAAAGGACAAAAGCAGACGGACAGCGCACCAAACCCGACGCGGGTCGGAAATGGGCACACTACAGGCGGGAAGAAAAGAATCTCAGATCAGGTACGAGCAGTTCCGTTGGAAAATGGGAACTGCCGTCCAAACGAAGGAGGAACCGAATGAAGGAAGCTCATCCTTGTGGCGAATGGGCAACGCCGGCGGGGATGCAACCGCCGGCGCGAGCGCCCACTCATTTTGAGACTGCGAGCGAACCGGGGCAGGTGAAACAGGCGCGCCGTTATCGGCCGGCTTCGCGCAACAGGCCGGGGTCGAGCAATGTTTGAAATCGCAGCCCGTGCAACAGCAACTCGATTTGATGCCTGTCCTCGCGCCGGCATGCACCGTGAAAATGCCTTGGAATGCCAGGACAACTCCCAGCATGAGAACGATTGACATCTTCACGGGCCGCGGCGTCATGTTTTGTGGTTGGTCGGGAGCGCCGGCCAATCCTTACGCAGGCTGCCAGATTGCGCGCTGAAGGGAAACACTTCTTCTGTGGTCTGAAAACAAGGTTTCGGCGCGAGCGGTCTGGCACCGAAATCGAATGTTCGCGTCAATTCTTCAAGGTTCCGCAGGGCAGCAGCTCTTTGCCCACGACTCTGTTGCCATAATACGCCGGTCGCAACCAAACCCCTCAAAATACTCTCTTCCGCCGGACAGGAGTGCGGGACCGCTGACGGAAGAAGGCTCGATATCCCGCGGCGCGCAAGCGTTACTTCTGCACGCTGATCTGCGCCAGCCGTGCCGCGTTCTCGCGCACGGCTGGCGGGAACTCCTAGTCTAGTTCGCCGGAGTGACCGCGACGCGATAAAATCGCTTGCCTGCGGAAGTGAGATCAAGCGCCCGGCCCGCGTTATGCGGCGCTCCAGGCAGCGGTTGCCAATTGCTGCCAGCACTTAAGTCATCCCGATATTGAGCGGTGTAATTGAAGCCGGCAGTGATCGGAAAGCTCAAGGTCACGCTCTTCATACCGCCAGATGCGTTGGTCACGGTGAGCGAAAGGGGCACCGCAGAGGTTGTCCCGCTGACGGAAAGGACTGCTTCGGCGAGGGTATAGTTTCCTCCGACCAACGCCGCGCCCCCACCCAGAGGGGCAACCAGGAAATCCGCGCTCTGGTTCGCTCCAGTTCCCGGCCTGATCTGAAAACGCGCCTGCCCAGGGGCGAGGCCTGTCACCGGAATGACCATCAATTCAACCGCTGCGTTCACCCCCGCGCCCGGTCGATTCAAGAACGTGTCGTAGATACCGCGCCGACTCGCCCCATCGGGTGTTCCAGCGGATGAGGTCTGCGGGTATTGGTCCGACGTTGGTTTTTGCATCGCCGCAAAGTTGAGCGCAGCCGTGCTGGCATTTGTGTTCAACACGTCCAGGTACCAGGAGAAAATGCGGTCGGCATTGGCTTGCTGGGCAGGCGTAACGCGCGCGAAGACGCGCAGAACGGTCGAGCCGCCCGCGACGACGGTGCTGGCGTCCAGAGAAGCGGTGACATCCACCGCTTGGGCGCGCAAATCCGTCGCGGCCCCCAGCAACATTATCCATGCAGCCGCCTGACCGAACGCCCAACGCTTCTTGAGCGCACTGCTAACCAATGAAGTTTTCATAATCGATGTCCGACCGAGGCAGAGGTCCACCGTCTCCCAATACGATCCGCGTTGCCAACCAGTCGAAGGCGATGTGCTCGGTGCGATGCAACCCCCGGAACCGTTCATATGGCGAAGTCCACCAGTTCGACGCTAAAGATGCTCGGAGAGAACGGTTCGAGTCCCGAGTCATGACGGACCCGGACGGGAGCGCTGGACTCAGCACGCCGGGCTTCATTTCTCGAAGCAGGTCATTCGGCAAAGGAAGGTCCAGCGTTCCGCCTGCCCAGGGGTCTTCGAGAATTGGCAGGCGAGCCAGGAATTTCTCACCAAAAAGAGACGCCTCTAACGCTGCCAATGGGTTGTTCGAATTGAAGGCCGAGCGAGGCAATCGAGACGCCTCCACTACGTTGGTGGCGACGTCACCGAGCACTCGAGTTTGAGTTGGCGAAGCGGGCTCACTTGGCGCAGACGCAACATGGACTGGATCTGGCTCCTGCTGCCGGGTCGCGAAGACGATTGCAGAACCTGCCGAACTGACGAAAGCAGGATTGGCCGCCCGCACGGGAGCGGGCAGGTCCCGACCGTAATTCGCTCGGACGACGTCAACGTCTTCGACACTCACGACACCATTGCGATCGAGATCGAATTGGGGATCCCGATTTGCCGCAGGCTTCAGGAGGTTTTGCCAGACCTGGTAAAGGTCCAGATCGTTCACCTGGCGGTCTCCATTAACATCTCCCGGCAAAATGTGGAAATCTACGAATCCATCGGCATCGAGTGTGTGGCCGCTGGCGTTCATGATCCCGGCGGCGAACAAGGTCAGTTCATAGTTGCCCGCCGGCAGCACGACTCCGGGCGCCGGGCGGATGCGCAAGGTATTTGTCGCACCGTCGAAGCTCAACAGCAACTGCGCGGACGGCACGTCGCTCGCAGTCGTCAGATTGCGCAACCGCAGGTCCGCGACACTGAGACTCGCGCCAACGTTTTCACTGAACCGCACGATGATCGATTCCAGCCACGAGCGTTGCGCGTTGCCGGCGTTTACCTGGGAGTCGAGCACCTGAACCGTGATCGAGGGGAGCGCACTGAGGTAGTTGGTCCGGACGATATCGAGGTCCGTGGCCGTCACCTGTCCGTCTCCGTTCAAATCGTCGTTCAAGTTCTGCTTGTCGGGGCGCATCACCGAGTTTTGCCAAACCTCCAATAGGTCACGGTCATTGACCACTCGATCACCGTTCGCGTCGCCGGGCAACAGATAGAATTCAAGCGAAGCATCCGCGACGAGCCGTTGTCCGACCGGATTGGTGATTCCAGAGGCGAGCAGCGTGAGCCTATAATTCCCTGCGGGCAGGACCACCCCGAGGGCCGGTGCGACAGTGAGTGTGCCCGTGGCGGCGTCGAAATTCAGGGTCAGGCGCGACGGAGCCACATCCGTTGCCGTGGTCAAATCCCGCAGCACCACATCCGACGGGCTCAGGCTGGCACCGACGTTGTCGCTGAATCGCGCGGTGATATCGATCAGGCGCGACCGCTCAGGGAATCCGCCGTTGACCCGCATCTCCAACACCTGCGGCGGCCCGGCGCTTTGGACGTTCAAGGCGAACGTCTCCACATCGCGACCGCCGAAGCGGTCCGAAACGACCACCGTCACCGACTGCGTGCCGGCGACGGGAAATACATTCTGGAGGATAAAACTGTGGTCAGCATTGAGCGACAGCGGAAGGATGGGACCGCTTCCGTATCGAACCGTGGCAATCCAATTGTCTTCGGAACCGCTGAGGTCGGTGAAGCTGCCGCTGCGGACGTACGAAGCGCCCGCTGTGGCGCTGCCCAAGCTCCCGAAAGAAATCACCGGTGGCAAGTCCCCGACCGTTACCTGGCGCACATCCTGAGTCGACCCGCCGTCGTCGTCCGTCGCGGTGGTCACCACGCGATAGACGCCGGGCACCGCGTAAAGATGGCCACCGGCAAAGCTCCGCGACGCATTCACCGGCAATGTCTGGACCGAAGAGTTGTCGCCCCAATCCACATTGATCGTGTGGCTGTCCAATGATCCGACATCCCCCACGGTGCCGTTCAGACTCACCGAACTGCCTTCCACAATATTTGTTGCGGAAAAATTCAAAGGACTGAATGTGGGCAGCGCGTTGGCGACGGTGATGCCGGTCGTGAGGGACTGGGAATCCGCCTTCCCATCGTTCACCCGCACCGTAATGAAGTATTGATCCGACACAGTGATTGAGGGGCTGTCGTCGAGATAGCGGTGGGTGAGCGTAAACTCGCGAGCGCCCAGCGGCAGGGCCACGTCTTGTTCCGGAGCGCCGTCGCCCCAAAGCACCTTCAGGGTCTGCGTGTCTTGAAGGCCGGAATCACTGAAGCTCCCGCTCAACGTCAGCAGGTCGTTCTCGACCAGGTTGGTCGTGCTCGGCGTAATGCCGGTCACGATCGGCACAACATTTTGCACTGCGACGCTCTTTGCGGACGCGTTGGCAAAAGTCCCGTCTTCGTCGACGAGCGTGACACTGATGAGACGGTCGCCTTCGTTGGCATAGATATGAGTGATCACGCTCAGCGGGAGACTGAAGAACGATTGCACCGGGCTGCCGTCGCCCCAACTCACGCGGTATTCGCCGATAGTGTCGGCGCCGGGATCACTTACCGGACCCAGGAGAAGCGCGTAGGCCAATCCCTCCTGCGCCGTTGCAGCGCCACCGAGCGCGATCGTCGGAATCACGTTCGTGACGGTGATAACGAACTGGGTTGTCGCGCTGGCCTGATCTTTGTCCGTGGCGGTCGCGCGCACTTGATACGTCCCATCGTCAACCGGCGTGAACGAGAAAACCTCGCCTGTCGCCGGAGGAATCAGCTGGCCATTGCTCGCCGTCACGACCCACCGAACCGTCGGTTGATCGTCCGTGCCTGGATCGATGACCGACGCGCTCAATGTGACGGGCGTCCCTTCCGACGCCGTCCGATCTGTGCCGACGTTTATGGTTGGCGCGACGTTCGTCACCGTCAGAACAAATGACTGCGTGCCGACGCCACCGTCGTCATCCGTCACAGTCACGACCACGGTGAACTGCCCATTGTCGCCATAAAGGTGGCTGAGCGCGAACGGTGTCCCTGCGGACAATCCAGTGAACGTCGCCGTGGGCGATCCGTCGCCGTAATCGACGGTGGCCGTCCACGAGTCCACACCCGGATCCGCAAACGAGATCGACCGGCCAAAGGTGCTGCCCTCGGCGATCGTCGCATTGGCTCCGGCTGGGAGATTCGGGGCAACGTTGTTCACGAACACCGTGGCGGTGTCCTGATACACTTTGTTATCCGCGCTGTCGGTGACGGACAGCGTCACCGTGTAGATGCCGTTGTCGCGCGGCGTGAAACTCAGCGTCTGGGCGGTGCTGTTGGAGATGGTTTGTCCGTTGTCGGACGTAACCTGCCACAGGAAACTGAACGTGCTCGGGGTCGCCGGCGCCGGATCGCGCACGGTGGCGGAGAAGGAAGTCGGCGTGCCTTCGTTCAACGCCCGGTCCGCGCCGATGTCAACCACTTTGAAATTGCCGAAGTCACGGCCCACGGCCACCTGAGATGGCTGAAGCGCCACGGTTTGAGTACCGGCTGCTTTGCGCAGATTGAAGGCGGCGAGTTCGGCGCCCTGCGTGGGTCCGGTCGCGCGCAGGTACAGCGAACCGTTGAATCGCACCATTTCGGCCGGGGACGACGACGCGGCTCCGGGATTGATGTCCGCGGCCAGACTGACCGTCGTGCCATTGTACCGCCAGAGTTCGGTTCCGGAGGCACCGGAATCGGTGGCGCTGAAGTAAAGCGCGTTGTCGAATAGAATGGGACCGCCAGGACTGGACGAGCCGGGGCCCGGGTTGATGTCGGTGACGCTGCTGAGCGTCGTGCCGTCATAACTCCAGAGTTCGCGGCCGAAGGTGCCGGCAGTGCCGGCATCGGTCGCGCTGAAATACAGCGCGTTGTTGAAGACGATCAGGTTACCGGGAGACGAGGACCCGACGCCCGGATTGATCTCCGACACCTGCACGCTCCCGCCGACGGGACTCCAACGCCACAATTCGGTTCCCGACGCCGGGCTGGTGGCCGTGAAATACACCGCTCCATTGAAGCCGATCAGGTTGGCCGGATTGGAGGAGGCGCCCTGGCCGATGTTCGTTCGCACGAAAGTCGAACCGCTGTAGCGCCACAACTCCCGGGCTGAGTTCTGGATGGCCGAGAAGTAGAGGAACCCGCCAAATGCGAACAGATTCGTTGGTGACGAGGAAGCGCTGTTCGGATTCAAATCCGAGACGCGCGTTACGGACGACCCGTCGTAACGCCACAACTCGGTGCCGAAAGTACCCCCATCGAACGCGCTGAAATACACCGCGCCGTTGTACAGGGTCAGGGCGCTGATGTTCGATGAGCCGGCTCCCGGGTTGATGTCCGTGACCCGGGCGAGGCCGGCGACCGGATCGTACCGCCACAATTCGTTGCCATTGGTGAAGGCGGTCGAGCCGTTGGTCGCGGTGAACAACAGGGCGCCGTTGAAGATGAAAAGGTTCCCGGGCGAGGATGAGCCGGCGTTCGGGAAGATGTCGGCGACGAGCACGGTATCAATCCCGTCGAAACGCCATAGCTCGGTCCCCACGGTCGGGTTGCTCGCCGCGAAGTAGAGGGCATTGTTGTACAGGATGAAATTGGACGGGAACGACGAGCCCGCGCCCGGGTTAATGTCCGTGACCCGGGTCGCGTTCCGGCCATCGTAACGCCACAGCTCCACTCCGAATCCGTCGCCGCCGTCGGCCTGGAAATAGAGGGCATTATTGAAGACGATAAACTGCGTCGGATTGGAACTGGTCGCCCCGGGATTGAGGTCCAGGAACGAAGCCGGCGACTGGCTCAAGTCGAAGGTCTGCTGCGAGCCGGACGGGACCAGCTCAGCGGCTGTGTAGGTGGCGGGCGCCAAACCAACGAACGCGTAGTCGCCGTTGGCGTCGGTCGCCGTGACCGGCTCGCCCTGCCTCGCCACAAACACCCGGTCGCCGCCCACGCTCAGGTAAAGCCGGCCTTGCGCGTCGAAGACAATGTCCAGAGGAATGGCGCCTCCTTTCGCGATGAGCGCGCTGCCCGCCAGCGCGCCCGTGGCGGAGTCGAATCGAAGGACGGAATCAAGATTGCTCGCAACGTTGAGGCGTCCCGACGGATCAAAGGCCAATTTCGGATCGGTTCCGATTCCTTGCGTTCCCGGCGGGACAAACGTCGCCCCGGTCTGGCCCGGCGCCGGCAGCGCCGCGCCGGTGGTTCCATTCACCCGCATCACGCTTCCGAGAGTCCGGTCGGCAACGTAAATGTTTCCGTCCAGTCCGATGGCAACGTCCGAGGGCTGGTCGAACACACCCGCCACCCGGTTCAGCGTGAATGCTCCGGGAAGCAGCGATCTCGAGACCGTGTCATAGCGGAGAATCCGGACCTGCGTCGCGGCTGGATCGAAGTCTACGACGTAAAGCGTCCGTCGGTCCGGACTCGCCGCCATCATGCCCGCGTCCGAAACGAGCGTTCCGTTCTCAGGCCAGGTGGTCGCGATGAACACTCCGGTCTGCCCATCGTAGATGCGGATGTTGCGATCGAACCCCGCCGCCACGTACAACGCGCCGTCGGCGCCGAACGCTATCGAGCGCGGAGCGCGCGCCTCCTGGACGCCGGTCGGGGTGAACCGCACGAAGGCGCCCAGGACTGGATCATAGCGGTGGATCCGGTCATTGAGGAAATTGGCGTCGCTGATGTAGAGGCGTCCCTGGGCGTCGAACGCCAAATACCCTGAGGAAGGATCGCCGAGCAAACTGCCGCCCGAACGCACGCTGAAGACAAACCAGGGCGTGCTCGCACCCGGGGTCGACGGTGAATCGAGCGTTCCGTTTCCGTTCAGATCGAGGAACACCGGCACTCCCTCGATTCCCGGCTCGTTTGCGTCGCGCGCGCCATTGCCGTTGGTGTCCTGCCATTTGCTTCCCGTCACCGCGCTGAGGCCGACGCTGACATCGAAGGTCTGTTCCGCCTTTCGGCCGAGCCAGTCGCCCACACCGCTCGGTCCGTCCTGCGCCAGGACCGTGATGCGCGCCGCGCCGATGAAATTCCCCGACGCGGTCACCCTCAACTTGTTCCCGATCACGCTGACGGAAACGCCGGGATTATCACTGAACGCGGTGTAGAAGATCGTGTCGTTCGAGTCGGCGTCGGTCGCATTGAGCAGCAACAGCAGGCTCGTCCCCGGCGCGAGCCCTTGCGGGCCGAAGCGGGTCTGCCACTGCAATCCCTGGTTCGCCGTGAACGAAAATGCGAAATTCGGATCAGCGGCCGCGCGCGCGGCCAGTTGCGGCGCGACCAA
>JACXTT010006696.1_pt1 | contig 16408 bp, 10 predicted proteins | sample 9270951 | NCBI WGS metagenome assembly JACXTT01 (sample SAMN15532306, study PRJNA645909) | rock metagenome | isolation source: weathered quartz diorite | place: Puerto Rico | collected 2017-06-21 | reverse complement strand
TATTTTCTGAACAATCGCATGGCTTATTTCTATCTCGATCCGAGCGATGTTAACGCACTGGCTCCGGGCAAGCGGACACGCCAGACCATCAACCCCGCACTGGCAGTGAAAGACGGCAAGCCATACATATCGTTCGGAACACCGGGATCGGATAATCAACCGCAGGCGCAGCTGCAATTCTTTCTGAACGTGGTCGAGTTTGGAATGAACGTCCAGGAAGCGCTCGAAGCACCTGCCGTTCTGAGCACCAGCTTTCGCGGCTCTTACTATCCTCACGAGGTGGGCGGAAAATTGAATGTGCCGTCCGCGTTGCCGAAACACGTCCTCGACGAACTGGCGGCTCTCGGCCACAAGCTGACGATTCAGAACGTGAAGGGCGTGGGTTCGGTGAAAGCGATCATGGTGAATCCGAAGACGAACGTGTTGATGGGCGGCGTGAGCCCCACCGGCGATAGTTACGTGGTCGCCTGGTGAATATTGTCCAGGTGCATTTGACGTTGGACATCCCGACGATTGACATTTGACATATTCAGAGGCGCGTTCCGAAGGTGTGGCATTCTACCGTTGATGGAAGCGTTTCATGAACCGGTGCGGACATGGTTCCGCGAGAATCTGGGCGAACCCACGAAGGTGCAGAGGCTCGGGTGGCCCGTGATCGCGGGCGGCGAGAGCGCGCTGATGCTGGCGCCGACAGGTTCCGGAAAGACGCTGGCCGCATTCCTCGCTGCGATCGACCACGTGATGTTCGAGCCTGTCCCGCAGAAGTCCGAGCGATGCCGCGTTCTATATATGTCGCCCCTGAAAGCGCTCGCGGTGGATATCGAAAAGAACCTTCGCGCGCCGATCGAGGGTGTTTCGGCGGCGGCCGAACGTCTGGGCGTCGGCTTTCATCGGCCGCAGATTTCGGTCCGAACGGGCGATACTCCGGCATCCGAGCGTGCTGCGTTCAATCGCAAGCCCGGCGACATTCTCATCACCACACCGGAATCACTGTACCTTCTGCTGACGAGCAACGCGCGAGAGGCGCTGCGTACGATTCGGTACGTGATCGTCGATGAAATCCACGCCATGCTGGGAACCAAGCGAGGCGCGCATCTCGCGCTTTCACTCGAGCGTTTACAGGCTTTGACCGCGCGCGATTTCCAACGCATTGGTCTGTCCGCGACGGTGCGACCGCCGGAGGAAGCGGCAAGGTTTCTCGGTGGAGCTGGAAGGTCCGTGAACATCGTCAACGCGGGAACCGGTAAAAGCCTGGACATCCGCGTTGAAGTGCCCATCGAGGATATGAGCAAGGTCGGCCGTGACGAAACCCATCCGGCAATGGACGACGGAAGCCGGAAGAGCATCTGGCCGTCGATTCATCCGCGAGTGCTCGAGCTCATTCGACAACATCGCACTACGTTGATCTTCGTCAATGCCCGCCGCCTCGCGGAGCGCCTGGCGGCAGCGCTTAATGAGCTGGCGGGGGAAGAGATGGTCCGGGCGCACCACGGTTCGGTTGCACGAGAGCAGCGCATGGCGATCGAGGAAGATTTGAAAGCGGGGCGCCTGCCGGCAATAGTTGCGACGTCGTCGCTCGAGCTTGGCATCGACATGGGATCGATCGATCTCGTCATTCAAATCGAAGCCGCACCGAGCGTTGCCGCCGCCCTGCAGCGCGTCGGCCGCGCAGGGCATCGGATCGGCGTGCCGAGCAAAGGGATTCTGTTTCCGAAATATCGCGGCGACCTCCTGGCCTGTGCCGCGCAAACGGCGCAGATGGAAGCGGGTGCCGTGGAGCCTCAACGTTATCCGCGCAATGCTCTCGACGTGCTGGCGCAGCAGATCGTCGCGATGGTGGCCGTTGAGAACTGGACCGTCGATCACCTGCACGAAGTGATTCGGCGGGCCGCGCCCTTTGCGGACGTCAGCCGAAGCGCTCTCGAGAACGTGCTGGACATGCTGGCGGGCCGCTATCCATCGAGCGACTTTGCCGAATTACGGCCGAGACTCGTCTGGGAGCGCGTTCGGAACACGCTGCGAGCGAGGGAAGGCGCCAAACAGATCGCGATTACGAATGGAGGAACGATACCCGATCGCGGGCTGTTCGGTGTGTTCATTGCGGGCGCTGAGACCGGTTCCTCGCGAGTCGGGGAACTCGACGAAGAAATGGTCTTCGAGAGCCGTGTCGGAGACCGATTTCTGCTTGGTTCAAGCACCTGGCGGATCGACGACATTACACCGCAGCGTGTGCTTGTCTCTCCGGCGCCTGGGGAACCGGGCAAGATGCCGTTCTGGAAGGGCGACGCCGCGGGCCGTCCTCTCGAGATGGGACGCGCTATCGGCGGCCTCGTCCGCCGTCTTCAGCAACTGTCGAGGCCTGACGCGGTGAACCTTCTGGTCAACGAAAACAGGCTAGACAGTATGGCGGCGAAGAATCTCCTTTCGTACATCGACGATCAGTTGAAAGCCGTCGGCGTCGTTCCCGACGATAAAACGATTGTCGTCGAGCGTTACATGGACGATCTCGGCGATTGGCGAGTCTGCATTCTCTCGCCCTTTGGCGCGCGAGTGCACGCGCCGTGGACACAGGCGATCCACGCTCTCATTCGCGCGAACAAGGACCTGGACGTCGAGACGCTGTGGAGCGACGACGGCATCGTCATCCGGCTGCCCGAAACGGATGACCCCCCGCCGATGAACCTGATCTTTCCGGAACCCGATGACGTCGAGGACCTGGTCGTCCGCGAAACCGGCGGCAGCGCGATGTTCGCTTCCCGCTTTCGTGAAAACGCAAGCCGCGCGTTGCTTTTGCCTCGACGATATCCCGGGCAGCGAACGCCGTTGTGGCAGCAACGGAAGCGTGCCGCGGACCTTCTGGCTGTCGCGTCGCAATACCGCGACTTCCCGATCATTCTTGAAACATTCCGCGAGCTGCTGGGCGATGTGTACGATATGCCCGCGCTGATCGGACTGCTCCGCGAAATCCAGCGACGCGAAATTCGAGTCGTCACGATCAACACGCGTGCGCCGTCACCGTTCGCGTCGTCGTTGATGTTCGGCTACGTCGGCAACTTCATCTATGACGGCGACGCGCCGCTCGCGGAGCGCCGGGCGCAGGCTCTTTCCATCGATCAATCGCAGCTTCGCGAGTTGTTGGGCGAGACCGAACTTCGAGAGCTGCTCGACGCGGAGGTCATCGAGGCCGTTGAGATGCAGCTTCAGCGTCTCGATCCGTCGCACCGCGTCAAAAGCTGCGATGCCCTGCATGACCTGTTACGCACGCTTGGTGATCTGAATGACGCGGAGGTTCGCGCGAGGTTGGTCATTCCACGGAACACGCCGGAATGGCTGGAGCAACTTCAAAGGGAAAGCCGCGCGTTTACCGTGACGATAGCCGGAGAGCAGCGATGGATTGCCGCAGAAGACACCGGCCGTTATCGAGACGCGTTGGGTTTGCGTCCACCGAAAGGTGTGCCGCCGCCGTTCCTGCAAGCGGTGCCGGATGCTCTTGACGATGTGCTCGCGAGATTTGCTCGAACCCACGGTCCGTTTGTTATTCCTGAGGCGTCAAAACGATTCGGATTGCCGGACAGCGTTGTTCAGCGTGTGTTGCGCAACCTCGAACGGACAGGACGAATTCTCGAAGGCGAGTTTCGTCCGGGTTGCTCGGGACGGGAGTGGTGCGACGCGAATGTGCTGCGCACCGTGCGTCAAAGGACGCTGGCGAAGCTGCGCCACCAGATCGAACCCGTTGAACCAGCGGCATACGGACGATTTCTTCCCGTGTGGCATCGCATCGGTGTGCATCGCCAGGGCCCTGAAGCGGTCCTTGAGGTTGTTGCGCAGATTCAGGGCTGCCCGGTACCGGCTTCGGTTCTCGAGGATCAGATTTTCCACGCCCGCATTCCGCACTACGATCCCCGCGACGTCGATGGGCTGGTGTCGTCGGGAATGGTGATGTGGACCGGTGTTGAACGTATCGGCGCGACCGACGGACGGGTCGCGCTTTACCTTACCGAACGGGCTGGGGAGCTGCTGCCCGGAAGCTCCGGCGCGATGGCCGCGATCGACCGCCAGCCGGTACACGATCGGATTTCGGAATACCTCGCCTCGACGGGCGCTTCGTTTTTCCCACAGATCCTCGCGGGAATCGGCGGCGGTTTTCGCGGTGACGCGCTGGATGCGTTGTGGGATCTGGTGTGGGCCGGCGAAGTGACGAACGACACGTTGATGCCGTTGCGTGCAATGCTGGACCGGAAGTCGAATGAAAAGCGCCGGCGAACAGAACCGGCCAAACAGCTCGCGCGTCCTGCGATTGTGCCGGAGGCTGCCGGCCGTTGGTCGCTCGTCTCGAAAATGGTCAGTCCACCTTCGCCGGCAGCGCGCCTGATGGCGATCGCCACGCAGTTACTCGATCGTTTGGGAGTGGTCACGCGGGAAGCCGTTGCGTCGGAGGGCGTCGCGGGAGGGTTCGCATCCATTTATCCGATTTTGAAAGCCATGGAGGAGGCCGGCCGCATTCGGCGTGGGTATTTCATCGAAGGTCGTGGCGGAGCGCAGTTTGCAGATCCCGGAGCCGTCGAGCGTTTACGCGAGCTGCGGGAAAGTTCGGAGGACCCCTCGATTATCATGCTTGCAGCGGCGGATCCGGCAAATCCGTATGGTGCAGCGCTGCCGTGGCCGGTTCGTCCGGACAGCCGTCAGGCTGGGCGGTTCGCGGGAGCGCAGGTCGTTCTGGTCGACGGCGAACTGGCGGCTTACTTCAGCAAATCCGAGCAGTCGGTCCTGACGTTCTTCGATCCCGACGGCTCGGCCGCAGATCGATTTGCCGGCTGCGTCGTCAAGGCCCTGTCCGGACTTGTCACATCCGGACTCCGGCGAGCGCTCCTCATCATGGAGGTGAACGGCGAGAGCCCCGGCTTGTCCGTCCTCGCTGCAGCCCTGAGAGAAGCCGGATTCCGGGAAGGAACCCATGGCTGGCAACGGCGGGCGGAGGCGTGACTACGACGCTCGTCAATACAGTCCGAATTGCGCTATCGTGATCCTGCAAAATGACAACTCTACGACAGGATCTCCACTACGCGTTGCGAATGCTTTCAAAAAGGCCGGGGTTTACCGCGGTTGCTGCATTGTCGCTGGCGCTTGGCATCGGCGCCAACACTGCAATCTTCAGCATGATCGACTCGATTGTTCTCAAGTCGATGGATTTCCACGATCCCGATCAGCTCGTCATGGTGTGGAATATCCCGCAAGAGCATCCGGACCAGCAAAACGGCCTTTCGGTGCCGGACTACATGGTGTTCAAGAACTCTGCGGACGTCTTCGACTCATACGGGGCGGTCGGTGGCGCCGCGCATGATTTCGGCGCCGAGGAGAACGGCGCGCCGGCTGAACGGATCAACGGGCAGACGTTCACGCCGAGCATGTTTCGAGTTCTTGGGGCGCAGCCGATCATAGGCCGCACTTTTACCGAAGAAGAAGACGCCATCGATTCGCCGGCTCCGGTCGTGCTGATCAGTTATGACCTTTGGCAGCGGCGCTTCGCGGGCGCCCGAGACGTCATCAATAAGGTTGTGCGGCTGGACGGTCAGCCCTACACGATCATTGGCGTGATGCCGGCCGGGTTTCATTTCTTCGACGACACAGCGCAATTCTGGGGACCGTTCGTCCTCTTTCGCGCGCAGCTTCAGGGCTCTGCGCGAAGTGTCACGATTGCAGCGCGCCTGAAGCCGGGTGGCTCCATGCAGCAGGCCCAATCGGCGATGGATGCGCTGGCGGAGCGGCTTGCGAGCACCAACCCCGTAGACAAAGGCTGGAAGATCAAGCTGCAGCCCATGCACGAAGCGATGTTTGGCTGGATGCGCTCCCCTCTGCTTTTGCTCCAGGGAGTGGTGGGTTTTGTCCTGTTGATCGCTTGCGCCAACGTCGCGGGATTATTAATGGCCCGTGCGTCCTCGCGCCAGGTTGAAGTTGCCGTCCGCACGGCCTTGGGGGCCGGCCGCGGACGCATCATACGCCAGCTGCTGACGGAGAGCGTGTTGCTTTCGATGCTTGGAGGCGCGCTCGGTGTGCTGTTTTCCTGGTGGGGACTTCGCGTTCTGGTCCACAACAGTCCGAGATGGGTGCCGCGGCTTCAAGAGGTGGGGATGCATCCGCGAGTGCTCCTGTTCACGCTGACACTGTCTATTCTGACGGGTTTGGTTTTCGGCGTCGTTCCCGCCTTGCGGGGTTCGAAACTCGACCTGGCCGTTACCCTCAAGGAATCCGGACGGACCGGCGACAGCCTTGCGCACGACCGTCTGCGCGGGGCGCTGGTCGCTGTACAAATCGGCCTGTCGCTGGTGCTGTTGATCGGCGCGGGCCTGTTGATCAACACATTCCTGCGAGTGCAGGCTGCCCGGGTCGGTTGCGACATCAACGGCGTTCTTGCTTTTGATTATCGTTTCCCGAATACGCAGATGATCAAGCGTGTCGGTAATTACAATGGATTCCCGTTGCTCGAAGTCAATCCGGCTCCGGTGCGTGTCTTCACTCAGATTATCGAAAAGCTCCAGAGTACAACCGGCATTCAATCCGTCGCGGGCATCAGCCGCCGCCCGTTGGATGGCGGCGCCATGCAATTACCGTTCACGATTACAGGTCAAGCGAAACCGCCGGTTCAGCCCGGCGCTCAGGACGATTTCACCGCTTCGACGTTCATCATCACACCGGGTTTCTTCGCGACGATGCGGATTCCATTGCGAGGCCGCGATTTCACATCACGTGACGACGCAGGCATGCCGTGGGTGGCGATCATCAGTCAAACCATGGCCCGCCGATTCTGGCCCAATGAAGATCCGATCGGAAAGAAAGTCACCATAGACCTGGTCACCGATGAACAGCCGCGCGAGATTATTGCGGTTGTCGGCGATGTGCCGCTGTCACGATGGGAGACGAGGCCCCGTCCAACGATGTATGTGCCAAGTCTTCAGCAGGGCCCGCACTGGCGTGCGCCATTCGGCAACGATCGTATCGGTATGACGTTTGTAGCACGCAGCTCCGGCGATCCGATGACGCTGATTCCACCTGTCCGGCAGATACTTCGCGAGATCGATCCCGACCGTCCTCCGACCGACATCCAGACAGTCGAGCAATATCTCGCCGGCCAGCTCGATGGGCAGCGCCAATACACGTTCCTGCTGGGCCTCTTCGGCGCGATCGCGACGATATTGGCGGCGACCGGCATCTACAGTGTCATGGCGTTTTCGGTCGCGCAACGGAGACGGGAGATCGGCATCCGCATGGCCCTGGGCGCGGGCGCCCGCGACGTGACGACGCTAGTCATCCGAAGAGCGCTGCTGCTGATCGTTGTCGGACTCCTTCTGGGTGTCGCCGGTTCGCTGGCACTGACTCGCCTGATCGCCGACCAGCTTTGGGGCGTCACGGCCACGGATCCGGCCACGTTCGCTTTTGCGGCCGTCGCACTGGCCGCCATCGCGTTGCTGGCATCATTCATTCCGACGCGACAGGCCGTTTCTGTGGACCCCACGATCGCGCTGCGTCATGAATAAGTTTATGCGGAGTGCTTTCGTTGTCCCGGCCATTTTGGTTCTGTGCACTTCGTCATTCGCAACATTGTGGGATGTGACGAATTGGCGGGATGGAACGAAAAACAGTACCCGAGCGAAGCGAGTGGGCATCTTGATGCGTGCCCCACTCGCTTCGCTCGGGTACTTTGCCGTCCACCAACCGGTACGGTTCGTGGTACATAACGCGCCCATCGCTACCGCTCCGGGTACTGAACGTGACTCGTGAGTTCGCTAGTTGCCGCACGTGAAGTTGGCCGCGTCGTTGGTGCTGCCGGTGCCTTTGTATTTTGCGACCTGCGGGTACGGGCAGAGCGGACGCGTTTTATCCACCTGGCCGTTCGTCGAATGGGACGCCAGGATTTGCGGCGGTTTCTTGTTCGCCTCCACCCAGCTTTCCATGGCCGAAACCATGTCAAACGAGTCCGTGCCGGCGCCCCCGCGGCAGTGATTCATTCCCGGGACCATGAACAATGCGAGGGAATTCGCAGTTTTGTCTTTGCCCAGCGTGTTCACGACGCTGTCGTAATAGATGACGCTGTTCATGGGATTGACCTGCTGGTCGGTCCACCCGTGATACATCAGAAGCTTGCCGCCGCGGTCGAAGAACGGCTTCAGATTGGGATCACCCGAATACATGACGCCTTTGTCGGAAGCGGCCGCGCGTTCAACATCGGTGGAGATATTCATGGTGTGGTAATCCCACGTGCGATCTGTGAACAGAACGTTTCCCATTCCACTAACCGCGAGACCGAGAGGTTGCGGCCCGCCGAGCGTCGCCCAACCGAGCTCCGACCCCGGCATAAGGTGACCGTCGAACAGGACTTTACCGGTCTTCGGATCCTTCAGCGGTGAAGTCATGGCCTTGGCCGACTCGACCTGTCCTTTCGTCAAACAATTCAGCCCGTCGCCTGCTTTGCACAAGAGTTCCGAGTAATCGTACTTGCACATCTGCGGGTTTTCGATGACGCCGTCTTTCACGCCGTCCGACATATCGCAGGCATTCATGACGGCCTCGTGAATCATCGGATACTTGCTGGGCGGAATGACGCTATCGGCGTCCTTGTTCACGATCAGATTCAGCGCGACTCTCGCGGCGTGCGCTCGCATCTGGTTCCACGATGCAGCGCCCGCAATGATGCCGTTGAAGTCTGCCGGATAGGTTTGCGCCGCGGCCAGGCCTTGCCTTCCACCCTGCGAACATCCGTTGTAGTAAGAGAACCTGGCGGGGTTGCCGTAATGGGTTGTTATGAGGGTTTTCGCCTGGACGGTCATTTCATGAATCGAACGGTGGGCGAAGTCGATAACTTTTTCAGGATGGCCGGGCGCGAAGTCGGCATTGCCGCCGACGTGTCCCGTGTCCGTGCCGGCTGTGGCAAAGCCGGCGCTCACTGCGGCGGCCATCGCAGGATATGGAATCGTGCCGGCCCAACCGCCGTTGCCGACGGCCTGGAACTTTCCATTCCATCCTGTGGCGGGAAGCCATATTTCCGTTTTGATGTCGGAGTCGCTGGTGGGCGTCAGCGTCGCTTTCACCCGGCAAAATGCCGGCACCTTTGCGAACGCGTTGCCTCCTCGCTGCGCGCCGGGCTGCACAAACGCGCCCGCCTCCACCATCTGAACGGAATCGATTTTCGCGTTCGTCAGCGCTGTGCTCGCGAGCTTTTCGCACGCCGTCGCCGCACTCGCATTCGTTGCTTCGAATAAAACAGCAACGACCAGTCCCACTACAAACAGAATAGAAACCCTTCGACCCATGGATCCTCCGCCAGTTGAACTTTTGCAGAGAGAATAGCCGGTTCGGGGATCATGTCAATAGAAACGGTTGTGCGGGGACGTGAGTCTCAGTTGCTGGTGGCGCAGTTGGCGGAGACCATCTCGAGTTGCGTCACGCTGATTCTTTCGGATGAGCCCTGACGGATCAGAACTCCCTGGCCGAGCATCTTGTGACCCTTGTGCGTGTCCGGGCTGAACGCGCCAAGCATGACGAGATTCTGCAATCGGAACGTCAGGCTTCCGAGCGGTTTCGACTGGGCGGCTTTGAGAACCTCAGGGTCGACCTTTTCGCCTGATGTTCGGAGACGCGTCGGCTGGGCGGCCCTGGCCAATACCCAATTGTCGGCGTCCTGCTCGAGGCATCCCACGACTTGCACCTGCGAATAGTTCGGCAGCGGTTTTGGCCCTTCCTTTTGTTCGATCCAAAGATTGCCGAGACCTGAAACGCTCAGCTCGGAGCCGGTTGGAAAACTGTTCCGCTTGAATATAAAGGCGATGAGATCGAGTGCCTCCCCGTCCGACAGCACTTTGTCGCTCCCCTGAAAGCCGCGCCGCGGCATGGTGTAGCGGATTTTCATGAACAGATCTTCAACGGTGTCTTCCCGCCAGTTCTCAACGAACTTATCGCCTGCCAGTTGAGGGCCGCCCTGGCTGGCGCCGCCCGCAAGTTGATTCCCGTGGCAGTTGACGCAGGTCTGCTCGTACAGCGCTTGTCCTCGGGCCGCCTGCTCGTCGGTGTACACGCCGGCCCAGACACTCTTGTGTTCACCGGTTGCTGCGGTTTGCGCTCGCGCAATCGACGTGAAGGAAAGGAAGGTTAGCGCGCCGGAGATCAAAACCGGAATCAGAAGGATGACCAGTTTCCGATTCATTTTGTTTTCCCCCTTGGCTGGGATATGGAGTTGGCACACACCATATCACAAAGACCGGACATCCGGCGTTTACCGTTTGTGCTGTTCGTCAAGATGCAGCTTATGCAGAATGCGGTGCAGAACCGGCGCCAGCAGCAGGGCAGCCGCGCCGATAAAAACAATGCCGGAATACAGAGCGTAGAACGCTGCGAAGACCTTTCCGGCCGGCCGCTCGAAAGCGCCGACGGGGCCCATTCCTCCGAGGAGCATCGATGCATTCAGGAAAGCATCGAGCCATTCCTGTGGGACAAGAAAATGAAACCCGACGGTTCCGATCGCGAGAGAAAACAGGAGAGCCAGGACGGTGAGCCCTCCATGTTTCGCAACTCGACGAACGAATAGTTTCCGAGGAAGCAGCCGCTCGGAATGATGCTCGTACATCTTTTCACGCGTGACTGGTGATGACCTGCTGAGGCAAACCCGGCAGGTCATGAACCTCCGATTTCTTGAACCCCGCGTTTTTGAACATTTCGTCGAACTCCGCGAAGGTGTAAGCATCGCCGCCGCGGGTCCCGGCCAGCATGATCAGCGAGAACTGCGCGGGAACGGGTGGCGAGACGCGATCTGCATTCGGAACGAATTCGAGCGTCAGGGCGCGTCCGCCGGGTTTCAGCGCCGCGTGGACCTTTTTCAAGATGGACACGCAGGTTGCGGCATCGAAGTGATGCAGAAAGTTCGTCAGGAGCGCGACGTCATAACCGGCGCCGAAGTCGACGGTGAAGGCGTTTCCATCACCGGGAAGCCTTCTCCATCGAGCCGCGACACCGAACTTCTTCGCGTTTTCCTCCGCCACATTCAGCACCTTCGCCCAATCCACCGCGACAATCTGCGCGCTCGGATTCCTGACGGCCATCATGATTCCAAACAGTCCGTGTCCGGCGGCGATATCGAGCACCTTCACTGCCTGGTTCGTCGTGCCCGCGACTTCCGGGATCGCCTGCGCCGCTGGCATCATCATCGGCGCCATGCCCTTTGCGAACTCGACCCACATCGGGTTATCGGGTTCCATCGTGCCGTCTCCCGCTGCGAGCGTTCCCCCCTTCCGAACGGTTCCCGCGATGTCGGCGAATCCTTTCATCAGTTCGGGTGCTGTGAGGAACTGGCCTGCGCTGCCGATGTACGCCGGGGAACGTTTATCGAGAAACATTGCAGAGTCGGGAGTCAGATCGTAATTCCCACCGCTTTTCGTAAGAAGACCTGCGACCGTCAGGTAATCCGCCAGAGTGCGTATGCCACGCTCGGATGCTTTGCACCGCGTCGCGATGGCTTTGACGTCTTTGTTCCCCTCGCCGATGGCGGTGAACAATTCGAGATCGACGGCTCCTTTGAGGGCTGCCGATTGCTGGTATGCCGTGAACAGGCTGAAGATCAATTCGGGTGAAGGGGCTTTTTGTTGTTGCATAGAACCCTCATTTTATCGACATTGCCGCGCCTTGCAATGACGGATTCCGCCTCCGTTTAAACATCAAAATCTGCCCAGCGTCCGATTACGTCAAACGTCGGGATGTCCAATCTCAAACGTGATACGCAGATAGCCGGATCCATTTCCGCTGATCGCGGCTTACGGAAACAGCCTCGACCGTCTTATGCGGACGCCTTGAAGAGGTCCGAAATCCGGTCATCTGCATTTGACTTTGGAGATGGGACAATCCCGACGTTTGAGATATTCAGAGCTGGGATGAATGGTCACGGGTCTGGTGATGCAATGTTCAGTTAATACAAATCGCCGCTCAATCGAAGGCGGATCAGTTGGCCGGTGTGCAATGTGAGGTCGTGACCATAGCGTTGCCTGTTCTCGACCAACACGATACCGATGATCGCGCCGCCCAGCCCTCCCGCGACGCGCTTGGTGTGGCCGCCCAGCAGCGCGCCAATGGTGGCAAACGCCGGCACCACGACGAGTCGAGTCACGGCGCCGCGCGGCCTGTTCCTGTGGAATGCGGCTGAAGCCAGCATGTTGACGGAGCGTCCGCCGGGAAGCTCGATGCGGTCGAAAAGAAGGCGCATCCACCCATCTTCCGTCGTGGATTTGCTCTTCACGAAATCCACTCGACCCTGAACCAGGCTGCCTTCGGGCACGACAACATCCTTATCGTGCTTCACCGCACGCGACACGCGTGCCGTCACGTTATCACCGGCGTGCGCAGACTCCGTCGTGACCTTGTGCTCAAGCCGGACCTCGATCTGGTTACCGGCGGACGCATTTTGTGCGGACACGGCAGTAGCGGTAGACGCTGAGAGAATGACCAGGGTAAGAAGAAACCGCAAACAACCTCCTAATAGGAAGCTCGCGGCGTAGCTTCCTTCCACTGACCGTCCTTTTGATAAAAGATCCTTTCGGCCAGATCGGGAATCATCTTATTGGCACCGCAGATGGGGCAGTCGACCGTACTCATTGCGCCGGTTCGCGTGGGTTGCGCGGTGTATTCGATACGAATGCGTGTCTTACATCCCTGGCAAGCCCAGGACATTTCCGTTCGTGTTTTCAGACTCAACTGTCGAACCTCCTTAATGGGTTCCTAATGCCATCGTACCAGATCGAGCAGACTGGAATAATCATCCGTCCAGACGCGGATCCCAGGGGCCTCGGTCACTCGCCGCCAACCGTCCATGGCGGCGATATGGCCCAGATCCTCCAGGCGCCGGGCGACGATGATGTGGTTCGTGCTGGTTTTGCCTTCCTTAATTAAGTCGCCGGGTTGATCGATCCGTTGGAAGGCGATGAGCCCCGCGTCCAGCACGAGCTGTTCGACGAGCTTGTCCACGTTCAGATACCGATTCGATACGTGAAACAACAGAACGCCGTCGGGCGCGATCTTGCCGAGGTACATCTGAAGAGCTTCGCGGGAGATCAAATGTGCAGGAACGGCGTCGGAGCTGAAAGCATCGAGCATCAGCAGGTCGAAACTGTTATCAGGCATCCGGTGGAGTTCCAGACGTCCGTCACCGATGATGACGCTGCAGCTCTGGCCGCAATGCGTCAGGTAGGAGAAGTAACTCCGGGCAATTTGTTCAACCTGAGGATCGATGTCAAAAAAAGTGATGTGGCGATCCTGCGAAACGTAGCCGGCCATTGTTCCCGTTCCAAGGCCGAGGACGCCGACTCGATTCAACGGCCGTCCCATGCTGTTCATGATCTGCCCCATGGTTCCGGCCGGATGATAGTAGGACGTCGGCAGCGCCGGACGCGTCGTGTTCTCCACGCCATGTGTCGTATCGCCGTGCAGCAGACTCCGGAAGTCACCTTTCTGCAACACTTTCTTCACGCCGAAGAAATCGCGCGCAACGAAGATTCGATCCGCGCCCTCGATGTATTGAGGCAGGGTGATGGCATACGCGATCATGAGGATTGTCACGGTCAGCGCGAATCGGAATGGTCGCTGCCGAAACTTGTACGCGACGGCAAGGAACACGGTGTGTGCCAGCGCCGGCACGGAAACGTCGGCGTCGATATTCGTTTTGCGAAAGACGACCCAGACGATGGTTACACCGACAGCGACAAGAGCCGAGTAATTCCAATCGGCGTCGTTGGCTTTGTACGACTTGTCGGGGGACGTTCGAAGAAATGCCAGCGCTGCAACCAAGACCGGGTACTCCAGGACGGTCCGGAATATCATCGGAGCAAGCGAAGCCGTAAACACACCGCCCAGCACACCTCCAAGCGCAATCCAGAAATAGAACCGCGTCAGGTGACGCGCGTGGGGCCGGCTTTCCGCCAGCCTGGCGTGGCAGAGAAGCGCGCCCATGAAGAGCAATGAAAGGTGCAGCGCAATCAATACCCAGTTCAACCCCGGCGGCGCGATCACGTCGGCACAGACAAAAGGAAAAAGTGCAAGGAGCGCGATAGGTATCACACGCGAGATCGTGTCGGTGCTGATTCTAAGACGCGGCGAGAACGCAATAATGAACGTCAGCAGGTAGATCGCCAGCGGGAAAATCCAGAGAAATGGCGCCGATGCGAGATTCGACGTGATGTGATTCGTCACGGCGAGCATCAAAGCGGATGCTGTGAACGCCGGAACGATCCACTTCAAAACTTCGACAGGAGACTGCTGCCCGGCTTGGCTTTCCGGCGGTTCGATGCTTTTTCGAACTCTCGCAGGAGCCTTCTTCCAGAGCAGTGCCGCGCTCAACACCACCATCGCGATCAGTGCCGCATATCCGAGCGACCACGCGCTGCTCTGCGCGGCGACGCCGATTCGTGGTTCGACCAGAAACGGATACACGAGGAGCGCGATCAGGCTTCCTGCGTTGCTCGCCGCGTAAAGGAAGTAAGGGTCCTTGCCCGCGCTGTCTTCCGTCGACGAAAGCCAGTTCTGAAGAAGCGGAGCCGTCGTTGAAATCACGAAGAACGGCACGCCCACGGTGAAGGCCAGTTGTCGAAGAAGTGCGAACGCGGGATGCGTGAATGAGGCCGGGTCCAAAACGTAGCTGTCGAACGCGATCGGCAGAAATGCCAGTGGAACGAACAGAAGGATCCCGTGAACAACAATCTGGATTCGAAGCGACAAACGGCCCAGCAGGTGAGCGTAGATATAGCCGCCCAACAGCATCGCCTGGAAAAAAAGAACGCACGTCGTCCACACTGCGGCGGCGCCGCCGAGATAGGGGAGCATCATCTTGCCGACCATCGGCTGGCACCAGAAAAGAAGGAACGCGCTTAGAAAAAGGGTGATGCCGAGGGTGCGGATCAGCATTCGATTCATCGGGTCATCGATCGCCGGTTACCGTGCCTGCACGTCCCACACTTGTGGGCAATACAACACTGAAGGTGGCGCCACACCCCATACCTGGACTTTCAGCGCGAACTGTTCCTCCGTGCAACTCGACCAGGTGTTTCACAATCGATAATCCCAGACCGAGGCCGGCCGTGCGTCTCGTGCTGGAACCGTCGTATTGGCGAAACTGCTCGAAAACATGTGGCAGAAAGTCGTCCGCAATGCCCACGCCGGTGTCGGTCACGATGACCTCGGCGGCATCTGCGTCTTTCGCCTCGATGGATACGGTGATGCGTCCGTTCATCGGAGTGAACTTGATGGCATTGGTCAGAAGATTCCAGAAGATCTGTTCGACGCGATCCGGATCGCAGTTCGCGACGGCGTGGGAAAGTCTGAAGTCGCCGACCAGGTCGATGGCCTTCATCTCCGCTGAAACCTGCATGTTGTCGACAACGGTTTTGAGGATTGCGACGAGGTCGGCGGCTTCCAGATTGAGCCGCATCTTTCCGGTGACGATGCGCGAGCCGTCGAGCAGGTCGTCGATAAGACTCGTTTGCAGCTTCACATTCCGCTCGATGCTTTCCAGAGCCTTGCGGAATGTTTCCGGCGAAACCTCCATTTTGCGAAGGACCGCAGCCCAGCCGGCGATCGCGGTCAGCGGTGTGCGAAGTTCATGAGAGATCGTCGCGAGAAACTGATCCCGAAGCCGGTTGGCCTCCTGCGATTCCCGGTAAAGCCGCTCGTTGTCGATCGCAATGGACGCCCGACGTGCGAGCTCCTGAACAAACATGAGATCGTCTTGTGTGTAATGGCGGCCACCGCTTGTCAGTACGACAGCCAGGGCGCCCATTGCCCGCCCGCGTGCAATCAGAGGAGCAACGATCGATGACTTCGCTCCGAGTTTTCGAAAGGCTTCCTGAACCGGACCCGGAGCGATGTGTTGATACACCGTTGGGGCGACATCTTCGTCGAGCTCGGGCACGCCGGTCTCGATGATGGACTTCAGGGTTGTCGCGAATTGACCTTCGACGGCGTGTCCCACGACCTGATCGAGCGTCGACGCCTCGTTGGGGTCGGCATGTTCGGCTGCGGCGCGAATGACACGTCCGTCCTCCTGCACGCGATACACAATGCAGTAATCCGCGAACAACTCGACTGTGCTGCGAGCAAGCTTCTGGAGGACGTCCGAGGAGTCGAACGATTCGGCCAGGAGTTCGGTGATTTGCGACAGCATGGCCGCTCTCTTTTGATCGGCCGTGTGTTGATGTTCGATAGCTCTTACCGACGTGATGTCCCGGTATTGAAGGACAACCGCTTGAATCGCCGGATCGTCGAGCCTGTTCAGAAGGACGGCATCCAGAATCCGCGGCGAGCCGTCCTTGTGAGTTTTCCGGATTTGAACGTGGACGGGAATGCCCGGCTGGTCCAGGCATTTCTGAAACTGCTGGTGTGCGAA
>JACXTT010006695.1_pt1 | contig 16413 bp, 16 predicted proteins | sample 9270951 | NCBI WGS metagenome assembly JACXTT01 (sample SAMN15532306, study PRJNA645909) | rock metagenome | isolation source: weathered quartz diorite | place: Puerto Rico | collected 2017-06-21 | reverse complement strand
GGTTGTTCGAGTTTGGCTACAATCTGCTGTTCGTTGCGAAACCGGCGCACGATGAAATCGATTTCCCAGCCGCGCCGGATAAGCTTGATGGCCACGCGGCGTTCGAACTCGTCATCGGCTCGCACCGCCAGATACACCGACCCCATGCCTCCGCGGCCGATCTCCTTCACCGTGCGGTAGGCCCCGATGCGCCGCCCGATGTCGGCGTCTTCTTCCTCTCCCGAGGCCCCTAGCGTAGTGTCCGTGCTGAGGGCGGGCGTCTCAATGAACTCACCCGCTTGCTGGTGCGAAGCCAGCAGCGACTCCACTTCCCGCCGCAGGGACGCGTCCCCGGCGCAGGCCGCATCGAGATATTCAGCGCGCTCCGCAACCTGGCGTTCAAGCGCGCAGGCGAAGATTTCCTTGATCTCCTTCCAGCGTTCGGCAGTCACGCCCGCTGGCCTCTGTCGCAGAGCTCTCGATACAGCCATGCCCTCGCGGCCGCCCACTCGCGTTTTACCGTGGCCGGCGAGACTTCCAGCACTTCGGCGCTCTCCTCGATCGATACTCCGGCGAAGAAACGCAGTTCTACCAGGCGGCTTTGTTGCGGGTCGAACTTCGCCAGGTCCTGCAGCGCGTCATCGAGCGCCACCAGATCCAGATCGCGGCTCTCGGGTGCAACCATCGCCTCGTCCAGCGTCAGTTTCAGGGAGCCATCTCCGCGCTTGGCCGCCTGTCGGTTGCGGGCATGGTCGATCAGGATGCGCCGGATCATCTCGGCGGCAATGCCGAAAAACTGGGCACGGTTCTGCCAGTGCACCTGTTTCTGGTCGATCAGCCGGAGCCACGCTTCGTGGACCAGCGCCGTGCTCTGCAACGTATGATCGGGCCGCTCCCGCCGCAAGTACCGCGCCGCCAGTCGTTTAAGCTCCTCGTAAACCAGCGGCGTCAGCTTCTCCAGAGCGCTGGGATCTCCCTTGCCCCAGTCTACGAGCAGCTGCGTCACGGGCTGTGGTGAGGTGCTCAGAGTACACTGCCTTTCGAAGTTATCGAGAATTATAGCCTACAGGAAAACGCCTCTCCTGAGCCGTTTCGCCCCTCTCTTCTGCGTTCCCCAGCTGGAGGGGGAATTCAATGATTCGAGCTGGCATTCGAGTTCTTGGTTTTCTTGTGATGGCGGTGGCGACGTTGGCCGTCGGCGGCTTTAGCTACCTCTATCTGCGTAAACCCGCCATGGCGCCGCCCACCAGCGTCAAGGTCGAGATCACGCCCACGAGACTCGCCCTCGGCACATACATCTTTACTCTGGCCGATTGTGACGGCTGCCATTCGCAGCGGGATTTTTCGCGCTTCGGCGGTCCGGTCCTCCAGAGCGGCCGCGGCAATGTCTTCCCACCCGAGTTAGGGCTGCCGGGAGTATCCTAATTTGGTTTTTTCTTTACGCGGTTGCGGAACTCAACGTAGTCCGGATCCATTCCGAAACCTTTTGATTACTAGCGGTAGCAGCCGCCGTAATGCGCTTTACCTCATCGGCATTGAAACGAACTGGCACAATATGGCCCTTGGCTTCGCCCTTCGGTAGCTTGGGGCGTCCAATTTTCTTAGGCTTAGTTTGTTTTCCCATGTTCTCTGAACTCCTGCACGATTGCGGCCTGTACGGCGGTCTGTGGTGACACTACGGGTGAAATGTGAAGTACCGTTACGTTGCGCTTTGGATGGTCCGGATCGCCGGTCTCATGCTCCCACGCATAAACCTTATTCGTTTTCGGGTGACCGGTCAGATGGAAAACTTCCACGATTCCATCCCATACCGTCCGTCCTTGGAACTTTTCTGTTACCGGAACGCTCTCTAGGTGCTCAGCCTTCGCCTCGTGGATCACGTCCCCAAGCTTCTGAATATTCGTCATGCCGACGCCTTAACCAAGTCCGCCACACTCCAGAAGCTAGGAGTGACGCCAGCAGCCATCGCCTGAGTGCAGCGCAGCGTATTGTGCCGTTTCACAACGTTGTAATAAGCGAAGGCTGAGCACATTTGCAATGGAGTTATTGTAATACGTAAATGATCCGTGGTCAATCACTTTTTGTCGTGCTTATGATGCCATGCAATAACCTGAACTCCGAGGTATTCTGGTCCCCTGAGTTGAACATCATAATGTTTGGCGTCATATGCTAATACGACCGATGCCCGCTGCTTATTCGTCAGCGGGTCCTCATGATAAAGAAATATCCGCCCTGAAAAAGTAAGGTCCTGTAGACTGTTCGTTCCCCCGGCGTCCCCGGCTGTCACCCGTGTGTTTTGCCGAATGTCTTTAAGGGCGTTTTCGACCGCATCGGCCAAGGCCATGCAGGTTTCAAAAGAACGGTCAGATGACTTCACGTAGAATCCGATAAACTCAGCCTTCGCTGGAAAGTCCAGATAGTTCTGCGTGAGAACGTGCGTCACGCTTTTGTCAGAATTCCACTGAATGGCGGTCCTGTCCCCGGTATACTTCATAACATTCGGGAAGTCCGACTTGAAAAGATCCAGCAGTGTTGGTGGTCTTGTACCTGTCTCGGACACCGACGCGGCACCTTTTGTCCGTGGCGTCTCTGGCGCAATCTGCTGTTGTCTCCGCGACACCCACCGAAGGCTCTCCGGCAGGCCGATAAAGATTAGACTTCCGACGGATATACCTACGATGGTGCGCCACCACCACGGCATTTGCGTAGTAAATTGCCACACGATGTCCGTGCCCCCCAAAACCAACGCGGAAATGACGAGGCACCACCGCGCTAAACGGAACTCAGCCGGGCTGTAACCGACCGCAGAAAAGGCAATCGTCAGCAAGATGCCCACCACTGCGGGGGTAACGCCCCAGGCAATTTCCATCTATCACAGTGTAGTACTTTGTGTGTTACATTTTTTCCATGCGGAAGAGCTTGCCCATTATCCTTCTCGGAACTGTCTTGATAGCAGTCGTTGGTGTGTCCTACTATACATACCCACGTAATCAAGAGAAGCAGAATGGCGCAAGTAACAGTACGCCAATGGCGAGCATTACCAAAAACGAAGGCGCACAGGCACCCAAACATCCGCCAGGATGGCGCATGCTCGTCGCATGGCCGGAAGGCGTCACAACGCTGGCTGTTTTGCTTACGCTCTTTTTCATTGCTTGGCAGGCTACCCTCATGAGCCAAACAGTGTCCGCTTCTGCCGAGTCCTCGAAAAGAGAGTTGAGGGCGTACCTCACGGTTGTCGTCGGAGGAGCTATCTTTCAAGAACGGCGCGGCGCAGATAAGGGCGGTGATTTGATGTTTGAATGCCGCCCCCTCATTGTCAACACTGGTCAAACGCCTGCGCGAAATATCACCTATAAAGCGAGGGCCGCCGTGATGCCGCTTCCTTTGCCTAAAGAAGTTCACCTCCCCGAAGCTCCCGATGACGACATTGGGGGCAGTATTATTGGCCCCCAGCAGAACGCCAATATGTTTGCTGTGGTTGACGGGTTCCGTCCGGACAATGAGGTGCAAGGCGTTAAGTCCGGGATCGGAGACAAAGGACTGTATGTTTGGGGACGTGTGACATATGAAGACGTTTTCGGAGATAGGACACTACCGACTGCCGGGAGTGGTGGCCCCGCGCAACATCACGCCTGATAAAGAAACCGGCATTGGCAATTGGACCGATGGTGAGAAAATCCGGGCGATCCGCGAAGGCGTCGGCCGCGACGGGACGACTCTGTTCCCCATGATGGGTTACGAGCGTTATCGCCACATGAGCTATGAGGACGTCTACAGCTTCGTCGCGTACCTGAACACGCTTGCACCTGTCCGGAATCCGGTGCCGCGCAGCCGCATCGACTTTCCGGTGTCATTGCTCATCAAAGAGCGCGCCACAACCCGCCGGCCATGTCCCGCAGCCGGACCGCTTCAACCGAGTGAGGTATGGCGAGTATCTGGCGACGCTCGCCGGCTGCACGGAGTGCCACACGCCCGCCAAAAAGGGTAAGCCGCTCCCGGGCTTGACCCTGGCGGGCGGAGAGCAGTTCCGCTTTCCCGCCGGAATGGTAGTCGTGAGCGCCAACATCACGCCGGATCCGGAGGCCGGAATCGGCCGCTGGAGCAAGCAGGATTTTCTCGACCGCATTTATCAATACAACGAGTACGCGGAGAATGGCCTGCCAGTGGTCGGGCCCGAGAGCTTCACTCTCATGCCCTGGCTGCTGTTCGCGCAGTTGGAGCCGGACGACTTGAAGGCCATCTGCGCTTTTCTGCGCAGCCACAAGCCCCTCTATCATGCTGTGGACTCGCACCCGGTGTGGCAGGCAGAGGACAAGAAACAAAAACCGCGCGGCTGAAGGCGCGCCGGGCGCGCATGCTACATTCGGACTCATGGTCCCTCGCCGGGGCGCATGGATCGCCGTCATCGGGTCGGTTGCAGCGCTCGCCTACCAGGCCTCCGATGCGCGCCGTTACTTCGACCAGGCCCGGCAACTTTTCGGCCAGCACCAGTTGGAGCAAGCGCAAGCCGCTGCGGCGAAGGCTCTGGCCGCGGACCCTCAAATGGGCGATGCCGAAACTCTCATGGGCCTCATCGCCTCGGTGCAATCACAATTCGCCGAGGCGGAAAAGCACTTCGCCCACGCCATCGCGCTCCAGCCCCAAAATTATCAGGCGCACGCCTACCTTGGTTCGACTTATCTGCAACAGAAGCGCTTCGCCGAAGCGGCCCGCGCCTTCCACAAGGTTCTGGAACTGATTCCGGGAAACGCGGCGGCAACGTATAACCTGGGCCTCATCGCACTCGCCCAAGACTCGCCCGCCGAGGCTTTGCGTCACTTCGAAACCGTGGCGCGCGCGGCGCCTTCCGACATCCCGGCGTTGATGGGGATGCTCGAGTGCCAGCTTCTGCTCCGCAAGACTCCGGAGTCTCGCGATACTGCCGGGCGAATCGCGGCGCTCGTCAAGGATCAGGACCCGCGCTTGCTTCAGATCGCGGCTCTGCTCGCCCAGCACGGTGAATCAGCCGCCGCCATCCCGCTGATGGAGCGCGCGCGGCTCGCCTTCCCTCAGTCTTATGATGTGAATTACAACCTGGCGCTGGCGTGTTTTCAAACCGCCCGGTACGACCGGGCCGCCGAAGTGCTGCGTCCGTTCGCCGGCCCGGATGGCAAAGCAGAAGCTTGCAACCTCCTCGGCGCAATCGAGGAAAAGCGCGGGCACACGGATGACGCCGAGCATGCCTTCGAAGAGGCCACGCGTCGGGACCGTGTGAGTGAAGATTTTCGTTTTGATTGGGGAAATGCCCTGCTGCAGCACGGGAAGCTGGAACCGGCGGTGCGAGCCTTTCGCAGCGCTGTTTCTGACCTTCCGAAATCCTGGAAATTGCGGATCGGGCTGGGTTCTGCCTGCTATTTGTCGGGTGATTACGAGGGTGCGGCGGAGGCGTTGCTGGAGGCCGTTAGGCTCAAACCGGATTCCGTGATGGCCTGCTTTCTCCTCGGCGAGGCCTACGATTCCGCGGCGCGTTTCCAGCCCGCAATCGAGACCGCGCTGGCATCTTATTTAAAAGGCGCCCCGCGCGATCCCTGGGCGTACTATCACTTGGCCGCGATCTTATATGCGCACGCGCAGTACGATCACGCGCTCGAGAATCTGCATCAGGCGCTTCGCCTCGATCCGAATTTCGCCGAGGCCTACCTCGAGATCGGCCTGATCGCACTGGCGCAAGACAAAACAGGCGAAAGTATTGCCGCTCTCGAAAAGGCCGTGCATCTCGATCCGAGCCTGGCCGCCGCGCATTACCGGTTGGGCCTCGCCTATCAACGAACGGGGAATGCGGCGCGCGCCAAAGAAGAGCTTGCCCGGTTTCGCGCACTCAAGGATGACGCGCGCTACCGCAGCCGTGTGCTCGAATCGCTGGCAACAATGGGGCGCTAAGGCTTGCGGGGCGCGACTCGCAAAATCTCGACCAGGCTTTCTTCCTCGCTCCTCCTTTTCGCCTTGACGCGTTGGAAGGTTGCGAGCAGACGCTCTGCCTGTTCCGTTTTCCCCTGTTTCCGGTAAAGCAAACCAAGCTGATAGAGCGCCGTTGTGTTGTCTGGATCGATTTTCAAAGCGGTTTGCCACTCGAGCGCGGCCGCGTCCGGTTTGCCCGCCGCCAAATCGAGCTGCCCAAGCAGCGCGTGGGAGAGGGCGTCATTTGGATTAACCGCAATGGCCTGGCGCAGGGCCGCAACCGCCTTCGCCCGATTTTCGCCGGATGCCACACCGTTTCTGGCTAACGCCGTGGCGTAAAGGTACTGCGCGCGAGAGTCTCGCGGGTCCGCGGCCCGCGCCTTCTCGAACAAGTCCGCCGCCCGGGCGATTTCGCCGGCCTCCAATTGTGAAACGCCAAGCGCCAGCAGCGGCAGGTTCCAACCCGGCTTGAGGCGGCTGGCTTCGGTAAAGCTGTTTTCGGCCTGGCTGCGATCCCCCTTCAGCGCCCACAGCGTCCCCCGCTCGAGCAGCAACGCGGCAGATTGCGGCAGTTGCTCCAAGCCGCGCGACACCACCTGCAATGCATAATCGTTGTTTCCGTGCGCCGAAGCGAATTCCGCCAATGCCGTGTAGTTGTCTTCGGCATGGGGATCCGCTTCGATGGCCTGGGAAAAAGCGCGGTAGGCCTGGTCCGGCTGCTGCTGCCGGTCATAGGCTTCGGCGAGCATTCGCCAGATTTCCGGCGAGTTCTTTTCCGCCGCGGCGTGGGCAGCGCGCTCCATTAAATTCTCGGGCAGTCGCTCGCGAGTAGCCCAGTATGACTCGATGACAGCCGGAAGAACTTCGGGATTTTCGAATGCCAGCACGCCTGCCCTCTCGAATTGAACCTTAGCACGCGCGAATTCCCCGCGCGCATGCGCGGCCAGCGCAAGATATAGATGCGGAACGGGATCGGCCGGAAGCTCCTTTGTGACCGCCAGAAACTCGCGCTCCGATTCCTGCTTGCGATCGAGGTACCAGAGCACTGTGCCCAGGTTCTTGCGGGCGGCCCAAAATTGAGGATTCAGCCGGACCGCCTCGCGGTAGAATTTCTCCGCTTCGGCGAAATTTTCAAGCTGCGTATAAGCAATTCCGATCTGCTGGCACACATTCGCGTTGGAGGATTCAGAACGATGCAACTCGATTAGAATCTGAAGCGCATCCTGCGCATGACCTTGTTTGAGCAGGGCCTGCGCGCGGGCAAGAGGCGGCTCCTGGCTATAAACGGGAAACAGCAGCAGCGCCCAAAGCAATGTCCTACCGAGGCGGAACTGCGACATTATTTTCCTTCGCATACAGATCGATCGAATGCGCCAGTTCTTTGAGCCATTGGTCCAGGCCGAGGCTCTCCTCGGGAGCGAGCATGTAACTCAAGTCGGCTCGGCGATCGGCGAAGTGGTCCTTGACGTCATCAAGCACGTGGACGAACTGGCGGCCGTCCACCGAACGCCCTTTGGGATAGCGGCTCTTTTCGAAGACCGTTTGGACATCCTCGAAGGTTTTGAGGCCGTCCTTGCGGAGCTGATCGACGGTGTCGTACGCCGCCGAGAGGAGTTTCACCGCCTGATCCATGTGATCCTCGAGCGCCAGATTCTGCCCTTGCTTGATCTGGTCTTCAGTGCGGGCGAGATCCAGAAACAACCGCCAGTGGTGGCCCATGAACCGGGCCAGGGAGAGCAAGACCTCGACGTTGTAGTGGTTGCGATCCACCATCCCGAATTGCGTCTGCAAGGCCGAGATCAGTTGATCATTCTCGGCCGCGCGCACACGCGCTTCCGCGATCCAGTCTTTGTAGCGGTCGCTCCAGAAGGGGTCCGGGAACCAGTCGGGCAGGTCGTTGATAAGGGGAAGCGACAGAGTCATGTCAACCCGGTGGGTGCTGATTCCTTTTCCGAAGTAGCCGCCGTAGCGAGTCAGGATCACTTTGGACGGGATCCGCTCCCAGAGCCGCTCCCACGCGCGGGCCTGCTGCTGCATCACGCGATACACATCCGCCATGCCGGCGGCGCGGGAGCCGTAGTAAACGCGCATAAACTCGGCGACGTGCTGATCGACAGCCGGGGTACCGGGATTCCATCCGTAGCGAACCGCCGCGGACCAGCCCAGCCAGAAAGTTTCGTTGTGCAATCCGGAGTCATCCCATGCCGCGCCAAATGTGCCGATGGGATTGCCCTGCCAGTGTTTTCCGGAGCGCGCAATGTCGAAGGCCTCGTCGAGATGTCCCCGCCTGCCATCCAGCGAAAGATGGTCCGGGAAAAGCAGCTCAGCGCCTTGCATGGACATGTAACCGAGCTGGCGAATGCCGCGCTCGACTTCCTGCTGGGGGAATGATCCTTCGCCATCGATGACGCCCCTGGGCAGCAGCTTGACGTGCTCCGGCAGCAAGGGAAACTCGGCCCAGAGCAGCATCCGGCGGCCGCGCCGGCTAAGGTGCTCCTGCGCTTTCTGCGCGAACTCGGCGAAGGCCAGGCTGCGGTTGACGGGGTTGTAAGGCCGCGCGCATTTGTCGCACAAACCGGCGTAGTAAACCTCATCCGTCGAGACGAAAAAATAATCCACGCCCCGCGTGGCTGCGATGGCGTCGTCGTACATGGAGAAGATCAGATCCAGCGTTTTCGGATCGCACATGCAGCTTTGATAGTTGCTGCCGTCGGCCCGAAGGCCGGCGAACTCCGGATGCTTCAGGACGTAGGACATGTGCGCGGGAGCCTGGATTTCGGGCACGATCTGAATGTGACGCTCCAGGCCGTAGTTCACTAGCTCCTGCAATTCGCGCGTAGTAAATGCGCCGGGCGCTCCAATCACGGGATGCGACGGGTATTCAAACTTGTCCTCGAGCTCGAAGCCGATCATGTTGGCTTTGAAGCGGGCGCTCCAATCGAGGTAGCGTTTCAGCGTCTCCATGCGATCCTGGTGATGCTTGGTGTCCCAATGGAGGAATCGAAGCTGAAGTTTGGGCCAGTCCTCGATGGTGCACCTGGGGAGAACCAAAGCGCCCGCGGCACCCGGCTTGAAAAGCTGCAAGAGCGTCTGCACGCCGTAAAACAGGCCGGGAGCGGCATTGCCGGTAATTTCGACGGCATCCTCGCCGACATGCAGCCGGTATGCCTGCCGGTCGATCGCGGGGTCCGCGCCGGTCTTGACCGCGCCAGGTTGTATCGAGAGCCGGATGACGCGGTCGCCCTGAGCCGCGGTGTCGAGATTGATGTGGTCGAAGTCCGCTAAATCGCGGCGCAAGCTGCGAACCGAGATCTCCTGCGGATCAATACCAACCGGAACGATGACCCAGCGGCTGTCGATTTGAACTTCACCATCTTCCAGGCTGACGGAGCGCGGCGTGGGGATGACGGCGTAACCTCTGGACCAAAGCACGGTGGCGTTCTGGGCGGGCACCAAACCCGCGAAGAGGCAAAAAACAAATATCCAAACCAAACTCCTCATCCATTGCTCCGTGTCAAGCAAATTTGAAATCGATTTGACCAGGCCAGACTCACTGGCGTTTGACCCAAATCGGGCTCGACCAGGCCATGGCGATGCGGTCCCGGACCAGACCAGTCTGACGCAATCTGACGTAGTAGATCGCATCCTCGTGGAAGCTCTCGTCGGCTTTCGTCCAATTGAAGTCCATGGTATCAGGATGGAGATCGAAGACAATCCGGAAGGCGGTGGCAGATGCGGAATAGCGAAGGATCTGGACGAGCTCGATGGGGGCGGTGCCGTGCGCTTCGATGGACAGCATGGGCGCGCCGCGAGCGACAACTTGCCGGCCCATGGGCTCGCCGTCGATGGTGAAGTCGAGAAGAATTTTCGCGCCGGTGGTTCCGTAGGTCCGGCGCTGATAGAGCGCATCAAATATTTCATCACGCGTGAGGCCGGTGGCAGCCACGGCGGCGAGCCCGTACTGTGGCTGGCCCGGATGAGCGCGGTGATCGTCGGAAGAGGCGATTGTACCGAGCTGCAATCCCTGCGCCCAGGCGTCCTGCACATATTGCGGCCCCTTCACCGACTTGCTGGCGTCGGTGAACGTGCTGTTCTCGAATGAGAGCGGGTGCGCTGGGTCGTAAGCTTCGCTCAAGCCGTGCGCGGAATAGATTTCTATGTTGCGATCTAGCTCGGCATTATGAGGGCGCCAGAAAATCGGAAACGGCATTTTCCCAGTGTGATGCGGAATCGTGAGCGCCTGGCCCGAGGTCAGCGCCTTCCAGAGTTCAGGCAGCGACACATCGCCCTCCGCGAACAGCGGGCCAGGCTTGCCGCGAAAGTAGACGTTGTGATGCCCGTAAGGAGCGTCCAGCGAGCATTCATATGCGTGGAGCGTTACGAATTCGCCGGGATGATAATGCCGGTCCGTCAAGGCGTTATATTCCGCCCAAACGCGCGGCGCGCTGGGGCCGAGCCCTTCCGCGTACGCGCCGGTTGCGGGATCGCTGTGATCGGTCATGGCGTAGAAATCGAGGCCCGAAGTGTTGCGGGCGTACGCAAAGTTATTGTGGCCGACGCCATCCCAACTGTAATGCGTATGCGAATGGAGATCGCCCCAGCAGATCTTCCGCGCCGGCTCGCGTTCGAACACTCGCATGGGATTTCCGGCGGCCTGGAGCTGGTTTCCACCGCTGGCCGATATCCGGATAATGCCGGGCGCTTTGGGAACGAACGGCACGCGTTCCCATCCGCGATTGGAATGAAACGTTACCGTGGCCGGCGCCTCGGCTTCGCCTTGCAGCAAACGGAGCGCGACCTCACCGGCGAACGATTCGGCGGGATTCTGATTGGCGTCAACTACCGCCAGGAGAAGTTCGGCGGGCTTGCCCTGAACGAGCGTGGCAGGCCCATGCACCAGAAGCTCGGCGGCCGGACCAGGATTAATCCTCAGCCCGGGACGGCCGGGATGCATGCGAAAGCCGCCGTCACCGTGAAGATCGACCGCGACCAATACCGGCCTAACGGGCGTGCTGATGATCCCCGCCTGCATGCCCCGGCTACCTTGTGCGGTGTCGCCATATACAACCGAGAGCGTGTCGCCCGCCTCGAGATCACCATTCAATATCCAGATGCGTACGACGTAAATGTAGCGGCTCAGGCGGCCGTCTAATCCCGGGCGACGATTTTTTACGAGCGTCACCTCCGGCCCGGGCTCGTGTTCTACCCAGGTGCGCAGATCGATTCCGGCGCGCGAGCAATGAGCGGAGACGTAATTGTCCGCCTTCGGGCCGGAAGCCTGGAGCCGGTTCGCTGAGTTCCGGATTCCGGAGTGCCAGGAGTCCGGCAACTGCACGCGAATGCCGCCGTTCTTGCGGATTCCACTCTTCCTGGCGCGGTAGGTTACGGTCCAGGTTCCAAAGTCACCCGCGGTGCCATGGCTGGGGCTGAGGGCGATGGTTCCCTGGGCGGGGTCCATGTCCGGAAGGGCCGCGGGCCAGTTACTCGCGGTTGGTGCGCCGGCCGGCATCATCGGCGCCGCCATCCTTCCCGCGGCAGTCGAAGTGATTCTGACGAACTTTCTGCGCGAATATTCCATTGAAAATCAATGCACCGCTGGCAGAGAATGATAGCTCATGATGGAGAGATCTGCATGATGAGGGCTGCGAGGTTCGGACGTCGGGTGGCGTGCGCGTTGGTTTTCGTGGCGAGCGCGCTGTTGCCGGCCTTCGCGAAGGAGCGGCACTACCTCTACGTCGCGGTTCCAGGCATCCGCAACTACGTGGAATACGGCGGCGTGGGAATTCTTGTTTTCGATATCGATAACGGCTATCGATTCGTCAAGCGCATACCGACCTGGGACGTGCCGCCCGGCAAAGAGCCCGAAAATGTGAAGGGCATCGCGGCCAGCGCGCTGAACGGGAAAGTGTATGTCAGCACTTTCAACCGGGTGGCGGCTTTCGATGTCATCACGGAGAAAAAAGTTTGGGATGTCGCCTATGAAGGCGGGTGCGACCGCATGGCGATTTCGCCCGACGGCCAGATGCTCTACGTGCCTTCGTTTGAAGGGCCGTTTTGGAACGCTGTTAATGCGATCAATGGGGAAGTGATTGCCAAGATCGTGACGAAATCCGGTTCGCACAATACGATCTGTTCTCGCGACGGACGGCGCGCGTATCTGGCCGGCCTGCGCTCGCCGTTTCTTTCGGTGGCGGACACCGGGACGCAGAAAGTCATCGAGACGGTTGGCCCCTTCAGCAATGTTATTCGGCCGTTCACGGTCAACGGGAGCCGGACTCTCTGCTTTGTGAACGTGAATGACCTGCTCGGTTTCGAGGTTGGCGATTTGCGGACGGGCAAGATGCTATACCGGGTGGAGGTGCAGGGCTTTCAGAAAGGGCCAGTCAAACGCCACGGATGCCCAAGTCACGGGATAGGCTTGACGCCGGACGAAAAGGAACTGTGGGTAACGGACGGCGCGAACAACCGGATTCACATTTTCGACGCCACCGTCATGCCGCCCAAGCAAGTGAGCAGCATCAAGCTCCGCGACATGCCCGGTTGGGTCACGTTCAGTATCGACGGCCGGCGCGCTTACCCTTCGACGGGCGAGGTGATCGACACGCGCACAAAACAAATCGTGGGCGCATTGCAGGATGAGAGCGGCCGTCAGGTGCAAAGCGAAAAATTATTGGAACTGGTGTTCGATGACGGTAAGCTGGTCGGCGCGGGAGATCAGTTCGGGGTGGGAGCGATCAATACGCCTTCGCGATGACGGAGCGGCGATCCACCGGCTCGCCGGTGATGATGCATTTGCCCGGGCCATCGTAGTTATCCGCGAAAGGAATGCAACGGACCGTGGCCTTGAACTCCTTGAGGCGGGCGTCGCACAGAGGGTCGTCTTTTACGTGCGCCATGACGAACTTGCCGCCGCCTTTTTCGGCAGTGACTTCCCTGAGGATTGATTCCACTTCGGCGATCGAGTTGGCCGCCACGGTGTTGGTGTTGAGGTGCTCGAGCGCCCAGCCGTAGAGATCTTTCTGCATTTGCGAGAGCGCGGCCGGCAGACGCGCGGCCAGCTCAGACTGCGGCAGCACCTCTTTGGCTCCGCTGTCCCGGCGCTTGAGGACGATGTTACTCGAGGCCAGATCGCGCGGACCCAGCTCGAGAACAACCGGCACCCCGCGGCGCTCCCAGTGAAAGAATTTCGCGCCCGGCGTCTGCCCTTCCCTGTCATCCACCTTGGCGCCGACGTCTTTGGCGATCCTGTGCGCTGCCTCGAGCACCGGCCCTCTCTCGTCGTCCTTACGATAAATCGGAACGAGCACGGCCTTCACCGACGCTAACTTTGGCGGCAGCACCAGGCCTTTGTCATCCGAGTGGCTCATGATCAGGCCGCCGATCAGGCGCGTGCTCACGCCCCAACTGGTCTGCCACACGTACTCGAGCTGTCCTTCCTTGCTCTGGAACTGCACGTTGAATGCTTTGCCGAAATTCTGGCCGAGGTCGTGGCTAGTTCCGGCTTGAAGGGCCAAGCCGTTCTGCATCATGGCTTCGATGGAATAACTTCGCAATGCGCCGGCGAACTTCTCGGTTTGCGTCTTCAGGCCCTTGATCACAGGCATGGCCATCACGTCCTCGGCGACTTGCGCGTAGAGATCGAGGATGCGCAGTACTTCGGCGACGGCTTCGTCGTGAGTCGCGTGCGCGGTGTGGCCTTCCTGCCAAAGGAACTCGGTGGTCCTGAGGAACATGCGCGTGCGCAGCTCCCAGCGCACGATGTTCGCCCACTGGTTGATGAGCAACGGCAGGTCGCGCCAGCTGTGAATCCACTTGGAGAAGAAGTGGCCGATGATGGTTTCCGATGTCGGGCGGATGACGTAGGGCTCTTCGAGTTGTTTGCCGCCGGCCATCGTCACGACCGCGAGCTCCGGGGAAAATCCTTCGACATGCTCCGCTTCCTTCTGCAAGAAGCTCTGCGGAATCAGCAGGGGAAAATAGAGGTTCTGGTGGCCGGTGGCCTTGAATCGGTCATCGAGTTCGCGCTGTATGAGCTCCCAGACGGCGTAGCCATTGGCCTTGATGACCATGCAGCCCTTCACGATTTCGGCGGGTTCCGCCATGTCCCCTTCGAGGACTACGTCCTGGTACCACTGAGCGAAATCCTGGCTGCGGGCAGTAATGCGGGATTCGGCCATAAATTATGTAAACGCGCTACTTGCTTTCAAGATATGCAATCAGCATCGCCATCTGCTCGTCATTCATTTTCTTCATGAATGCGGGCATGACGGCGCCTCCATACTGGATCCGGACGACGACGTAAGCGCGATTCGGCTTACTCTTCGAGAGTGGCAGCCTGGGGTTCTTGAACAAGTGGTTCAGGCTGGGACCGATCTTGCGGGTGCTTTTCTGATCTTTGTCGATGTCGTGACAGACCGCGCAATTCTCGCGGAACAGCTGCTGTCCGGAAAGGAAAGCAGTCTGCGGTTTTTCCCATGGCGGCGCGGGTTTGTCGGCGGCGAAGGCCGCGGTGGACGCCAACAGAAAACAGAGCCAACGTTTCATGATTCCACCACGTTGAGCGCCCCGGCCCGCTGGAGACATTCCATCGCCGCCGCGGCGCGCCCGGGATCGCAGAAAACGCGCACATGGATGCGCCCGGCCACCAAAACCGGGGCCGGAATCGCGTGGTGGCGCTTCAGCAGACCGCTCTCTACCAGAAACGTGGCGAACGTCGTGAATATCGCGCCGAACATCGTGAGCTCGTAAAAGATCACGCCGGTTGCCCACCACGAGAATAGCGGCATGCCGCCGGTCACCAACGGATAGTCATATTGCGTGTAGCGGACAAACAAGATCGCGAGGATGCCCAGGGTGGCGGCGCCCGCCACAGCAGCGAGCGACATGTGGCTGGGGCGGTCCAGCAGGCCTTCGGGAAGTTCCACCGGTTCGGTGGAAAACACGTCCATCCGGGCGGCATCGAAGCCGCCCGCCTTGAGCGCCCCGATGGCCGCGCCCACCGATGGCGCATCGCTAAACTCAGCCGTGAGAAACATGCTTGTATTCCCAGACAGCGATGATCGGAAACAGCTTACAGAAAATCAGATAGAACATCACCATGGCGGCGAAGGTGGATGCCGTGATCGAAATCTCGACCCAGGTCGGTGTATAGAAACCCGCGGCGGCGGGCAGGTGCGGACGGGACAAGGTGGGCAGGATGATGAGGAAGCGCTCTATCCACATCCCGATCAGCACCGCAAAGCCCGCAATCGTGATTGTGGCGACCGACCGGAGCCGCCGGATGCTCAGCAGCACGAAAGGCAGAACAAAATTGCAGAACACCATGAACCAGAAGTACGGAGCGAAACGGCCGCGCACGCGTTCGCCGAAAACGCGCATTTCGGCGGGGCTGTTCCCGTACCACGTCGTCAGATGCTCGCCCACCGTGAAGTAAACCCAGAGCAGGCTCATCAGAAGCAGCAGCTTGCCCAGATTTTCGAAGTGCACCGGCTGCAGATAATTCTCGAGGTGCAGCACTTTTCTGATCACCGACATCGCCACAACCAGGGCCGCAATGCCGCTGAAAATCGCTCCGGCCACGAAGTAAGGGCCGTAGATGGTGCTGTGCCACATCGGCGCCACCGCCATGGCAAAGTCCCAAGCGACGACCGTGTGAACCGAAACCGCCACGGCGAGAATCGTTCCGGCCATCATCTTCATGGCGCGTTCGAGCGAGTGCCACTGGCGGTCGCTGCCTGTCCAGCCGAGGGAGAGCAGTCGGTAAAACCGGAGCCGCCATCCCTTCGCATGCTGCGCGAGCTCCGCGAGATCGGGGATCATCGGCAGATACAAATAGATGACGCTGCCACTCAAGTAAGTCGAGATGGCCGTCACATCCCACATCAAGGGAGAGCGGAAATTGGGCCACAGCAGGCGCGAGTTCGGATAGGGAAACAGCCAGAAGAAAAGCAAGGGGCGGCCCAGGTGGATTATCGGAAACGCGGCACCGATTATCAGGGCGAACACCGTGATGGCTTCCGCGGCGCGCGTCACGGGCTTGCGCCAGCCGGCGTCGGTGAGCCTGAGAATCGCCGAGATCAGCGTGCCCGCGTGTGAAATGCCGATCCAAAAAACGAAGTTGACGAGATAAAAGCCCCACATGGTGGGCCGGCGAATGCCCGCGACTCCGATGCCGCGTACGATTTGATAGCCCCAGCAGCCCAGCCCCCAGGCGCCCACCAGAAACGCGACCGCCAGCGCCAGTAAATAGGCGCGGGAAAATCCGTTCAGCGGCCGCCACAAGGCGCTTCGCAGACCGTCACCGCGCATCTCGACTGTTGTCCCCATGTACGGCTATTTCGCCCGTTGCAGATAAAATACTTTGGGCTTCGCGCCCAGGTCTTCGAGTAACCGCGTCGCACGGCCGCTCGCGGCCAGCCGGGAGACTTTGCTCTCCGGGTCGTTCAAATCGCCGAACGTCATGGCTTCCGCCGGACACGATTGCACGCAGGCCGGCTG
>JACXTT010006694.1_pt1 | contig 16413 bp, 14 predicted proteins | sample 9270951 | NCBI WGS metagenome assembly JACXTT01 (sample SAMN15532306, study PRJNA645909) | rock metagenome | isolation source: weathered quartz diorite | place: Puerto Rico | collected 2017-06-21 | reverse complement strand
ATAGTCGGCGCGTTGATGACGATCGATGTGGCCGTGTCAGCGCAGAATGCGAATTCGTCGATGACTATGGGCAACAGCAACTCGGCCAAACCTAAGCCGCGCCGAGGGCGTCGCCGGACGCCGAAAGCTGCGGCCGCGACTACTGAAATGGCCGGGACGCCGGCGGAAACTCCGAAGCGCACCGGCCGCTGCGATCCGAACCAACAGGAGCAGACGGACTTGTCCGGAACCTATACCGGAAAGTTGAAGCACGCCAACGATCCAGTAGCGGACGCGACGCTGACGATTACGGGAAATAACTTTACCGGAACGATGGGCACTCAAACCGTTTCGGGTCGCATAGTCGCAGTGACCACCTGTGGCTACACCGCCGTCACGATCATGCATGAAGGCCAACCGCGCGCGATGTCACTTCGTGCAAGGCGGATGGGCAGTGGGTTAATGCTCACCAGCGTGCCGGGGGAGCCAGAGCAAGTCATGTTCACGACCGGAGGGGGCATGATGCGTCCGCGCAAGCATCGGCGGATGATGAAGAAGACGGGCGCGGCGCCGACGCCGGCGAAGACTACTCCGTAAGGCGATCACACCGATCGACGCGGAACCGCGAAGACACGGGGAGTCAGCGAAGATGAAGCGAGAGGCGCTTTGTTTCGCATGTGGTTCCCCGTGTCTTTTTATGGAAACGACAACCCTTGAATGAAAGAGAAAATTCGCATAGCAGCAGGCCAGGGGTTTTGGGGCGACCTGCCCGACGCGCCAGTGCGGCAAGTTGAAGGCGGCCCAATCGACTATCTGATGCTCGACTATCTAGCCGAGGTCACGATGTCGATCATGCAAAAGCAGAAGGCGCGCGATCCAGATGCCGGCTATGCGCGTGATTTCGTTCCGTTGATGAAGCAGATTCTGCCGGCGTGCGTCGAGCGCGGGATCAAAGTCATTGCGAATGCCGGCGGCGTCAATGTCTCAGGTTGTGCGGCTGCGGTGCGCGACGTCGCGCGCGAACTTGGGCTACAAGGGAAGTTGAAAATTGGTATTGTCACCGGCGACGATATCCTCGGACGTATCGATGATCTGATCGCACGTGGAATTGAGTTGCGCAACATGGATTCGGGCGAGCCGCTTAGCACTGTTCGCGATCGTATTCAGAGTGCGAATGCTTATCTGGGCGCAGGGCCGATCGTGGAAGCTTTGAACAGAGGCGCGCAGGTCGTTATCACAGGGCGCGCCACTGATACGGGGCTGACGCTTGGACCGATGATTCACGAGTTCGGCTGGGCCGCGGATGATTGGGACAAGTTAGCGGCAGGAACAATTGCCGGTCACATCATCGAATGTGGCGCGCAATGTTCGGGTGGCAATTGCCAGTACGAATGGCAGACGATTCCCGATCTGGCGAACGTTGGTTTCCCGATCGCGGAAGCCTCGGCTGACGGAACATTCATCATCACGAAACACGAAGGCACCGGCGGCCGCGTAAATGTTCCCTCAGTCAAAGAGCAACTGCTGTACGAAATGGGCGATCCGCACGAGTACATCACGCCGGATTGCGTCGCTGACTTCACTACGATTCAGCTCGCCGAGGCCGGAAACAATCGGGTGCACGTGTTGAGAATTAAAGGACGGCCGGCGACTCATTCGCTAAAAGTTTCAATCAGTTATTCTTCAGGATTCAAAGCGGTAGGTACATTGGTGTACGCCTGGCCAGACGCGTACCAGAAGGCGGCGTTCGCCGATAAGATTCTGCGCGCACGTCTGGACAGACTGGGACTGAACTTTGAACACACGCTGACCGAATTTGTTGGCGCCAGCTCGACTCATGGTCCGTTGGCTGGAGAGCCTTCGAGTGACGCGGCCGAGGTACAACTTCGCGTTGGCGTTCGCGGAAACGATCGAAAAGCAATTGAACGATTCACGAAGGAGATCGCACCATTGATTCTTACCGGTCCGCCCGCGGTAACCGGATTTGCTGGGGGTCGGCCCAAGGTTGAAGAGATCGTCGCGTACTGGCCGGCTTTGATCCCGAAGAGCGAAATCCAATCCAAAGTTGAAATTCTCGATGTGTAATTTCGAGTCGACCATAACTAAGTCAAAAAAGTGAAAGTTCAGCTAACCCAACTAGCGCACGCCCGATCAGGCGACAAAGGTGATACGGCGAATGTTGGCCTAATTGCTTTGCGCGACCAGTTTTATCCGGTGCTCGTGCGCGAAATAACCGCCGACCGAGTCAAGCGGCACTTCGCCGGCATTTGCAACGGCGAGGTCGAACGATTTGAGTTGCCCAATCTGGGCGCGCTGAATTTCCTGCTGCATGGAAGCCTTGGTGGCGGTGGCACGTTGTCGCTGATGACCGATGCGCAGGGGAAAACTTTTTCAACTGCTTTGTTGCGAATGAAGATCGATATTCCCGATGGAGAGGCACGGGAGCTCGGACTGGATGGCCAGAACTAAAATGTCTGCGAATCAACTCGTCGGTTTTGAAGTAGATGGCGGCGTCGCGCGCGTGACGATGAATCGTCCCGAGAAGCGCAATGCCCTGAATGATGAGTTAGTTGCTGGTCTTAAAGCCGCGTTGCGTCGCGCGCACGATGATTGTGAAATCAGAGTCGTAGTGCTTTCCGGAGCCGGAACTGATTTCTGCGCCGGTGCTGATCTTTCTGCCTTACAAAAGATCGCAACCGCATCAGTTGCCGAGAATCTCGATGACGCTCGTTCACTGATGGAATTGTTCACGCTGCTGCGCGAGGTTCGCACGCCGGTGATTGCAGCGGTGCGCGGACGCGCGCTGGCAGGTGGTTGTGGTCTCGCGCTCGGGTGCGATCTTGTAGTGGCTGAGAACGAAGCCCGCTTTGGCTTTCCTGAAGTGAAGATCGGTTTCGTACCGGCGATGGTTATGACCATCCTGCGCCGTAATGTCTCTGAGAAGAAAGCGTTCGAACTCGTCTCGCTCGGCGACGAGATCTCGGCCACAGAAGCTGCGTCGATCGGCCTCATCAATCGCGCCGTTGACGCATCGGTATTCGACGACGAGGTAAACAAGCTGGCTTACCGCCTGACAAAACTGAGCCCATCCGCGATAACCCTTTCCAAGCAGTTACTCTACAAGATTGATAGTCTCTCACTTGCCGAAGCGCTCGAATCGGGCGTCGATGTGAACGTCACTGCTCGCATGAGTGAAGACTGCAAAAAAGGTATTGCGCGCTTCCTCAGCAGGGAGTAGCATTCGGTCGATCTCTACGGAAACTCGGTGAGAAATTCAGATTCTCGGATTTCATTCTTCACTTGATTTCATCGATTTGTGGGGATTTAGACGTAGTTATTCCGCAGAATGACAGTTGCATTCCGGTCACATGAGCCTTGCCAAATTAGACCTAAGGAGAACGCCATGATCAAAGCTTCCTTGAGAACCTTCATTACTACCCTGGCTTTCGCAGTCGTTGCGATGTTGCTCTTTACCAGTCCAGCCGCGGCACAGATTACTGCCACGGGCTCCCTGAGCGGAACCGCCACCGACAAGACGGGCGCGGTCATTAAGGGCGCCACTGTGACGGCGACCAACAAGGGGACCGGACTGCAGCGAAATGCGACGACAGATGAAGATGGAAATTACAAAATCGATTTATTACCGCCAGGCAGATACGACATCAAAGTGAGCGCCGGTAATTTCGCGGACGCCACTTCAGAGAATGTCGAACTGCTCCTTGGGAAGAATGAAGTGAACTTCATGTTGAATCCGCCTGGGGTCACTGGCACGGTCACGGTCACGTCCGGCGAAACCGAACTTGTGAGTCGGGAGAAAACGGACATTAGCATGAACATAACGCCGCGCGACGTGCAGGATCTTCCTCTGAACGGCCGCGACTTGGCGAATCTTGCATACCTTGCGCCTGGCGCGAAACCCGTTGATTCGTATGATCCGACCAAGAACCGAATTGCCATTTTTGGTGTTAACGGGTCGAGCGGACGCAATGTAAACGTCACCGTTAACGGCATCGATAACAAGGACAATACGGTAGGCGGTCCGGTAATGCAGTTTCCGCTCGAGGCGATTCAGGAATTCGTGATCAGTACTCAGCGCTTCTCGGCGGTCAATGGGCGAAGCGAGGGCGCCGCGGTGAACGTCGCGACCAAATCGGGAACCAGAGAGTTTCACGGCTCTGCTTTCTTCCAGTTGCGCGACAAGAAACTGAACGCGACCGAAGTGGATCCAACAACGCAGACTAAGCTGGCAGCTAAACCACCATTCAATCGAAAAATTTGGGGCGGCTCAATCGGCGGCCCAATCATGAAAGGTGACCATCCGACGTTCTTCTTCTTTGCATTTGAACGACAAAGCGAAGCGACCTCAATTCCGGTGCCGTCTGATGCCGTTGCGGAACTTACGCTGGTTAAGAGTCTCGGGGCTGATCCGGCTTCGATCATTCCTACGCCTTATCATGATACGCGCATCAATGCTCGAATTGACCACACCCTCAATTCGAGGCACAACATTTTCGCGAGCTACAGCGATCAGAAGAACCTCGGACTGAATGATCAATTCGCGGGCATCGGAGGCCGAGCTGATCTCACGGCGGGAAATTTCACTAAGAACCGATTGCTGCTAGGTAATGTGACGCTCAATTCGGCGTTTAGCAACACCGTCGTTAATGCGGCGACCGTCGGCTATCAGTATTGGAATAATCTGATCGATACCGACAAGAAGGTGCCCACGTTTACGTTTCCAACGGGAATCACGTTTGGCACCAATACGAACGTGCCTCAGCAGTCTTATCAGTCGAAATATCAGTTCAAAGACGATCTCTCGATTACGCGAGGCAATCACACCTACCGAACTGGTGTTGACTATTTGTGGGAACCAAAGCTCGGCGGGTTCTTTGAATTTAATCCGACGCTGGAAATCGATTTCAACACTCTTCCCAGCGGCATTTTAGCGTTGCCCGGGAAGTTTGCGACACCGAGCGTCGTCGGCGGTATGTCCGCGACGGCCGGCAATCCATACTTTAACTTGCCCGGCGGCGCGAAGATGTTGGGCCTCTACTTCCAGGATGATTGGAAGTTTCGCCACAACCTTACGTTAAATCTTGGTTTGCGGTGGGATAAAGATTTTAATTTGATCGGTGGCGCCGCGCAGTCTAAGAATCGCACGTACCTTGCGCTTAAAGCGATTAACCATCCGGCTGCGGCAAGTTTACCTCGTGATGATAGCAAGGACTTCAGTCCCCGAGTAGGTTTCGCCTGGGACATCGGGGGCACCGGCAAACACGTCCTCCGCGGTGGATACGGCCTGTACTTCGGACAGACGTTCCTGAACATTCCGCTGTTCATGATTCAGCAGGCGAATCCCACAATCTTTGCGAGCGTGTTTGCGTTGAGCACGGGAGACGTGGTGCCAGGTACAGGTGGAAAAATCCTCGGAGTTGATTGGCGTTATGGTGTCGATCCTCTACCGACCATTCCACCTCCGCAGACGGCAATTGCCGCCGGCAATACCGGTCGTATTATGAGTCCTGGCTACCAGAACCCTTATACCCAGCAATGGAACATCGGTTATGCCTGGCAGTTCAACGCGTACTCCGCCTTGGAGTTTGACTACATTCACGTTCTGGGACTTCACGAATCCAAAACGCTGAATATCAATCCGCAGCGAAGGCTACTCAATGAAGCTTTCGGATCGACCCGCCCGCTCGATGCGGCATTCGACGCCGCCGGTCAACCCAGATTAGGTCGCATCGATTTAGAGGCATCGGTGGGTCGCTCGCGTTACGATGGCTTTAATGTCTCGTATCGGCGACGGTTGCACAATCACTTTACAGTTAACTCAACCTACACGCTCTCAAGAGCATTAGCGTATGACGGCAATTCCGCCGCATTCCGCAACCGTGCCGTAAATCACTTTGACTACTTCAATCCCTACTCATTAGGACCGGTGCCGAACGATACGCGTCATCGGTTTACCCTAAGCAGTGTTTTCGATCTGAAGCATGGGTTCCAGATTTCTCCCATTATGCAACTGGAGTCAGCTAGAGCTTATAGTCCGAGCTATAGCAGCGCCGTGGATGTCCTCGGGCTGGGGAGTGGTCGCGCGAACCGCGTCGTGGTCTTTACGGCCAGTCCCAACGATGTGAAGGCAACGCTTAATTCATTTGGCGATCCGGGCGCTTCCAATACGAATCGCATTAAGTACCGCGATTGCATCCGCGCGGGCCAATGCACGATCTTTCCGTTCGACAATTTGCGCGGACAGCCTTACTTCCAACTTGACTTGCGCGTCAACAAGAATTTCCGAATTCACGAGCGCGCGACTGTAGGCGTGTTCTTCCAGATGTTCGATCTTACAAATCGGGCGAACTTTGGAAATAACTTTGCCACGGACGTACGGCAAACAACCTTCGGAAAACCGAACGCGTTCATCACCCCGGGCGGCGTGATTATTCCGCACGCTTTCTCAGGCGAGTTTGGCGTGAGGTTCAGTTTCTAGACAACTTTATAACGGGTCTAGAGTGGGTGGCGGAGGTAATCCGCCACCCTTTTGTTTTGAAAAGCAAGTTTCTCAATCACCGGAAGCCATGCACCTGCGCATATCGTCAATACTTCTTTTATTAGCTTTCGCTATTTCGGTAGTTGGACAAGATGCGTCCGGACAGAAGGTCACATCGGCCTTTGCAATCCTGATGACCAGTATCGAGTCCAAGACCGCTACGATTGGCCAAGAGCTAAGCCTCAGGACGGTTTCTGATGTCTCGGTGAAGGGTCAAGTGGTGATTCCCAAGGGGTCGATCATCCTCGCACATGTAAGTGACGTTCAGTCCAAGAGCAAGGATCAGGCGCAAACAGCTTTAGCGATAATCATCGAGAAAGCCAGAAAGACCGACGGCGTTGAAATTCCGCTCGAAGCAATTATCGCGGCGATCGCCGCGCCAAAAGACAATTCACTTACTTCGGATCCCGCATATGGAATGTTGCATTCGAATGAGCCGCGCATGACCGGCGCCGGCGCTGGCAATGCTTCGCGCACCGGAGACTTAACGGCCAGCAGTAAAGCCGGAGCGACGTCAGCCGTCGCGACCGCTGACCTTAAAGGACCAATGGAAGGTGGATTTCTGCTGGACGAGAATTCGTCGGGCGCGATCGGCTATGAAGGCTTAGCACTATCGTGGGGACTCGCGGCGCCGCCGCCCTTTACAATCTTCGTCAGCAAGAACAAGAGCATCAAGCTTAGCGCGGGCACACAAATCCTCTTGCGGATGGCTCCTCCGCGTCTGCCTCAATAGCTCAGCCGCCGGCGGGCGAGCCTACTCGCGCGGTTTCACGTTCTCTTTAATAAATTTTGCGATGTCTTGAGTGGAAGTGCCTGGAAGGAAAATCTCGGCGACGCCCTGATCTTTCAGCTTAGCAATGTCTTCCTGAGGAACGATGCCGCCCAGAATGACGAGGGTATCTTTCATTCCTTGCTCGCGCAGCAGAGAGACTATTCGCGGACAAAGCGTGTTGTGAGCGCCACTGAGAATCGAAACCCCGACCGCATCGACGTCCTCTTGCAATGCCGCCGCTGCGATCATCTCTGGTGTCTGACGCAACCCCGTGTAAATCACTTCCATTCCCGCGTCGCGTAGTGCGCGCGCGATTACTTTCGCGCCCCGATCGTGTCCGTCTAGCCCGGGCTTCGCGACTAGCACCCTGATTTTTCTGCCGGAGTTGTCCATGTGAGGCTAGATGGCTGGCTCTTCGTAGATACCGTAGATATCGCGCAGCGCCGAACAGATTTCGCCGAGCGTAGCGTATTCACGCACTGCATCAATTGTCGCCGGCATCGTATTGTCACCGTTCTGAGCGGCTTTCCTGATTGCGTCAAGCGTTCTTTCGACCGCCGCCTTATCTCGCTGCGCCCGGGTGCGCTCAAGCCTTTCCACTTGTTGATTACGAACATTCTCATCAATAACGAGAATAGGCACTTCCTGGGGTTCGCCTTCCATGGCAAATTTGTTGACGCCAACAATAGTCTGATCACCGCGTTCCAAAGCCTTTTGATATTGATAGGCTGATTCCTGGATCTCGCGCTGCGGAAATCCCTTTTCAACAGCTTCTACCATCCCGCCCATCGCATCAATTCGATCGAAGTAATCTAGGGTGCCTACTTCCATCTTTGTGGTTAAGGCCTCCACGAAATACGAACCCCCCAATGGGTCGACAGTATTAGCGACGCCCGTTTCTTCCGCGATGATTTGCTGCGTGCGGAGAGCGATCAACGCCGCGCGATCTGTGGGAAGCGCAAGCGCTTCGTCATACGCATCGGTGTGAAGTGATTGCGTACCGCCGAGCACGCCGGCGAGCGCCTGAATCGCCACACGTACAATATTGTTCAGTGGCTGCTGCACCGTTAATGAGACACCTGCCGTCTGAGTGTGAAAACGCATCTGCATGACGCGTTCATTCACCGCACCGAATCGATCCCGCATCATGCGCGCCCAAATGCGACGGGCCGCCCGGTATTTTGCGATTTCTTCAAAGAAGTCGTTGTGGGCGTTGAAGAAGAAAGATATGCGAGGCACAAATCGCTCGAGGTCAAGTCCAGCTCGGACTCCCCAATCGACATATTCGATTCCGTCGCGCAAGGTGAAGGCAAGCTCTTGCAATGCCGTCGCTCCGGCTTCACGAATGTGGTAACCACTAACGGATATCGGGTTATAGCGAGGTACATGATTCGTACAGAACTCGAATGTGTCGATCACGAGCTTCATCGCTGATCGGATTGGATAAATCCATTCCTTCTGCGCGATGTATTCCTTAAGAATATCGTTTTGAAGTGTTCCTGAAATCTTCTTCCAATCAGCGTGCTGTTTCTCGGCGACCACGAGATACATCGCTAGAAAAACGGAAGCAGGAGCGTTTATGGTTTGAGAAACCGTGACTTGTTCGAGAGGAATACCTTCGAAGAGGGCTTCCATGTCCGCCAGCGACGAAACCGCCACGCCGCACTTGCCGACCTCCCCTTCAGAAAGCTCTGAGTCAGCGTCATATCCCATCAACGCCGGCAGGTCGTAGGCCACCGATAGACCCGTCTGCCCTTCCTTCAGTAGATACTTGAATCGAGCATTCGTCTCTTCGGGAGTTCCGAAGCCCGCGAACTGCCGCATGGTCCAGAGTTTTCCCCGATACCCCGAGGCGTGAATGCCACGCGTGTAAGGAAACTCTCCGGGGAAATTGATGTCGCGATCAAAATCCACGGGCGCGACGTCACTCGGATCATAAAGTGGCTCAACGTCCGCCAGTGACACTGTCTGAAATTTTGAGTTTCTCTCTTTTTGGCGCGCGAGGGACATTCGTAAGGTCGTTTCCTCCCAACGTTCGCGTTTTGCTTGATCTTCAGATGAGGCTTCTTTTACGTCTTGCATGGCGTGGACAATCTCGGATTCGCAAGGTTGTGGCTAAGAATCGGATAGTAGTTGATGAAAATAAGCGTGTCAATTTACTGTAATCGAACGAAGGACGCGCGGCTGTTGTTTAGCAACAGCCGCGCGATTAAGGAAGGACCCAATATTTCGTGGACAGAGCAGCAGGGTAAAGCGGTGCTGTTTAGCGGACGAACGAAACGGTTCCGAAAGTAGATGAACTGGTCCGAGACTCAATTGGAACGACAACATCAGTGGGCCTTACCATTCCTAACCTTTCCCGGGCCGCTGACTCAATAACTACCGTGTCACTTGTGATCCGACGAACTTCCATTTCGAGGCGTTGATTGTCTTGATGAAGCGAAGTTGTCTGGATCGCCATCTGTTCATATGTCCGTGAAGCCACTTTCAACTGATTGTGTGCATTTAGGATTACCGTGCCGCATACCGCGCTGGTGGCAAGGGTTACGGTTGCAAAAATCGTCCAGAAGGGAACGCGAAGGAGGCTGGCTTTGAGCCCGATGAGATCCCGAACAGCGCCATTCCTGCGATAATCTGTCGCCCCTGACTTGATGAAAATAGGCTGAATAGTTCTCGTGTTTAGCCAGTTTGTTGTATAAGCGGAATTCAAGGAGCACCTTCCTCTCGTTTCTACCTGTTCATATACCCGCGGTTATGATACGTGCGTGAGTCTTGCACGATAACGACCTCTGCGTCTCTGTCGAAAAACTCTTCTTGAGGCCATCTTTCGCCGGAAAGCAAGTCGAGCCCGATTCTTTTGGCAACCAACTAGTATATAAGAGTGTGTTACTGCCATCTCACCTTGTCTAGGCGAGGAAACCACTAGATAATTGGTTCCCCACTTGGATTACCCCAAGATACGGCGCTTTGCTACCGCCAATCTCTTGCGCGACAATAACTTAGCGGCAAGCTGGGGGAATGTAGCATTGATGTCGGAGTCCAGCAATAGCGTTTGATTGCAACACTTTAACGTGCTAAGTTCAACTATTGCTTCAACTAACTCGCATTAAGCGCTTAATTTGGCGAACGGCAGGCGAACCCAAATCAGGATAGTGCGACCTGTCTAGCGGCACCGCAGCACATAAGGAAGCGGTGGGCCAATGTGGCTCGTCGGCCGACGTGCGGGTAGAATGTGACACGAGGGTGCGGACGTCACTTGCGACGAATTGTTAGGCATTCTGCGACTAAACGTTGAGGCACGGTCATTGCCGAAGGATGAGCGGTATCGTGTAGGAATCGCCCCAAGGGAGTCTCTAAAAAGAAGATATGAAAGCTATCAAATATGCCGAACGAGGCTTGGCAGCGGCCGCTGGCGCCATTTTTAATTCGATTCAAGTTGTTAACAAATACAAGCCAAATCCCTCATTCACGCCGAAGTGGTCAGACAAGCCACTATTGAAGTCGTGGCAAAAGACAAAGCCGACGCTTGGGTGGCCTCGGGTTACCGACTCGCTTTGTCCGAATTGTGTAATCGAAGCCCGGGAGTCGATTCTGACTGGGAATCAGGATGTATCGATTCTGATCAATGAGAAGGTAGGCGAGATCAAAGCCCAAATCATCGAGCGAGACGGCGAAATCTGGATGATCAAAGATTGTCCTAAGCACGGCCACTTCGAAGATGTAATGGCGATCGACTCGAAGTTCCTGCAGCACATCGAAACAATGTTTCCGGGCCGTGATATCGAAGCTCATAATGACGAAAAGTTACACAACCATGGCTCGAGCACTGTGAAGTACGGACGAGGAGCGGTGTTAACAGTCGATCTCACTAATCGATGCAACATGATGTGCGATCCTTGTTTCATGGACGCAAACCAGGTGGGGTTCGTTCACGAACTCAGCATGGAAGAGATCAAGGAGATTCTCGACAACGCGATCTCAATCAAGCCGCGTCGGCAAATGTCCGTGCAGTTTTCCGGGGGTGAACCAACAATATCGCCTCACTTCGTAGAGGCGATTCGCTATTCGCGCAAGGTTGGTTACAACTCTGTGCAGGCGGCGACAAATGGAATTGAGTTCGCCAAAAGCAAAGAGTTTTGCCGGGAAGCCGCCGAAGCGGGCCTTCGTTATGTGTATTTCCAGTTTGATGGTGTCGGCAACGACGCGAACAGTCACCGTCAGGTGGGAAACCTGTTCGATGTGAAGCTGCGCGCAATCAATAACCTCCATGAAGCCGGCGTTGAGATAGTGCTGGTCACAACTCTCGTGAACGGCATTAACAACGACCAGGTCGGATCGATCATTCGATTTGCGTTGGACAATCCAAAGAAGATCGCGTTTCTGTCATTCCAGCCTGTTTCATTCACTGGCCGTGATGAAGCAATCACTGCCGATCGCCGACTCCAGCAACGATACACGCTTTCGCACTTAGCGCATGACGTAAAGAACCAGGTTGGAATCACCGAGCCAACCCGGGATTGGTTTCCGCTTTCTTTGATGGGTGCGTTTGCCGACTTCGCGGATTTGGTTCATGGCCCGAACGCTGAATGGGGTCAGGTTTCGTGCGGTTGTCATCCGAACTGTGGCGTTGGCACGGCGGTGATGATCGACAAGGAAACGAAAGAGATGAGTCCCGTTCCGGCGTTTTTGGACATTCCGGGGTTGGTTAAGGATATGCGGAAGATCACTGACGCGGCGCGCGGCAAATGGGTGTCAAATTTCATGATGGCTCTGGCGCTGCTGAAACACTATCGACCGAAGTATGCGCCTTCTGAGTTTAACCTCTATGAGCTCTTCAAGAAATTTGACAAGTCCTTTGGCCTAACGGGCAAGGATTACGGCAAGGTCAGCGGCGATCGAAGCAGCGAAGACATTGAGATGCGCCGCTCCGATCGATGGAACTTCCTGTTCATCGCCGGCATGTGGTTCCAGGATCTCTTCAACTATGATTTCCGTCGCACGGAGATGTGCATTATTCCCTATGGAACTCAAGAAGGCGAGATCAGCTTCTGTGCTTACAACACCGGTATTGGCTGGCGCAATATCATCGAGCACATGCACCAGAACGCAACCGTTGCCAAGTGGTACGAGGAACACGGTCGACACGAGATCTTTGCGGGCGGCAAAGAGGTTCAGCTTTCTGATGCGTCACATAATTTGAAGCTTAATGACGTAGATCTTGCGCGGCCGAACAAGCCGCACATGGAAGGACCAAAAACCGCGCACGAAGAAATGGTCGCCATGCGTAAGCTCTATCAAGAAATGGTTCTCAAGCGTCAAGAAATCACTACTGATAATGGTGACAAACCGGTCCAAATCCAGGGACTTGGTCGCAAGAAGGAAGTAGCGGTTGCGTCGGTCTAAGTCGATGCAATAACCTGTTCCCCCGCGAATGGTAAAACCACTCGCGGGGTTTTCTATGGCGGCTTGACCATCGCGCATTCTGACGTGTTAAATACAGGATCGAGCCTGAAGGAAAAACAAATTGGAGAGATAGATGGCAGTAGTTACGATTAATCCCGGTGAATCAATCGAAAGCGCCTTGCGGCGGTTCAAACGTAAAGTGATGACTGAAGAGATCATCAAAGACGCTAAGAAGCATGCTTTCTTTATGCCCCCGGGTCAAAAGGCAAAGCTCAAATCAGCTTTAGCACGCAAGCGAAATAAGAAAAAGGGCCGTCCACGGCAACAGCGGCCAGTCGCACCTAAGTCTTAGTCGCGCCCTTCCAAAGAACTCACCCAGTTGTTTACAACTAATAGTGAGGTTCCGGTTCTACGGACTAGGGCACGTGTGCGATGATGACGTTTGGCTTTTCGGACCACCAGCTATGACGCGCATTCTAATTACGAATGACGACGGCATCCACTCGCACGGTTTGGAGATGCTCGAGAAGGCGTTGCGCGAGGTAGGCGACGTGTTTGTCGTAGCCCCCGCAGCCGAAATGAGTGGGGCATCTCACAGTCTGACGCTGGCGCGGCCTTTGCGAATTCGGCAAATTGACGATCGACATTGGACCGTTGATGGGACGCCTACCGACTGTGTCACGCTCGCGCTTCATAGGATCTTGAATGAGGATCAGTTGCCTCATGTTTGTGTCTCCGGTATCAATCATGGCGGCAATCTCGGAGACGACGCGACGTACTCGGGAACAGTCGCGGGAGCTCTTGAGGCGACCATTCTAGGGGTCCCTGGAATTGCAATCAGTTTGGTGGCTCGGGAGAACTTCGACTTCACCGAGGCGGCGCGCTTTGCGCTTCTGGCGGTGCGAAAGATTCTCAGTGAAGGATTGCCCGAAGGCACCCTCCTGAATGTGAACGTTCCGCTGGGTGAGATCAAAGGAGTGAAGGTCACTCGTCAGGGAATTAAGAATGCAAGACCGGTAATAACTGAACACATCGATCCGCGCGGCAAGCCATATTTCTGGATCGGAGAGCAGTACTTTCGTTCCAACGCCGAGGACGGAACTGATTATCGCGCGATCGAAGATGGCTATATTTCGGTAACGCCGCTGAAGAGCGACATGACGGATCATGGAGCACTAACAGCGATCGACTCGTGGGGTTGTCTAACCACGGCCGAGCTAATACACACCTAACCGTCGCGAAATCCATCGGTGACTTCGACACCTTCACGTCAGACAACTCTTCAAGCTGAATACCGCATCCCCCGCGAACGCATGGTTGAGCGTCTGCGGAATCATTATGGAATCCGCGACGAAAAGGTGCTTGGCGCAATGATGTCCGTGCCACGACATCACTTCGTGACTGAGGCACTGCGTGGTCGCTCGTACGACGATAACGCGTTGCCGATAAATCTGAATCAAACCATCTCGCAGCCATTTATCGTCGCCCGCATGACTGAACTGCTGGAGCTTACAAAGAAAGATCGGGTGCTTGAGATTGGGGCAGGCTCTGGTTACCAAACGTCGATCCTTGCGCAGCTTGCTTCGCAAGTTTATGCAATCGAGCGCATCGGCGAGCTCGCGCGGGAAGCGCACGATCGAATTCGCGCGCTGGGCATTTACAATGCAACTGTGAAGGCCTTTGACGGCACGCTTGGGTGGAATGCCTACGCGCCTTATGACGCGATATTGGTCGCCGCGGGAGGGCCGCGCATCCCGGATCCGCTAGTCGCGCAACTGAAAGTCGGGGGGCGGTTGGTGGTTCCGATTGGCGTCACGCGTGATTCACAGAAACTGGTCCGCGTGATTAAAGCCGAGCCGAAGTCGAAGATCGAAGAGCATGGCTCCTGTCAATTCGTGCCGCTGATCGGGCAGCACGGCTGGGACAAAGACCCTGCGAAGTCATAAACGACATTCATTAATTAATACGCAGAGCTATCGTAGAAGCTCGCTCTAAATCAACAGTTGTTACATTTGTTTTATCATCTCATCTGAATGGTCGCGCGCATTATCGAGATTCTCTCCGCGTTTATCGTGGCCACGATATCAACGTTGGGCTACGCCGGAATTGTGTTGCTGATGGCGATCGAGTCGGCATGCATTCCGCTTCCATCGGAGATCATTATGCCCTTCTCGGGGTATCTGGTTTACACCGGACGATTCAACATTTGGTTGGTGAGTGTGGCCGGCGCCTTTGGATGCGTAGTGGGATCGCTCGTTGCATATTGGATTGGTATGTATGGCGGTCGGCCGTTGATCGAGAAATACGGAAAGTACATTTTGATCTCACCCCACGACTTGGATCTGGCTGATCGTTGGTTCGATCGCTTTGGTGAGATTATTGTGTTCGTTAGTCGACTGCTTCCCGCGGTTCGGACCTTCATCGCATTTCCCGCAGGAGTCGCACGCATGAACCTAAAGAAGTTCGCTATCTACACATTTGCCGGATCGCTGCCTTGGTGTCTTGGGCTCGCGTATGTAGGACAGAAGTTAGGCGAACAGTGGGACAAAGACCCCCGATTGAAAATGCTCTTTCATAGATTCGATTTCGTAATAGGAGTATTGTTGATACTCGCGGCATCATGGTGGATCTGGAGGCACGTGAGGCATTCAAAGAAGTCAGTTGGTAACAGCACCGGATGAATCCTCCGTCGATTCGCCGCATGCCCCTCGCTCCGAAGAGTTCCGTAGCAATCCTTTCAAATGTCATCGGGATTGGGGGCGTGCGCATTACGCGCGATGTCAGACTCGTGTTAGAATCCGTTCTTAATTCGGGGCGTGGCTCAGCCTGGTAGAGCGCACGGTTCGGGACCGTGAGGTCGGAGGTTCGAATCCTCTCGCCCCGACCATTCTTTGCAGATCGGGTCACTTTGATCGATCGTTGATCGATAGTCGGCAAGCAGAGAATCGTCTAATTGTAGTCTTCCGAAAAAGTCTGCAGCGGAGCGCGTCATAGCTGCAACGAGGTTAGTGTTGAAAAACTTCGTTCCTGCGCTTGACACTCACAACGCCGTTCGTTAAAATGCGCGTTTGCTTGGGAGGAATAAATCCTCATAAAGGCGACTAGCAGTAGTTCCTAACCCATCCAAGCTTGGATCACAAAAGAGCGCAAGCTCGAATCCAAAACAATTCGATCTTTGAAAACTAGATAGAGCGTGTCCGTCTCAATTAGACCTTTGAGAGTCAACCCGCGAACGATAAAGTTCGCGCAAAACTCTGAAGAAGAGTCATTATCGAGACTGATAGTAAGACCAGTAAGAGATAATGTTGCTAGGAAACAATTCTTAACGAGAGTTTGATCCTGGCTCAGAATCAACGCTGGCGGCGTGCCTCAGACATGCAAGTCGAACGCGAAAGAGACCTTCGGGTTTCAAGTAGAGTGGCGTCCGGGTGAGTAACACGTAGGTAATCTACCTTCGGGTGGGGAATAACGCAGGGAAACTTGCGCTAATACCGCATAATGCAGCGGCACCACATGGTGACAGTTGTTAAAGCGGGGGATTTTCGAACCTCGCGCCTGAAGAGGAGCCTGCGGCAGATTAGCTAGTTGGTAAGGTAACGGCTTACCAAGGCGACGATCTGTAGCCGGCCTGAGAGGGCGGTCGGCCACACTGACACTGACATACGGGTCAGACTCCTACGGGAGGCAGCAGTCGGGAATTTTG
>JACXTT010006693.1_pt1 | contig 16416 bp, 11 predicted proteins | sample 9270951 | NCBI WGS metagenome assembly JACXTT01 (sample SAMN15532306, study PRJNA645909) | rock metagenome | isolation source: weathered quartz diorite | place: Puerto Rico | collected 2017-06-21 | reverse complement strand
AGCGCGACGATCGCGCCCGCCATCGGCACCGCCCACGCCAAGCGCCGCGGCCCGCGGCCGATCATGAGGTGGCGCGCGCCCATTCCGAGCCCGATCAGGAGCCCGAGGACGACGGCGCGGTGCGAAGTGCCCCAGGTGCCGGGAAAGTGATTCGAGATCATCGCGAACAGAACCGGAAAGGTGAGGTAACTGTTGTGCACCGAGCGCAGCTTGGCCTTGTCACCGAGCGTGAAGTCAGGCGTCCTCCCCTCCTCGGTGGCGCGGATCATGGCGGTCTGCGCCGGCAGGATGCGAAACCACACGTTGGCCACCATGATCGAGCCCAGCACCGCGCCGACGTGGACGTACGCGGCGCGCCCCGAGAGCGTCGAGCACAGCAGGACGACCAGCCCGCCGAGCAGCACGAGCGAGAGCGCGAGCGCCGCGGCCTTACTGCGCTCGCCGATCACGCTCCACAGCGCGTCATAGACGACCCAGCCGCCGAGGGTCGAGGCCACGCCGAGCCACACCGCCGCCACGGGTGAGATGGGCGACACCAAAGGATCGGTCAGGTAGAGACCACCGGTGCCGTAGTAGAGGAGCCCGAGCAACAGCGCTCCAGAGAGCCAGGTGATCGCGGCTTCCCACTTGAACCAGTGCAGCGTCGCCGGCATGCGCCCGGGGCCGACCGTGCGCCGCTCGACGCGATAGAAGCCTCCGCTGTGCACCATCCACAGCGAGCCCTCGAGGTCCGGATCGCGCCCGGCCTCGGGTGCTCCGGCCCGCACGCGCTCCAGGTGGTCGTCGAGCCAAATGAAGTAGAAGGAGCTGCCGATCCACGCGATGCCGGCGATGAGGTGCGTCCAGCGCAGCGCGAGCCCGACCCATTCCTGCGGAGACATGGCGGAGCATTGTGCCGCATCGGGCGGAAGGGCGCAGCAGCGGACTGCGGGGGCGCCTTGCTCGACCGGTCCCTCAATCGACGGTGAGGACGATCTTCCCGCGCGCGTGTCCTTCGGCGAGGCGGCGCATCGCTCGAGCCGCCTCGGGCAGAGGATACTGGCTGTCGATCACGGGCTTGACTCGAGCCGAAGCGATGAGCTGGCCCATGGTCACGAGGTCCTCGAGCTGGAGCCGGGCCACGTAGAGGGCCAGCTTCGGGCCGCGCAGCTTCGCCATCGCGGCTCCGGTCAGAATCCGTATCATCCTCCGCCCCATGGCGCGGCCATCCGATCCGCCCCCGCCCGCAACCACGAGGATCCCGCCCGGCTCGAGGACGCCGCTGCTGGCGGCGACGGAGTGATTGGCGACCAGGTCGAAGACGAGGTGGTAGCGCTCGCCGCTCGTGGTGAAGTCCTCGCGGGTGTAATCGAAGACCCGGCTCGCGCCGAGGGCTCGAACCAGCTCCACGTTGCGCGTGCCGCAGACTGCGGTCACGTCGGCCCCGAGAACTCGGGCGAACTGAACCGCGAACGTTCCGACTCCTCCCGAGGCGCCGTTGATCAGAACCCTGCGCCCGGCTTCGAGTCGGCCGTGGTCGCGAAGGCCCTGCATCGCGGTGAGCGCCGCGATCGGAGCGGCCGCCGCGTCCTCGAACGAGACGCTCGGCGGCTTGGGAACGATGGTCGTCTCGGAGGCGCAGGCGTATTCGGCCAACGAAGCGCGGCACACCCCGAAGACGTCGTCACCCGGCTTGAATCGCGTGACGGAAGGTCCCACCGATTCGACGCGGCCGGACACGTCGCGGCCCGGGCGCTGTGCGGGACGCCTGAGCCCGGTGAAGAGCCGGACCACGGGTGGGCGGCCCTTCAAGAAGTGCCAGTCGAGGGCGTTCAAGGCCGCGGCACGGACACGGATCAGAACCTGGCCGGGGCCTGGAGTCGGCCGCTCGACCTCGTCGAGGCGGAGCGAGTCGGGATCCCCGTAGCGATGACAGATGACGGCCTTCATGAAGGGTCTAGCCTCTACTGTTGGGGTCACCCCTGGAGAGGCATGGTGTAGCACACCGCCGTGCCGTCGAGAACGACCGTCCCGTCGTCACGGATGATGCGGGTGATCATCTCGGTGATCGGCTTGTCCGTGCGGACCCGCGTCAGCTCGATGTGACCCGTGATCGTGTCGCCGGGGCGGACCGGCGCCTTGAAGCTCCAGTTGACCTGGAGGAACACCGTTCCGGGTCCGGGGAGATCCTCGGCGACCATGGTGTTCAGGATCGCGCTGATCACGCCGCCCTGGACCACGATGCCGCCGAAGGGCGTGGCGCGCGCGACGGCCTCGTCGTAGTGAATCGGATTGCGATCGCCGCTGATCTCGGTGAACCGCTCGATGTCCTTCGAGGTCACCTGGCGCGAGCGCTCCGCCTTTTGACCGACGCTGGGCGCGCCCTTGGGCCACGCCAGGATGTCTTGAGTCATGTCCTCCTCCGACGATGGCGTACGAGCGTCACGGTTTCCCGGGTCCCGAATTCGCTCACACTCCGGCTCTCAGCGATCCGCGATCGAGGCAACCCGCGAGATGAAGCGTCAGATCCAAGGCGTCGGCCCCCGCGCCGTCGATCAGGCTGGACTTACGCCGACGCAGGAAGGGCAGTCCGATCACGTACATCCCGGGCGCGCCGACGACCACTCCTCCCTCGTGCCGGATGCGGCCCTTGGCATCGAGCACCGGAACGTGGAGCCACGAATAGTCCGGCCGGTAGCCTGTCGCCCACAGCAGCGTCCGGATTCCCCCTCCTCCGAGGTCGATCCCCAACGGGGGATTCTCCGCCACGCGCGTTGGCTCGAAGCGCTGCGGCCGATCGACGTCGCCATCGAGACCCTGCGCGGTTGCCCACGCGTCGATCCGATCGAGCAGCCGATTCATCTTGAGATCGGAGAGCTCGCACACGTTGCGCAGCGATCCGGAGAACTGGGCCTTGAGATCGGCGATCCCGGCGAGTCGCCCCACGAGATGCGCGCCGAGGTCGGTCAATCGGTTGAGGTCGACGGTGCGGCGGTCGACGGAGCCCGCCAGCTGCAGTGAAGGCACGTTGCGCGCCCGCTCGACGTCGTCGACCTCGTCGTACCGATCGTCCAGCACTCCCGCGGCGTCCATCCACCACTTGATGTCCCGCCCACGATAGACGCGCGGAGCGCGAACGTGCTCCCCCACGGCGAGCGTGACGGGCCGGCCCGCCCGCAGGAGCTCCTCCGCGATCTGCGTCCCGCTGGCCGACGCTCCGACCACCAGCACGCCTCCGGGCTCGATCTGAGCCGGGTTGCGATATTCGAGAGCCGTGAGCATGCGGATCCGGGAGGGAATTGCCCGAGCCAGAGCGGGAACGCGCGCGAGGTTGCATGCCCCGCTGGCCAGCACCAGCGCTCGGCATTCCCACTCGCCCTGCGTGGTCGTGACGCGATAGCCATCGTGCGCGGCACGAACCGACGTCACTTCTTCTTGCGTTCGGACCGGGGCCGAGGTGGCCGCGGCGTAGTCCACAATGAAGTCGATCGTCTCTCGCATGCTGCGGTAGCCATCGGGATCGGTGTCGCGCCACGAATGCCCCGGCAGGCGGCTCAGCCAGTTGGGCGTCAGCAGCCGGAGCGAGTCCCAGCGCTCATGTCGCCACGAGTTGGCCACCTCGCCGCGCTCGAGAATCACGTGATCGATCGAGCGGGCGCGGAGACAGTGGCTCATGGCGAGGCCGGCGTGACCGGCCCCGATGACGACGGTGGTGACTCGCACGGAGGGTCGGGGGCGCGGACGCGGGCGCGCTAGCGAACCTCGACCGCGACGTTGGTGGGATTCGTGATCAGGTCGAAGACGGCCGACCGCTTCTGCGATTGGGCCACCAGGGCCTTGATCTCGTCCGGCGAAGCGTCCGCCTTGATGTCGTAGGTCACCTTGATCCGGTCGAATCCGTTGCGCACGTCGGTATCGGCGCCGAGAATGCCGCGAATGTCCATGTCGCCCTCGATCGTCGCGGTGATCGAGTGCAGCTGGATTTCGCGGTTCTGGGCGACGGCGGCCACGCCGGCCGTGAGACAGCTGCCGAGCGCCGCGAGGACGATTTCCACCGGAGTCGCGCCGTGATCCTCGGACGCAAAGATCTCGGGATGGTCGGCCTCGAAGGTGAACGTCCGCTTGTGCTTTTGATCTTCTCCCAGCCCGAAGAAGTCGTCGACGGCGGACCGGCTGTGGGTCCCTCTCACCCACTCGCACCTCGCGCGCCACTTGAACTTGGCTCCCGCCGGCGTCTCGGTCAACGCTTGACGCGCTCCGAGCAGGGCCTCGACGTTGACGCCGTTGTCGACAGGACTCTTGGTGGTGCTCATGGGGGCCTCCTGAGGATGTTGCCGCAAGGTCGCAATGGAGCGATGGAAGTGAGAACGAGAAACTAACAAGTCGGAACCGACCTTCCAACCGCTAGGTGACCGGCTGGTGCGGGTCCGAGGCCGAATCGGGTTCGATCGAAGGCGATGGAGGCGGCCGGTCGAGGGCCACGAGCGCCTCGACCTCTCGGTTCATCGTCACGCTCAGCGCTCGATGGAGTCCCCCGAGAGTCTCCAGGTCCCAGTCGAACGCCGCGATCGAGTCGGTGATGTCGAACAGCTCCCGCGACAGCTCGTCCCGGATGGCTTGGTACTCGGCGAGCGCGCGGTCGGAACCCTTCTCCACGGCCCGCGCCAGGAACTCCGCGTCGCGCAGCGCGTCGCTGATGCCGTGGGCGGTGATCGGATCCTTGAAGTAGCCCGCATCGCCCACGAGAGCCCACCCCGGCCCGTGGCTCTCGCGCACGATCCCCACCTGTCCGGGGAACCCGCGATAGCGCTCGGAGGGGGTCACCGCGGCGAGCTCCCTCGCCAACGCGGGCGCGCACTCCGACAACAGCCGCCGATAGCCGGCGTCCATGTCGGAACGAATCTCGCGGTGAAAACGTTCGGGCGACATGGCGACGAAGATGCAGGTGTCGTCGCCGTTGGTGGGGATCACCCCGACGCTGACGCCGGGCCGATAGTGCCAGCGGTTGCCGCCGTTCTCGAGCCCGCGCCAGAAGGCGTACACGACCGCGGAGGCGTGGCGCCCGCGACGAGCGACCGCGGCTTCCGCCTGACGCGCGACCATCGAGCGCAGGCCATCGGCGCCGACGACGATGGTCGAATGGACGTGGTGCAGGGTGCCGTCGCGCTCCTCGAGGATCACGCCGTCGATCCGGCCGCCCTCCGCGCGCGAGAGGTCCTTGAGGCGCGGGCCGTAGCGCACGTCCGCTCCGGCCTGGGCCGCCGCGTCGGCGAGCAGCGAGTCGAGCAGCGTGCGGCGTGGCGCGTACAGGGCCTCCACGCCATCACGCGCCTTGATCGGCACCGTGATCACGTCCTCGTCGTACACGAAGCTCGTGCTCCGAATCGCCGGCACGCCTTGCGCCTTCAGCGCGGGCAGGAGTCCCCAGCGATGGAGCTGGAGGACGCCGGCGCGCATCAAGGCCAGGGTCGAGAGCGTATCCGCGCCACGGCGATCGCGATCGAAGAGCAGGACGCGCATGCCGCAACGCGACAGGAGCAGTGCCGTCGCGGCGCCCGCGCAGCGCGCACCGACCACGATGGCGTCGTAATGATCGGCGAATGCCTCCATGCACAAGAGTATGGCACAACGTCGGGAGCCGACTCGTCGCTCACGGCGGTTCAGCCGCGCCCGAACCAACGCAACACACGCAGCGCGCGCAGCGTGTTCCAGCAGCTGGGGCCCCCAGGCCTTCGTCGAGCTCGATCGGCATCACCCCCGGATAGCGAACCTCGAGCGGCCAGCGCCCGTCGGCGTCGCGCTTGGACGCGACCCGCTCGATCGCTTCGGCCATGCGCTCGTCGGGGGCGACGCCGGCAGCCCGCAGGTAGTCGAGCCCGCGCAGGACGTCGTAGTGCCACCAGGTCGGGAACGCGAAGCACGTCCAGTCGGCGCCGCCCTTGCGATCGCGCTCGATGATCTGCCCGGTGGAGCGCCGCCGCAGGAGACCGCGCTCGAGCAGGTAGGCCTCGCCGCGGCGACGAGCGGTGGTCGCCCGACGAGTGGGGCTCGACGTCCGCTCGTGCTCGAGCCACGCCTCGAGGACGCAGATCGTGGTGTTGAACGACGACCGCGCCGAGCGCTCCGGCGCCTCGCAGTTCCAACCCCCGTCGGGCAGCTGCTCCTGGAGCAGTCGCTCGACGAGGCCCGCGACGTCCTGGCCGAAGTAGGCGCCGGCCGCCGCCACTTGGCCGTTGATGCAAGGCTCGGTTTCGCCGGCGAAGAAGGCGTTGGCGTCGCATTCCGGCGGGCCGCAGCCCTGCCACGTCACGTGGTCGCGAACCAGGCCCAGCGCGCGGCGGGCCTCGGGGCTCGCGGGGTCGAGACCGAGCTGGCGCAGCAGCGTCAGCGCGTGCAGGGTCGAGTCCCACCCGCGGTTCCAGGCCGCGCCGCCCCAGCGGCCATCCGCGGCCTGGAGCGCCAGGAGCTGCGCGCCGACGCCCTCGATCGCGACCTTGGCCCGCTCGGCTTGGACCTGGTCGGCAGGCGCATCGGTCAGATCGCGCAACACCTGCCAGCGGATCGACGGATCCGATTCGAGCAGCCAGTCGGTGACGTTCACGGATCCTGGCCGGACGGTAGGCCGCGACGCACGCGGCTACACCGGCAAGCCAATCCTCCTCAGCAGGGCGGCGAATCGCGGATCGCCCCGCAGCGACACGAAGAAACCGTCATAGCGCAAGCCGGGGAGATACTTCTCGTGCAGCGCCAAGGAGCGATCGAGCCAATGGAAGGCCTCGTCTTTCCGTCCGAGCTGCGCATCGACGGAGGCCAGGTCGTAGGCGGTCTGCCGGCCCGCGTCGATCTCCTCGGCCATGTGTTGCGCCATGCGCAAGGCGTCCGCCCGATCGCCGCGGCGCGCGGCGATCACGGCATGGAGGGCGAGACGTGAGCGGAGCGAGATGACGCGGCTGGTCGAATCCACGATGCCCGACAGGTCGAACGCGCGGTTCTGCGCCGCGACGGCGTCATCGTAGCGGCCGAGGAGCACGTTCGTCGTGGCGAGGAACCGATAGGCCTCCGAAAAACCGGGATCGAGCTGGAGCGTCGCCCGGAACTGCCGGACGGCGCGCTCGAGCTGACCCGTCGCGAGGTACACCCAACCCATGTGGAGCGTCGCATCGGTGTTGAGCGGATCGAGCGCGAGCGCGGCGCCCGCCTCCCGGAAGGAGTCTCGCTCGCGGCCGAGCGCCATCATCAGGTGCGAGAGCATGTGATGGGCCTCGAACAGGTTCGGCGAGAGCTCGATGGCGCGGCGGAGCTCGCGATCCGCCAGCGCCCAGTTCCAGTCCTGCCGGAACGCGATCTCGCCCTTGGCCTCGTGCGCGAGGCCCAGGTCGGGATCGAGCGCGAGCGCGCGATCGATGAAGCGGCGCGCCTGCCCGACGTCGTCCGCGCGCGTGCCGAACTGCCCGGGCTCGTCGATATAGACGAGGCCGAGCGCGGCCCACGAGGGGGCGTACGTCGAATCGATCGCGATGGCCTGGCGGAGGTATTGCGCCGCCGTGCGGTCGCTGGGTTTCTGCCAGCGCCGGTAGGCCTCGAACCCGCGCAGATAGAGCTCGTACGCCCGTGGCGAGACGGATCGTGACGTCCCATGCTGCGCCGCATGGCCGCCGGCCGCCGCGCTCACGGTCCGCACGGCGGTCCGCGCCTTCACTTCCTGGGCGATCGCGCCAGCCACCTCGTCCTGGAGCGCCAGCACGTCGCGCAGGTCGCGCTCGTAGGACTGGGCCCACAGATGCTCGTCGGTCGCGGCGCGAATCAGCTGAGCGGTGATGCGGACCCGATCGCCGGCGCGCTGAACGGATCCTTCCACGACCGCGTCCACGCCGAGCCGGCGCGCGATCTCGCGCACGGGCAGCACCGTCCCGCGAAATCCCATCACCGACGTGCGCGACGTCACGCGCAGCGTGCTGATCTGCGCCAAGGTCGTGATCAGCTCGTCGGTCATCCCGTCGGCGAAAAACTGCTGCGCCGGGTCGCGCGAGAAGTCGTCGAGCGGCAGTACGGCGATCGCTAGGATCCGTCCGGCCCGCTGGCCCGACCCGCGACGCGTCCTCAGGCCCGCGACGAGCGCCACTCCGGCGGCGATCAGGATCAGCGTCGCCACGGCCCAGACCCAGCGGCTCGCGGGGCGGCGCGCGATTGTGGATGGGCGCACGCCCGAAGCCTCATCAGCCCGGACCTCCACGCCTTCGAGCGCCGCTCGCGCCTCTCCCGCACTCCGATAACGCCGGGCCGGATCCTTCGCCAGACAGCGCTCGATGATCGCGGCGAGCCCGCGCGGCACGTGCCTGGGCAGAGGGGCCGGAGGCTCGTGAAGGATCGCGGCGCCGAGCTCGATCATCGAGGCGCCGTGGAAGGGGCCCCGCCCGCTGGCCATTTCGTAGAGCACGATCCCGAGCGCCCATAGGTCGCTGCGGGCGTCGGCCTCCGCTCCGCGCAGGACCTCGGGCGCGAGGTAGCGCGGCGTGCCCACCAGCGTCTGCGATGCGGTGACGGTGCGCGTTCGTTCGGAGTCGCCGGCCACCGCGCCCAGGCGCCTGGCCAAGCCGAAGTCGAGCACCTTCACGCGTCCATCGGAGGTGATCACGACGTTCGCGCACTTCAGGTCGCGGTGGACGACGCCGCGCGCGTGAGCGGCGTCGAGCGCGTCGGCGAGCTGGATGCCGTAGCGAATTGCGGTCTCGGCAGGAAGACCATCGGCCTCGATCAGTCGATCCAGCGCGCGGCCGTCGATCGCCTCCATCGCGATGTAGGCGCGCTCGTCCGCTTCGCCCGCTTCGTAGATGGTGCAGATGTGAGGATGATTGAGCTGCGCCGCGACGCGCGCTTCACGGATCAGCCGTTGCCGCGCGCTCTCGTCGGGGGCGACGTCGTCGGGCAGGATCTTGAGGGCCACGTCACGGCCGAGCCGTGGGTCGTGCGCGCGGTAGACCTCGCCCATCCCTCCCGCGCCGAGCGGCGCGAGGATCTCGTAAGGCCCGAGGCGCGTGCCGGGACTCAGCGGCATCGCGGGACTCCGTCTCCGGGAGCGGGCCACACATCTCCGCGATGGGTCATGGACGGCGCGCGTCGGCCGCGTCCACGATCCACACGTCGGCCAAAGTTTGCACCTTGGAATAGAACAGCCGCTTGCCGTCGGCGCACACTTGCGGATCCTCGAAGAACAGCCCCGGCTCGTTCATGAACGTGACTTGCTGAGCCGGGGCTTGGCGCCAACCCTGCTCGGGGCCGGGGATTCGCCACAGGTTGCGATGATCCTTCTGGAAGTACACCCATTTACCCGACGGCGAGAAGCTCGGGTGGTAGTCCTCCTTCTCGTCGGTCACGAGCCAGCGGCCTTCGCCGCCGGGGATCGAAGCGACCGCGATGTCCACTCCCTTGTCCTTCACCGAGGACTGGTAGACCACCCACTTGCTGTCCGGGCTCACGGCGAAGATCGGCATCGGCGCCGGACCCCGGACCGCGAAAGGCTGATCCTTCCCGGTCGCGACGTCGATGACGTGGAGGCTGCCACGAGTGAAGTAGAGGAGCCGTCCGCCGGAGAGCCAGGCCATGTTGCCCCCCTGCTCGGTGAGTCGGTGCTGGGATCCGCCGTCGGGTGCCATGACCCAGAGCTCCTCGTCCGCGACGCGCGCCGTCCCCTCGGGCCGACGCAGGAACGCGACGGTGTTGCCATCGGGCGACCACCGCGGGTACGACTCCGACCACTGCGAGTCGGTCGTGAGCTGAACCGGGTCGCGTCCCTCCTCGTGCCGCCACAAGTGCTCGGCGGCGCCGCGCGCATTCGTATAGATCTGCGATCGGCCGTCCGGCGACGCGGTGAAGAACGTCACGTCGTTGTGTCCATCGGTGAGCCGGCGTGGAGTGTTCTCGGCGACGCCCGCCTCCGCGTCGAGCGGCAACTCCTCGAGGTTGCCCGTGACCTCGCTGGTGGTCAGCACCATGCGACGGCCCGAGCGACTCATCTCCACCATGTCGTAGCCGCTGGCTCCGACCAGCAACGGCTCGGCCGGGCCTTCCGGCGCGCCGGAGCGCGACAGCGGGATGCGCCACAGTCCCTGATTCCGGCCCGGGCTCGAGTTCGAGAACAGGATCGCTCGGCCCGAGACGTCCCAGGCCGCGGCGCGCGCGACGGCAACCCGAGTCGCGCGGCCGCCCTCGACCGGGATCGTGAGCACCTCGTCGGCGGCCAGGAACAGCAGGCGCCGGCCATCGGGCGAGACCCGCACCTGCTGGAAGTTGCTGGCTTCAAAACCAGCCGGAAGCTGGACTGGAATCTCGACACTCTGCCCACCCGTGGCGTCCACCTTGTGCAGCTCGGGGAAGAACCAGCGCGCGCGAATGAAGTAGATCGTCTTGCCGTCAGGGGACCAGGTCGGGAAGTTGCCTTCCGAGACGACGCGTCGCGCCATCCCGCCGAGCGAAGGCATCACCCACACGTCGCCGCCCATCAGGGGCACACCCGGCGCGCGGTAGATGAGGTCGAGGCGGCTGGTCCGCGATGAGACGAACGCCAGCTGTTTTCCGTCGGGCGAAAAGGCGGGCTGCACGTCGTCGGCCGCGTTGTCGGTCAAGTTGATCGGCGCGCCGCCGCCCACCTGCTGGAGGTAGATCTCGAAGTTTCCGCTGCGGTCCGAGGCGTAGGCCACGGTCTCCCCATCGGGTGAGAGCGTGCCCTGGCCCTCGTACCCGGGATCGACGGTGAGCGGGGTCAGGGTGCCGCCCGCCCACATCGAGGCGACCGTCGGCTGCGAACGCTTCGCCAACAGCGCCCAGCCCGCGAGCGCAGCGGCCGCGACGACGATCGATGCGACCCGCCACCGGGCCACTCCACTCGCGCCCGCGCGTGGCGAACCAGCAGGCGGCAAATCGCTCGCCAGCGACAGCGCGAACAGCAGGTCCTTGGCCGATTGGAAGCGCCGCTCCGGGTCCTTGGCGAGACAGCGGGCCACGATCGCATCGAAGGCCGGCGGCACGACGGGCGCGCGGCTCGATGGCGGCGGTGGGTCGACGTGGAGGATGGCGTGCAGCGTGTCTACGGCGCTGCCGTCGCGAGCGCCGAAGGCGCGCGTCCCGGTGAGCAGCTCGTACAGCATCGCGCCGGCGGCGAAGAGGTCGGCGCGATGGTCCACCGTCTCCCCGCGCACCTGCTCGGGCGCCATGTAGCCGGCGGTGCCGAGCACCTGCCCGGTCTGGGTCTCGGCCGCGCTGCCACCCGGCGCCGAGTCGCCGGCGGGCTGAGCCAGCTTGGCCAGCCCGAAGTCGAGCAGCTTCACTCGTTGGTCGCGAGTGACGAAGACGTTCTCGGGCTTTAGATCGCGATGAACGATGCCACGCGCGTGGGCTTCCGCCAGTCCTTCGAGCACCGCGCGGGCAATCTCCAGCCCACGCGCGAGTGGAAGCCGGCCCTGGTTCAGCAGCTCGCGCAGGTTGCTGCCCAACAGCAGCTCGGTCACCAGGAAAGGCGAGCCATTGGCGACGCCCACGTCGTAGACCGCGACGATCGCGGGATGGCCGATGGCGGCGGCCGCGCGCGCTTCGGTCTCGAATCGCCGCAGGCGATCCGGATCGTTGGCGAAGCGCTCGGGAAGAACCTTGATCGCAACGTCGCGACCCAGCCGCGGATCGGCGGCGCGATAGACCTCGCCCATGCCCCCCGCCCCGAGCGGCGCGAGGATCTCGTACGAGCCGAGACGGGTGCCCGTCGCCAGCGGCATCGGGGGAATGTACCTCAGAGGGCTTGGGCTTGGTCGCCGCGGAGTTCACGCCCGCGGCGGCGGGCGTCGGCTTTGGCGCCGCGTCAGGCTATTGCACTCGCTCGGGCCAAGCCGCGGCGACTGGCGCGTTCCACCGCCTCGAGGTAGGTGGCGCGCACCTGGTCCGTGATCCGGCTCCAGTCGAATTCTTCCGCGCGAGCGCGATTCACCTTCCCCATCGCGGCCCAGCTCTGGGGCGCCCGGGCCAGCGCCGCGATCGCGGCGGCCAGTCCGGTCGCGTCCCCCGGGGCCGCCAGCATCGCGCCTTCGGGATCGATCACGCCGCGGTATCCGCGAATGTCCGAGCACACCACCGGGCGGCCACACGCCATCGCCTCGAGCAACACGATCCCGAACGACTCCTGCCCGGTGGCCGGCGCCACGAACACGTCGCATTGCTGGTAGCGCTCGGCCAGCATCGGCTCCGAGCTCACCGGGCCGTGAAACGTCACGCCCGGGACGCTACGCTGCTCCTCGCTCGGCGTACCCTCGCCGATCACGTCGAGCGACAGCCGGATCCCTTGGGCGAGCAGCCGGCGACAAGCCTCGAGCAGGACCGGCAGTCCTTTGCGGCTGTCGCGCCAATTGCCGACGAAGAGTAGGCGCAGTCCGTCTGACGCGGGCTCAGGGGCCGGGCTCTCGCGCGGGCGGAAGACGCCGGTCGGGACGCCATTCGGAACGACCGGCAGCGGCCGGCTCCAGACCGGCGCGGCGAAGTCGGCGGCGGCCGGAGACACCGCCATGGCGGCATCGACCATCGGGAACAGCAGCTTCCCGGCGGCCGCGCGGGCGGCGCGGCTCAGGGCCGGCTCGGACTCGGCGTACATGTGGAAGGTGGCGACGTGCGCCACTTCGGGCGTGAACCACAGCGCGTAGTAGCCGAGCATCGGCACCATCGGCTCGTGCAGGTGCACGACGTCGAAGCGGCGCTGGCGCAGGTAGCGACGGACCGACCACGGCGGGGTCAGGATCGCCATGTGATTGGCCGAGCCGTTGGCGGGGATGTTGACCACGCCGGCGAAGGCGTGGACGTGGGGCGGCGCCTGCCCACGACTCAGAGGTGCGACGATCTCGACCTCGTCCCCGGCGCGGCGCAAGGCGTCGGCCAGGTGCAGCGCGTGGCGCTTGACTCCGCCCTCCTCGGCGAAATCGTAAGGAACGACCTGACAGACTCTCACGGAGCTCGCGGGGGTTGCGGCCAGGCGGGGGCGATCAGCGCCGCGCCTGGATCGCGTCCGCAAACGCGACCGCCACGCGCCAGTTTCCTTCCTGCGTGAGATGGATGCCGTCCACGAAGCAGTCCGGAGGCAGCTCCGAGAGGTCCACCAGCGCCAGCCCTCGCTTGGCGGCGATCTTGCGGTAGGCGTCGTTCAATTCCTGGATGTGCCCGTTCATGGCCCACGGCTCGCGCGGGGCGCCGAAGCCTTGCTTGCCCGGCAGCGTCGCCAGATAGACGAAGCGCCCGGCGGCCCGACACTGGTCGAGCACGGCCTCGCACGCGATGAGCGTCTGCTGCAGGGAGCGCCCCTGCTTGGCGTCGTTGGTTCCGCCCCACAGGCACACCTCTCCCGCTTCGGGGACAGTCAGCAGCTCGTTGTAATTGCGGCGCCAGATCTCGGCCCAGCCGTCGCGCGGCACGGCGAAGTTGACGGTGGCCCAGACCTGCTCGTACTTCTCCGAGAGGATCCGTCCGAGATAGAGCGGATAGCTCATGCCGTCGGGATCTCGTGAGCCGAAGGTCAGTGAATCGCCCTGGCAGGCGATCAGCCCGTAGACGAGACTTCGGCGAGTTGACGTAGGCGTGAACTGTTCCATGACCTTCTCCGTCACGTCCGATCCTCCATTTTTCGGCCCAGAAACGCGCTGCCGGTTTCACCGCCCCCGGCTGGCTCCCGCCGGCCAGGACGCTCGCCCGGCGCCTGGCCGGGGCGAACCAGAACCAAACTCTTGGGCGAAGCTCGCGGCAGTGTATGATCCGCGGCGCCTCAAGGCCAAGCGACTTGCGGGGTGACGCCGGGAGTGCCTCTGGGACGGAGGAGTTGCGCGCTGCCGTATTCCACCCGATTCCAAGACATCGAATGACCCAACACGACCGCCAGGACGCGACGACCGCCCTGGAAGAAGGGCCCCGGATCGCGACCGAGATCCCGGGACCGCGGAGCCGTGCGTTGGTCGCGCGTGAGTCGGCGCATCTGGCGCCGGGCGTGCAGTCCATCGCTTCCCTGTCAGGGCTGGCGGTGGCGCGGGCCGAGGGCTCGCTGATCGAGGACGTCGACGGCAATCGTTTCCTCGACCTCGCCGCCGGCATCTGCGTCAATGCGCTCGGCCACGGGCATCCGCGCTATCGCGAGATCTTGAAGCAGCAAATCGACGAGGTCACGGTGGGCTCGTTCACGACCGAGCGCCGCGCCTCGGCCCTGGCCAGGATCGCCTCCCACGCGCCGCCTGGCCTCGACAAGATCCAGCTCTACTCGGGGGGCACGGAGGCGGTCGAAGCCGCGATGCGGCTGGCGAAGTCGGCCACCGGCGGCTACGAGTTCGTGTCGTTCTGGGGTGGGTTTCACGGCAAGACCGCGGGCACGCTGTCCCTGATCGGCGACAAGACCAAGGTCGGGCTGGGTCCGTCGATGCCGGGGACGTTCCATACCCCCTACGCCGATTGCTACCGCTGCCCGCTCGGCCTGAGTTATCCGTCGTGCGGCGTGGCCTGCGCCGAGTTCGCCCGCAAGGTGATCGAGCACTCGACCACCGGAGCGCTGGCCGCGATCCTGGTCGAGCCGTTGCAGGGCACGGCCGGCAACATCGTTCCGCCACCGGAATTCCTGCCGGCGGTCCAGGAGATCGCTCGCAAACACGACGCGCTGCTGATCTGTGACGAGATGATCACCGGCTTCGGGCGCACGGGCCGCTGGTTCGGGTGCGAGCACACCGGAGTGACCCCGGACATCCTGACGATCGGCAAGGGCCTCGGCTCCGGGTTCCCGGTGTCGGGGCTGGTCTCGACCGATTCGATCACCCGCTCGGTGCCCTGGGGCAAGCCCTCGGGGTCGAGCTCGAGCTACGGCGGCAATCCGATGGCCGGGGCCGCGGCCTACGCCTCGGTCACGGTGATCGAAGAGGACCGGCTGGTCGAGAACGCCGCGCAGGTCGGGGCGTGGATGCTCGACCGCCTGAGCCACATGCAAGAGCGGCACGAGATGATCGGCCACGTCCAGGGCAAGGGTCTGCTGATCGGCGTCGAGCTGGTGAAGGACCGGCGCACGCGGGAGCCGCTCGAGCGCGCCGTGACCGAGCGCATCTTCCAAGCCTGTCTGAGGCGCGGCCTGATCGGCATGATGTACTCGCCTCACTTCCGCGTGAATCCCGCACTCTCGATTCGCCGCGCCGAGGCCGAGATCGCGCTGGGCATCCTGGACGAGGCGATCGACCAGATCGAGCAGGAGGGTCATTGGCGCTGAAGCTGCGCGGCGCCTTGCTCGGAGCAGGCAACATCGCCCTGCGCAGCCACGCCCCGAAATGGGTCGGGGACGAGCAGCTGCGGCGCGGAATCGAGATCGTGGCGGTCGCCGATCTGGCCGGCTCCAATCTCGCCGCGGCGCGCGAATGGCTGCCCGGCGCGCGCGCCTACACCGAGGCCGAGGAGTTGATCGAGCGCGAAGCGCTCGACTTCTGCGACATCTGTACCCCGCCCGCCACGCACCGTCGCCTGATCGAGAACGCGGCGCAGCGCGGGCTCCACGTCCTGTGCGAGAAGCCGCTCGCGCTCACCGTCGACGACGCCGGGCACATCGCCGACGCGGTGCGCCACGCCGGCATCGTGTTCCGACCCTGTCACCAGTACCACTACTCTCCGCAGTGGCAGGCCGTGCGCCGGCTGCTGCCGCGGATCGGGAGCATCCGTTTCGTCGAGTACCAGGTGTCGCGCGTCGGGGCCAACCCCGGCAATCCCCATTGGGCGCCCACCTGGCGCACCGATCCCTCCGTGGCCGGAGGCGGGATCCTGGTCGACCACGGAGCCCACATCCTCTACCAGCTGCGCGGGGTGCTGGGCGACCCGCGCGCGGTCCAGGCCTTCGTCACGCGGCTGCTGGACCCGGCCTACGACGTCGAGGACACCGCCGTCGTCACGCTCGACTACGGCGATGCGATGGCCCAGCTCAACCTGACCTGGGCCGCGCAACGCCGGACGATTCGATTCCGCTTCGTCGGCGATCGCGGCGAGCTGACGGGTGACGATCAGAAGCTGACGGTCGAGGCGGCGCGCACCGAGGAGTTCGGATTCGACGAGGGCATGAGCAAGAACTCGTCGCACAGCGAGTGGTATACGCCGTTGCTGCACGAATTCGCCGCCCAGGTTCGCGACCGCCGGCGCGACGACGATCCCCTCGACGAGGCGGTGCACGTCACGAGGGTGATCGAGCGCGCCTACGATTCGGCTCGGCAGGGGCGCGCGCTGCCGTTCATGCCGTCGGTCGTGAGCGAGCCGATCGCCTTGTTCCGGCCGGCCACGGCCGAAGCGAGCCACGAGGCGTTCGCGCCCACGGCTCGCGGCGACGAGCAGGCCCCGCCCTCGCCGCCGGTCGAGATCGGCGCGAGCGCGGCGCGGCCCTCGACCGAAGCCGCGGCCGGCCGC
>JACXTT010006692.1_pt1 | contig 16416 bp, 18 predicted proteins | sample 9270951 | NCBI WGS metagenome assembly JACXTT01 (sample SAMN15532306, study PRJNA645909) | rock metagenome | isolation source: weathered quartz diorite | place: Puerto Rico | collected 2017-06-21 | reverse complement strand
TGGTGGTGGCGGCGTCGTCGGCCTTCTTTTGGCAGGCGGACAGCGTCAGCGCGACAGCGGCGGCGGCGGCGACGGAGGTGATGATACGAACGTTCATGGAATGGTTCCCCTGGAGGACTAATGGAGGAAAATCCCCCGACAACGCAGGACTCTTACACGGCTTCGTGAATTCCCGAAATCGTGATCGTGCGTTCCGAGCAATTTTTCCTCAGGCCTCTGTGGATTTCGCCTGCGGGCTCCTCTAGGCCCCTCTGAGCATGAGGTTCGGAGGGGTCGGATGACCAGGCGAGTTCGCAAGGCGGTGCTGCCGGTGGCGGGGCTGGGGACCCGCGTTCTGCCGGGCGCCAAGACCACGCCCAAGAACATGCTGAACGTCTTCGACCGGCCGATTCTCTCCTATGTGGTCGCCGAGGCGCGCGCCGCGGGGATCGAGCATTTCGTGTTCATCGTCAGCCGCGGCCAGGGCGCCATCGAGGACTATTTCGACTCCAGTCCGGAGATCGAGGGCGCGCTCGAGGCCAAGGGCAAGACCGACATCCTGGCCGAGGTCCGCGCCGACGTGAGTTCGCCCGGCCAGATGAGCTTCATCCGCCAGATGGCGCCCCTGGGCCTCGGCCACGCGGTCTGGTGCGCCCGCGATGTGATCGGCGACGAGCCGTTCGCCGTGATGCTGCCGGACATGCTGATGGCGGCGAAGACCCCGGCGCTGGCCCAGGCGGTCGCCGCCCACGAGCAGACGGGCGGCGGCAACATCATCGTGGTCGAGCCCGCGCCGGAGGGTGAGACTCACAAGTACGGAATCGTGGCGCTGGACGGCCGGGAAGGTCGGCTCAACAAGATGACCGGCATGGTCGAGAAGCCGCCGCTGGGGACCGAGCCCTCGAACCTGTTCATCTCCGGCCGCTACATCCTGCAGCCCGACATCTTCCACATCCTCGAGACCCAGCCGCGCGGCGCCGGCGGCGAGATCCAGCTCACCGACGCCATGGCCACCCTGATGAAGACCCAGGACTTCCACGCCCTGGAGTACGAGGGGACCACCTACGACTGCGGCGACAAGATCGGCCTGCTCCGCGCCAACGTCGCCTTCGCGCTCGCCCATCCCGAGTACGGCGCCGCGGCGCGGGCGACGATCAAGGCCCTGATCTAGGACGCGCCATGCGCCTGCTCGTCTTCGGCTACGGCTTTTCGGCCCGCGCCCTGGCGGTGCGGCTGCGAGGCGCGGACTGGAGCGTGGCGGGGACGATTCGCCAGCCCGCCGACCGTGCCCGCCTGGAGGCCATGGGCGTCATGCCCGTGCCCGTCGGCAATCAGAGCGAGATGCAACGCGCCGTGCGCGCGGCCAACGCGATCCTGGTCACCGCGCCGCCGGACGCCGAGGGCTGCCCCGGCCTGCGCGCCCTGGTCCCGGCCCTGGCGAAGGCCGAGGCCTTCCCCGACTGGATCGGCTACCTGTCGACCACCGGCGTCTACGGCGACCGCCGCGGCGGCTGGGTCACCGAGCAGAGCCGGCTGGCCGCCCAGTCGATGGAGGGCGCGCGCCGGGTCGGCGCCGAGCGCGACTGGCTGGAGGTCGGCCGGGGCATGGGCCTGACCGTCACGGTCTTCCGCCTGCCCGGCATCTACGGTCCCGGCCGCTCGGCGCTGGACCGGGTGCGCGCCGGCGAGGCCCGCCGGATCGTCGCGCCCAACCAGGTGTTCTCCCGCGTCCACGTGGACGATCTCGCCGCCGGGCTGGAAGCCTCCATCGCCCATCCGCGCCCGGGCGGGATCTACAATCTCTGCGACGACCAGCCCGCGCCCAACGGCGACGTGATCGCGTATGCCGCCGAACTGCTGGGCCTGCCCGTCCCGCCGGAAATCCCCCTCGCCGACGCCGGCCTCTCCGCGACCGCGCAGCGCTTTTATGCGGAGAGCAAACGCGTCTCGAACGCCCGGGCCAAGGCCGAGCTCGGCTGGCGTCCCGCATATCCCAGCTACCGCGAAGGCCTGGCCGCGATCCTCGCCGCGGAAGCGAAGGGCTAGGGCGGCGGCAGGTTGGCGTGGCTGGCGCGCCAGGCCGCGACGCGAGCCTGGGCCTCGGCCAGTTGCTGCGGCGTCAGGCGAGCGGCGGCCATGCCGCGGTTGGCGATCGCCATGTCGCGGGCCTGCGCGGCCCAGGCCGGAAACCGCGACACCGCGAGGTCGGCCCACTTGTAGCCGTCGACCGGATCCTCGAAGGCGCCTCGGCCCTGCATCACCAGGGCGCCCAGGTTCATCATCCCGAAGGCGTCGCCCTGATCCGCCGCCTTGCCGTACCAATAGACCGCCTGGCTGTAGTTCTGCGGGACCACGTGGCCGCGCTCGTAGGTCGATCCCAGGGCGGTCTCCGCGCTTGCGCTCCCCTGTTCAGCCGCCTTTTTCCACCAGCTGATCGCCTGGTCCGCGTCCTGCGCAACACCGTCCCCGTGCAGGTACATGAAGCCCAGGCATTCCTGCCCCTTGACCTGCGCCGCGGTGGCCAGCTCCAGGCAGGTCTGGGCGACCCCGGGGTAGTCCTGGGGTTGCGCGTGGCCGTTCAGGTAGTGGGTGACCATCTGGTCGCGCGCCGGCGGGAACCCCTGGGCGGCCGATTTGCGCTCCCAGGCCAGCGACTGGCCGACGTCCTGAGCCACGCCCTGACCGTTCGCATAGAAGAGGCCCATGATGTACTGCGCCCGGGCGTTGCCGGACGCCGCCTCCGGCTGGATCAGCCGGAACGCCGCGGCGAAGTCGCCGCGCTGGATGGCGGCCAGCGCATCCTCCACGGGGTCCGCTGCGGCGTGACCTGCCACGGCGAGCGCAGCCGCCAGAACGGCCACGGCCAGCCATCGCCCTTCCGGCCATCTCATGAGGTCAGCTCGTCCACCGCCGCGATCAGTCGCGCGATATCCTGCGGCCGCGACAGCCGATGGTCACCATCCTTGATCAGGGTGAAGGTGACGTCGCTCCCCTTCAGCGCCTCGGCCAGCTCCAGCGCATGGCGCCACGGCACGTCCGGATCCTCGCCGCCCCGCAGGATGCGCAGCGGAACCTCGATCGGGATCGGCTCGGACCCCAGGATCGACCAGCGCGCCCCGTCCTCCAGCAAGGTCCGGGTGATCGGATAGGGATCGCCGTACGCGGACGGTCTGTGCCACACGCCATCCCTGGCCAGGTCGGCATGGCCTTCCGGCGGAATGCCGGGCCGCATCAGCGCCTCGGTGAAATCCGGCGCCGGCGCGATCAGCACCATGGCCGCCACGCGCTTCGGCCGCGCCATCGCCGCGAGGCAGGCGATCCAGCCGCCCATGGACGAGCCGACCAGCAGCGCCGGTCCCTCGACCAGCTCGTCCAGCACCGCCAGCGCATCCTCGCGCCAACGGGTGATCGTGCCCTTGGTTTGGAAATCGCCGCTGGAGTCGCCGTGCCCCAGATAGTCGAACCGCAGGTAGGCGCGGCCCGAATCAGCCGCCCAGTCCGCCAGCGCCTGCGCCTTCGTGCCGGTCATGTCGGAGCGGAACCCGCCCAGCCAGACCACCGTCGGTCCAACGCCGTCCACTCGCCGCCAGGCGAGCGTTTCGCCGTCCATGCGGCTCAGCAATCCGGTCGTTTCGGCCATCCTTGCCACTTAGACGCGCAGCGGCCTTTACGCCATGCCGTTTCGGCGTATGCAGAGGATGTGGCGCTTCCCCCCGATTTCACCCTTCTGCAGGTCGTGCCCGAGCTGGAAACCGGCGGCGCGGAACAGACGACCATCGATGTCGCGCGCGCGGTGATCGAGGCCGGCGGCAAGGCGCTGGTCGCCACCCGCGGAGGTCGCATGACCGCGCGCCTGGAGGCCGATGGCGGCCGCCTCGCCCAGATGCCGGTGCAGTCGAAGAACCCGCTGGTGATGCTGGGCAACGCCGCGCGGCTGGTCGACCTGATCCGCGCCGAGAACGTCAGCCTGATCCACGCCCGTTCGCGCGCCCCCGCCTTCTCCGCGCTCTGGGCGGCCCAGACCACCAAGACGCCGTTCGTCGCCACCTATCACGGGGTCTACAAGGCCAAGTCCGGCCTCAAGCGCTGGTACAATGCGGTGATGACCCGCGGCGACCTGGTGATCGCCAACTCCGACTACACCCGCGACCACTTGCTGGCCGAGCACGGGACCGATCCCGACAAGGTGGTGACCATCCCGCGCGGGGTCGATCTCGACCGCTTCAATCCCGCCTGGGTGACGCCGGACCGGGTCGCCGCACTGAAGGCCGCCTGGAAGATCGACGCCGCCGACCATCGCACCCGCTTCGTGCTGGCCGGGCGGCTCACCCGCATCAAGGGCCACGCCACGATCATCGAGGCGGCGCAACGTCTGAAGGCCCAGGGCCGCAACGACTTCCTGATCATCTTCGCCGGCGACGACCAGGGCCGCACGGGCTTCGGCGAGGAGCTGGCCAAGGCCGTGACCGACGCCGGGCTGGGCGACGCCATCCGGATCGTCGGCCACTGCGACGACATGCCGGCCGCCTATCTGGTCGCCGACGTGGCGATCCTGCCGACCACCGTGCCGGAGAGCTTCGGCCGCGCCGCGGTCGAACCCCAGGCCATGGGCCGCCCGGTCATCGCCTCCAATCACGGCGGCACCACCGAGACCGTGGTCGACGGCGCCTCCGGCTGGCTGGTCCCGCCGGGCGAGCCCACCGCCTGGGCCGCCGCCATGGCCCGCGCCATCGATCTGGGTCCCGGCAAGCGGCTGGAAATGGGTCAGACCGGCATGAACCGCACCCGCCAGCTCTACCGCGTCGACGCCATGTGCCAGGCGACGCTCGCCGCCTATCAGCGGGTCCTCGACATGCGCGCCGGAAGGGCTCCCGCCTGATGCCCAAGCGCACCGTCGAAAAGATCCTGGTGATCAAGCTCTCCGCGCTCGGCGACTTCGTGCTCGCCCTGGCGGCCATGAAGCGCATCCGGCTGGCCCACCCCAAGGCCCACATCAGCCTGCTGACCACCCCGCCGTTCGAGGCCCTGGCCAAGGCCTCGCCCTACTTCAACGCGGTGTTCACCGACGGCCGGCCCGAGAGCTTCGGCGAGTGGGTGGCGCTGCGGGGTCGCCTGCGCGCGGCCGACTACGCCCGGGTCTACGACCTGCAGACCTCGTCGCACTCCAACCGCATCTTCCAGATCCTGCGGCCGCGCCCGCCCGCCTGGTCCGGCATCGCCTTCGGCTGTTCCCTGCCGCACAAGAACCCGCTCAGGAACCAGATGCACACCCTGGAGCGCCAGGCCGACCAGCTGATGTACGCCGGCATCTGGCCCGACGCGCCCACCGAGGCCGGAACCGCGCCGGGCCCGGACCTCTCCTGGGTGCTGGAAGGCGCGCCCGGCGAGCGCCCGCCCGCCGGTGGGGTGAAGCCCAAGCCCTATGTGATGTTCGTGCCCGGCGGCTCGGCCCATCGCCCGGAGAAGCGCTGGCCGGTGGAGAAGTACGGCGAGCTGGCCCGCATCCTCTACGCCCGCGGCCTCGACGTGGTGGTGATCGGCGGCCCGCAGGAGACCGCGCTCGCCCAGGCGATCCAGCGCCAGGTGCCCCGCGCCCGCGACCTGACCGCGCGCACCGACTTCGCCCGCATCGCCATCATGGGCGCCCGCGCGGCCCTGGCCGTGGGCAACGACACCGGGCCCTTGCATCTGGCCGCCGCCAGCGGGGCGCCTACGGTTGTGCTGTTCTCCCAGGCCTCCGACCCGGCGCTGTCGGCGCCGCGCGGCAAGGTGGCCGTCCTGCAGGCCAAAAACCTCTCGGAACTGCCTGTGGCGAAAGTGGCGCAGGCGGCCACTTCCCTGCTCTCCGGCAAGGCCGGCGCGGCTTGATAGCGCGCAGGCCCTTGATCATATACTCTCACAGGTAGACCGGTGCGCCTGAGCGCGCCGGCGCTTGCGTTTTAACGATCCTAGGAGCCTGACCTATTCGCCGTCCCATGAACGCCCCCCCCGTCAAGGACGGGCTGCGCATCAACGATGAAATCCGCGTCCCGAAAGTCCTGCTGATCGACCAGAACGGCGAGAAGCAGGGTGTGATGCCGACCTCCGCGGCCCAGGAAGCCGCCGAAGAAGCCGGCCTCGACCTGGTGGAGATCGTTCCGAACGCAGATCCGCCCGTCTGCAAGATCCTGGACTACGGCAAGTTCAAGTTCCAGGAGCAGAAGAAGAAGAACGAGGCGCGCAAGCGGCAAAAGGTTCAGGAAATCAAGGAGATCAAGCTCCGCCCCAACATCGATGTCCACGACTACGATGTGAAGGCGCGCTCGATGCACCGGTTCTTCGAAGAGGGCGACAAGGTCAAGGTGACGCTGCGCTTCCGCGGCCGCGAACTGGCCCACCCCGAGCTCGGCATGAAGCTGCTGCAAAAGGTCCGCGTGGACTTCGAGCCGGTCGCCAAGTGCGAATACGAGCCGCGCATGGAAGGCCGCCAGATGATCATGATCCTGGCGCCGCGCTAGGAAGATTTGCGGTGAGCCGGCTCGCCTCAGCAATCCTCGGAGCGGTCGCCATCTCGGCGGCCGTTTTCGCGTTGGGGGCTGCGCACGCCCAGCAACCGACCCCGGCGCCGGCGGCCCCGCAGTCCGATCCCGGCGACCAGCCCTATGCCCCGTTCAAGATCGCCGACGGGCTCTATTACGTCGGCGCGTCGGACTATTCGTCCTATCTGATCGTCACCAAGGCGGGCCTGGTGGTGATCGACGGCGGCGATGCGCCCACGGGCCACCAGGTGGTGCAGAACATCCGCACGCTCGGGTTCGACCCGGCCAGGATCAAGATTCTGCTCAACACCCACGAGCACTTCGACCACGCCGCAGGCCTCGCCGAGGTCAAGCGCGCCGCCGCGCCGGACGTGAAGTTCTACGCCAGCGAGGCGGACGGGACGATCGTCGCCAACGGCGGCAAGGGCGACCCGTTCCTCAAGGGCGCGCGCTTCGAATACGAGCCGGTGAAGCCCGACGTCTGGGTCAAGGACGGCGACAAGGTGAAGCTGGGCGAGCTCACCCTCACCGCCCACATCACCGGCGGCCATACGCGAGGTTGCACCACCTGGACCTTCCCGGTGACCGTGGCCGGCCAGGTGCGCCAGGCGCTCGACCTCTGCTCAGCCAGCGTCCTGCCCGGCTACAAGCTCGGCAAGGTCGAGACATATCCGGGCCAGACCGCCGACTACCAGCACAGCTTCGCGACCTGGAAGGCCCTGCCCTGCGAGGTGTTCGTCGGCTCCCATGGCCAGTTCTTCAACATGCAGGCCAAGCGCAAGCTGCTCGACGCGGGCCAGGCCGACGCCTTCGTCGACCCCACCGGCTGCCGCACCTTCGTCGACGGCGCGGAAGCGCGGTTCAAAGCCGAACTCGCCAAGCAAAACCCCTAGGCGCTCTCTTCTCGTTGAGCGCTTCCTCTTCATCGTCATGGCCCGGCTTGTCCGGGCCACCCATGATCTCCGCCTTGCCGGATGTGAACAGCGGCGCCGTTGCGTATCCTTCTGTACCGCGGAGATCATGGGTCCCCCGGACAAGCCGGGGGATGACGGTTCTAAATTGGGGTGAGCGGTGAACGCGGTCTACATCATGGCCAGCCGCAAGCACGGCACGCTCTACATCGGCGTGACCAGCGACCTTCTGAACCGCGCCATTCAGCACCGCGACGGCGTGATGGACGGCTTCACTAAGCAGCACGGCGTCAAGCGGCTCGTCTGGTACGAAAGACACGAAGGGATCGAAGCGGCCATTCATCGCGAAAAGCGGCTCAAGAAGTACAAGCGAGAATGGAAGATCAACCTCATCGAGCAGGACAATCCCAACTGGGATGACCTCTTCCCGCAGTTCTTCGTCGAGGAAGGTCCGCTCGCCCACCTGCAGCCCAGAGAACCCTCCCTCTGACTGTGACCCACAACCAACGCCGACCCGCGTTCGGCCGAACGCTGTCCGCTGAACCTTGCCGCTGAGGGCGGGCAGGCCTAACTAGCCCCCATGTCCGACACAGCGCCGCGGGAGGCGTCGACGCCGTCCCCCTGGGCGGCGCCGTCGCTGATCGCCGTCATCTTCATCAACATGCTCGGCTTCGGGATCATCGTCCCGTTGTTGCCCTTCTATGCGCGCTCCATGCACGCCGCGCCGTGGCAGATCGGGGCGATCTTCTCGGCCTACGCCATGGGCGGCTTTTTCGGCGAGCCGTTCTGGGGACGGCTCTCCGACCGATACGGCCGCAAGCCCCTGCTGATCTCGACGATCAGCGGCAATTGCCTGTGCTACCTGGCGCTGGCCTTCGCGCCCAACGTCCTGTCGGCCTTCGTGATCCGCTTCCTGGGCGGCCTGATGAGCGGCAACGGCGCCGTGGTCCAGGGCTACATCGCCGACGTGACCCGGCCCGAGCAGCGGGCGCGGATGATGTCGCGGCAGGGCGCGGCCTGGAACGTGGGGATGATCGTCGGCCCGGCGGTCGGCGGCTATTTCGCACACGTGAACTCCGGGCCGATCGGCTTCCAGATTCCGCTGTTCATCGCTGCGGGGCTTTCGGCCCTGGCGGTGACGGCGATCACGCTGGTGATCCGCGAGAGCCGCATCCGCGACCAGTCGGCCAGCCATCGCCCCAACCGCTGGGCGGCGGTGGGCGATGTGGTGCGCAGCCCGGTGATCGGACGGCTGATGCTGCTGACCTTCCTGGTGGGCTGCGCCTTCACCGGCATCGAGAGCGTCTTCGGCCTCTGGGGCCTGGCGAAGTTCGGCTGGGGCCCGCGGCAGATCAGCGTCTGCTTCACCGTCGTGGGCGCGGTGGCCGCCGTCACCCAGTTCTTTGTCACCGGCCCGCTGTCGGAGCGCTACGGCGAGGCCCGGATGCTGGCGGTCGGCATGGCCATGACGGTGATCGGCGCCAGCCTGCAGCCGTTCTCCACCGGCCTCACCCTGACCACGGTCTTCATGTGCATCACCGCCGTCGGCCAGTCGGTGGCGTTCCCTAATGTGGGCGCCCTGGTCTCACGGACCGCCGACCCGCACCGCCAGGGCCAGATCCTGGGCTTGAACAACGCCTGCGGCGCGGCCGCGCGCGTGGTCGGCCCGCAGCTGGCCGCCTTCACCTTCGCCTCGGTCAGCATCAGCGCGCCGTTCTTCCAGGGCGCGCTGATCGTGGCGCCGGCGATCTTCCTGGCGATCAGCGCCGCGCGCCGCGCGCCGCCGCGCACGATCCAGGGCCACGTGGGCGAAGAGCCCGCGATCGAGGAGACGGTCTCGTGAGCGCCGTCCACGCCACCCAGACCCCGGCCGAAGAGCGCCGCGCGCTCATCGTCCTGCTGGCGGTTATCTATCTGATGATCGCCGGCTTCGGCCTGGTGATCCCGCTGCTGCCGTTCTTCGCCAAGGCCTTCCACGCCGACGCCGGCGAGGTCACCTGGCTGTTCTCCGCCTTTTCGCTGGGCCAGTTCATCGGCGAGCCGTTCTGGGGCCGCCTGTCCGACCGGATCGGGCGCAAGCCGGTGCTGATCATCACCATCACCGCCGTGGCGCTGAGCTACGGCGCCCTGGCCTTCGCGCCGAACATCGTCGCGGCCTTCGTGATCCGCTTCCTCACCGGCATCTTCGCCGGCAACATCTCGACCCTGCAGGGGGCGATGGCCGACATCACCCCGCCGCACAAGCGCGCCGGGCGGATGGGCATCATGGGCGCAGCGTTCAGCGCCGGCTTCACCACCGGCCCGGCGATCGGCGGCCTGCTGGCCCAGCCCAGCCGCGGCGCGCTCGGCTTCCAACTCCCCTTGCTGGTGGCCGCCGGCTTCGCCCTCGCCTCGGCCATCGCGGTGGTGGTGTTCGTCCGCGAGAGCCGCCCCGACCCGAGCACCCGCGCGCCGCACCGCCCGCGGATCGAGGGCCTGAAGGAGGCCCTGGCGCACCCGGTGATCGGCCGCATCCTGGCGATCAGCCTGATCGTGGTGATCGGCTTCGCCGGCATCGAGGCGACCTACGGCCTGTGGACCCAGGTCCGCTTCGGCTGGGGGCCGAAGCAGATTGGCCTGGCCTTCATGGGCATTGGCCTCCTGGGCGCCTTCTGCCAGGGCTACCTGTCCGGCCGCCTGGTCCGCCGCTTCGGCGAGCCGCGCACGCTGACCGGCGGGCTGGTGTTCATGGGGCTGGGCCTGGTCACCCAGGGCCTGTCGCCGGTCTGGCCGGTGGCCATCGTCGGCTTCGCGCTGGTCTGCATCGGCCAGTCGATCTGCTTCCCGAACCTGACGACCCTGATCTCCCGCGCCGCCCCGCCCGACCGCCAGGGCGAGATGCTGGGCCTGAACATGAGCGGCATGGCGCTGGCCCGCATCGGTGGACCGATCCTGGCGGGCGAGATGTTCTCGCTGATCGCGCCGGGCGCGCCCTTCGCCTTCGCCGCGCTGCTGATCCTGCCCGGCCTCTGGTTCGCCGGACAGGTCAGGAGACGCGTTCCGCTGGCCGCTTAAGCTTTGATATCGACGACCGTGCCGGTGCCGGGCGCCTTGGCCGCGGAGACCTTGTCCGGCGCGCCGCCGTCGTGATCGCCGTCGTTGTCCACCGGCGAGCCGGGGCCGGTTGCGGGCGGCGTGGCCTTCGCCGGGGTCAGCGGAATGGACGGAGGCGTCGCATTGACGGGAGGGATACTCGACATTCTGGTCTCCTGGAGGGCCGCACTTCGCGACCTGGAGACGGCTCTACGCGTTCGCGCTTAATTCGCCGTTCGCCAGGAGGGTGAACGTCCCGGAACCATGTCTGGCGCGCCCGTCCGGCGCGGGCGGCCTAGACCTTGATGTCGAGGAGCTTGCCGGTCCCGGGCGCGGCGGCGGCGGGGATCTGCGCCGGGGCCTGATCGGCCTTGTCCTGGTCCGCCGGACGCGCGCCCCCATAGACCACCGGCCGCACCGGGGTCACCGGGACGTAGGTCGCCTGGTAGCTGACGGGCGTGATGCTCGACAAGCGGAGCTCCGGGGCCATAGAGGGGTCCAGCTATCGCCTCTGGCCCCTTAACGATCCGTGCAACGCGTCGGTTGGGGCCCCCGGCTTGCTTTTCCCGCCTCTTTCCCCTACTAGACCGCCCCTTCGGAGCCGCCTGGCCCATGGCATGCCAAGGCGGTTCATCAATATTCCCAGAGGACGGGGCTCCGGCTCCGCAGAGAAATGCCGAAACTGAAGACGAAGTCGGGCGCTAAGAAGCGCTTCAAACTCACTGCGACTGGCAAGCTGAAGGCCGGGGTTGCTGGCAAGCGCCACCGCCTGATCAGCCACAACGCCAAGTACATCCGTCAGAACCGTGGAACGAAGGTGATGACCGCGTCGGACGCGAAGACCATCAAAATCTTCCTTCCCTACGGCCTTTAAGAGGAGCTCTGACAGATGGCTCGCGTCAAAAGGGGCGTCACCGCCCACGCCAAGCACAAGAAGGTTCTCGAGCAGGCCAAGGGCTTCTACGGGCGCCGCAAGAACACCATCCGCACCGCCAAGGCGGCCGTGGACAAGGCCGGCCAGTACGCCTACCGCGACCGCAAGGTCCGCAAGCGCAGCTTCCGCTCGCTGTGGATCCAGCGGATCAACGCCGCTGCGCGTCTGGAAGGCATGACCTACGCTCGATTTATTCACGGCCTTGATCGGGCCGGGATCGAGATCGACCGCAAGGTCCTCGCGGATATCGCGGGCAACGACCCCTCCGCTTTCAAGGCCATCGCCGACAAGGTTCGCGCCGCGCTGGTTTGATCGCTGAAGGTCGTCTCGACCTCCAAGCATCTCAAAGCCCTCCGGTGCGAACCGGGGGGCTTTTTGCTGGCCCCCTTCACCCCGTGAAGCCTGAAGGCTAGGACAGCCCTACATGACCGACCTCACCAAACTCGAAGCGGACCTCTCCGCCTCAATCGCCGCCGCCGCCGACGCGGCCGCGCTGGAGGCCGTGCGCGTCGCTGCGCTCGGCAAGTCCGGCTCGATCTCCGAGTTGCTCAAGACGCTGGGCGGCATGAGCCCCGATGAGCGCCGCGAGCGGGGCCCGCTGATCAATGGCCTTCGCGACCGCATCGGCGGGGCGCTGGCCGAGCGCAAGGCCGCCCTGGAGGCCGCCGAGCTCGACGCCAAGCTGGCCGCCGAGACCGTCGACCTGACCCTGCCGCCGCCGCCGGAGCGCCGCGGCCGCGTGCACCCGACCATGCAGGTGCTGGACGAGATGATCGCCATCTTCGGCGAGATGGGCTTCGGCCTGGCGGAAGGCCCGGACATCGAGGACGACTTCCACAACTTCACCGCGCTGAACTTCCCGCCCAAGCACCCGGCGCGGGAGCTGCACGACACCTTCTGGCTGGCCGAGGACGAACGCGGAGAGCGCAAGGTGCTGCGCACCCACACCAGCCCCGTGCAGATCCGCACCATGCAGCGGCTGAACGAGAAGCTGCCGTCCTGGATCGCCAACGGCCCGCCGAACGGCGAGCCGCCGATCCGCATCATCGTGCCCGGCCGCACCTATCGCTCCGACAGCGACGCGACCCACACGCCCATGTTCCACCAGATGGAAGGCCTGGTGATCGACCGCGCCATCCACATGGGCCACCTGAAGTGGACGCTGGAGACCTTCATCGCGCGGTTCTTCGAGACGCCGCTGGTGGAGACCCGCTTCCGCCCGCACCACTTCCCGTTCACCGAGCCCAGCGCCGAGATGGACGTGAAGTGCGACCGCTCCGGCGCCGACATCAAGATCGGCCAGGGCGACGACTGGATGGAGATCGTCGGCTGCGGGATGGTGCATCCCAACGTGCTGCGCAACTGCGGCCTCGATCCGGATGTCTGGCAGGGCTTCGCCTTCGGCTTCGGCATCGACCGGCTGGGCATGCTGAAGTACGGCGTGCCGGACCTGCGCGACACCTTCGCCTCCGACGTCCGCTGGCTGGAGCACTACGGCTTCTCGGCCTTCGCCGCGCCGAATCCCGCGACGGGGCTCTCCTGATGAAATTCACCCTGAGCTGGCTCAAGGAACACCTCGACACCACCGCCACGGTGGATGAGGTGGTCGAGGCCATGACCATGGCCGGCCTCGAGGTCGAGCATGTGGAGAACCCGGCGGCGAAGCTGGCCGCCTTTACGGTGGCCAAGATCGTCGAGGCGGTGCAGCACCCCAACGCCGATCGCCTGCGCGTCTGCCAGGTGGATACCGTCGACGGGCGCAAGGAGATCGTCTGCGGCGCCCCCAACGCGCGCGCGGGCCTGACCACCATCTACGCCCCGATCGGCGCCTATGTGCCGGGCTCGGGCGTGACGCTGGAGGCGCGCCCGGTGCGCGGCGTGGTCTCCAACGGCATGCTCTGCTCGGCCAAGGAACTGGAGACCGCCGAGGAGAGCGACGGCATCGTCGAGCTGGACGACGCGCTGGCCGTCGGCGTGCTCGCCGCCGACGCCTTCGGCCTGGAAGCGGTCATCGACTTCGAGGTCACGCCCAACCGGCCCGACTGGCTGGGCGTCGCCGGCATCGCCCGCGACCTCGCCGCCACCGGCCTGGGCGCGCTGAAGGACCAGGCCGTCGCGCCGGTCGCCGGCAAGTTCCCCTGCCCCATCGAGATCCGCGTCGACGGCGACGCCTGCCCGGTGTTCGCCGGCCGGCTGATCAAGGGCGTGAAGAACGGCCCCTCGCCGGCCTGGCTGCAGCGCAAGCTGATCGCCGTCGGCCTCAGGCCCATCAGCGCCCTGGTCGATATCACCAACCTGCTCTCCTACGACCGCTGTCGGCCGCTGCACGTCTATGACGCGGCCAGGCTCACCGGCGGCGTCATCGAAGCGCGCCTCGGCGCGGCGGGGGAAAAGATCGAGGCCCTCGACGGCAAGACTTATGAGGCCAGCCCAGAGATCTGCGTCATCGCCGACGGCTCCGGCGCCATCGGCCTGGGCGGCGTCATGGGCGGCGAAAGCACCAAGGTCAGCGAGACCACCACCGACGTCTTCGTCGAGTGCGCCTGGTTCGATCCGATCCGCACCGCCCAGACCGGCCGCACCCTGACGCTCAGCTCCGACGCCCAGTACCGCTTCGCCCGCGGCGTCGATCCGGGCTTCGTGGTCCCCGGCCTGGAGCTGGCCACCCAGCTGGTCATCGACCTCTGCGGCGGCGAGCCCTCGGAGATCCGCGTCGCCGGCCACGCGCCCGCCCCGCCGGCCGCCGTGGAGTTCGACCACAGCTATGTGGCGCGCCTCGCCGGCCTCACGGTGGACGGCGCCCGCATCGACAAGATCCTCACCGACCTCGGCTTCACCGTGCGCGGCGAGATGGTCACGCCGCCCACCTGGCGCCGCGACGTGGAGGGCAAGGCCGACCTGGTGGAGGAAGTCGCCCGCATCGAGGGTTTCGGCTCGCTGCCGTCCACACCCCTGCCGGAGATGCCCCGCGCGGTCGGCGGCGTGCTGACCGTGCGCCAGACCCGCATGCGCAATGCGCGCCGCGCCATGGCCGCCCGCGGTTACGCCGAGGCGGTCACCTGGAGCTTCATGCGTTCGGAGTGGGCCACGCTGTTCGGCGGCGGCCAGCCGTCGCTGAAGCTGGTCAATCCGATCGCCTCGGACCTCGACTGCATGCGCCCTTCGATCCTGCCGAACCTGATCGAGGCGGCGGCCCGCAACGCGCGGCAGGGCTTCGCCGACGCCGCCGTCTTCGAGGTCGGCCCGACCTTCAAGGGCGACCAGCCGGCCGACCAGCAGACCATCGTCGCGGCCCTGGTCGCGCCGCACGAGCCGCGCCGCTGGGACGGCGGCAAGGCCGACCCCCTGTTCGCGCTGAAGGCCGACCTGCTGGCCCTGCTCGACGAGATGGGCGCACCCGGCCTGCAGGTCGTCCAGGGCCAGGCCTCGCCCTGGTTCCACCCCGGCCGCTCGGCCCGCCTGCAGCTTGGCCCCAAGGTGCTGGTCGCCGAGTTCGGCGAGCTCAATCCGCGCATCCTCAAGGCGCTCGACGCCGAAGGCCCGATGCTGGGCTTCGAGCTCGACCTGGGCGCGATCCCGGAACCCAAGAAGAAGCCCACGAAGACAAAGGCGGCGCTGACGCTCTCGGCCCTGATGCCGCTGACGCGGGACTTCGCCTTCCTCGTGGATCAGGCCGTACCCGCCGGCGAGGTGGTCCGTCCGATCCTGGGCGCCGATAAGGCCCTGATCGCCGACGCGCGCGTGTTCGACGTCTACCAGGGCAAGGGCGTGCCGGAGGGGCAGAAGTCGGTCGCCGTGGAGGTCACCGTCCAGCCGACGGAAAAGACCCTCACCGACGCCGAGATCGAGGCGCTCTCCGCCCGCATCGTCGCCGCCGCGGAGAAGGCGGTGGGGGCGAAGCTCAGGAGCTAGCCGCTTTCACCCAGCCGGGAGGCCACCCATGGAAATCAACGGCGTCGCCCACACCTTCATCACCGCGTCGGACTTCGAGGCGAGCGTGGCCTTCTATCGCCGGCTGCTGCCGTTCCTGGGCATGAAGATCGTCGCCGACACGCCCAACGTCTTCTACGGCGTGGGCGGGCGCACCGGCTTCGGCATCAACCGCTGCCCGCCGGAGAACACCGGCGCGAAATACGATCAGTGGCGCGTCGGCCTGCACCACCACTGCTGGCGCGCCCGCGAGCGCGGCGACGTCGACGAAGCGCACGCCTTCCTGCAGTCGATCGGGGCGAAGATCGTCCACGGCCCGCAGGAGGACGCTTTCGCGCCGGGCTACTACTCGGTGCTGTTCGAGGATCCCGACGGCATCCGCCTGGAGCTCAACCACGTGCCCGGCCGTGGCCTGTTCGACACCGCGACCCAGCAGGTCGGCGCGAAGCTCGGGCTCGACTAGGTCAGAACGGCAAGATGCTGCGGTGGCGGCTGTAGGCCAGGTAGCCGACATTCGCGCCCAGCCGGAACCCGACCCCGGCCCGCATGGGCGCGAGGATGATGTCGTCGGCCTTCTGATAGTTCACGCCCAGGCCGCCCACGAAGTAGGCCGTGCCCTCAACGCCCGGGAATCGCTGGAAGATGTCGCGCGGGTCCTCGAGATTGTAGCAGAGGGTGAACACCCGGCTGGCGTTGCCGCCGAAGTCCCAGCCCACCGACGGACCCTGCCAGTAGACCTGAACCGGCTCGCGGCCCTTCATGTAGAGCAGGCCTCGGCCATAGCGCGCGCCCACGGCGATGGCGCCCGAGCCCTCTTCACCGGCGATATAGGCGGTGGGCCGGCCGTTGTTCTTGAAGATCCGCTCGACCGCGCCGCCTGCGGCTTCGGCGGTGACGCCCAGGAAGTCGGAGACCGAATTGACGATCTCGTCCTGCGAATAGGTGGGCGCCTTGCCGGACGGCGGCGGCGCATCGCCCGCGGGCGCGCCCAAGGGCATGTTGGCCGCGGCGCTGTTGCTAGGCGCCGGGGGCGCTGCAGCCGCCATCTGCTGCTGCGGCGGCGCGCTCGTCG